>Ga0247723_1000952_pt1 | contig 17711 bp, 29 predicted proteins | sample MSEWelMarce5H_FC_FD_189079 | JGI IMG/M metagenome (GOLD analysis project Ga0247723, IMG submission 189079) | Subsurface sediment microbial communities from gas well in West Virginia, United States - MSEEL Well Study Marcellus 5H_FC | ecosystem: Environmental > Terrestrial > Deep subsurface >... | reverse complement strand
CAATTGGATTTCAAGCGCATTGCACTCAGAAAGGAAAAGGAATAATTTACCCAATAAATACTAAAAATTAAGATTATGAAAAAAATAAAAGTTTTAAACCTATACGCTTGTTTAGGCGGTAATCGTTACAAATGGGATGAAGTTGCAGAAATAGAAGTTACAGCAGTAGAATGGGATGAAGAACTTGCTAAATTATATCAAGAGAGATTTCCAAATGATACGGTAATCGTTGCTGATGCACACGAATACTTATTAAAAAACTATATGAATTTTGATTTTATATGGACTTCACCGCCTTGCCCATCACATTCGAGGGTAAGATTTAGCCAAAAAAATAGAAAGAATTGCGATGCTGTTTACCCGGATTTTAAACTTTATGAAGAAGTTGTTTTATTGGATAATTACTTTGAAGGTAAATATGTAGTTGAAAATGTAATCCCATTTTATGAGCCATTGATTAATGCGAAAAAACGAGGTAGGCATTTATATTGGACAAACTTTAATTTACCTAATGATATTGGAGAACGAAGCGAAGGAAACGGAATAATAAGCAAAGCAAAAAATGAAGTTGATGTTTTATGTAAATTTCACGATTACGATTTTTACAAATACAAAGGCGAACAAAGACGAGATAAAATTGCAAGGAACTTAGTAGACTATGAAGCTGGTAAAACAATATTTCAAACCGCTTTAGGAATAATAGAAAGCAAGAATGATAAACAAACGTCTTTATTTTAACCTAACTGATTGACTTTCAGCAAGTGTTAAAATTTTAACATAATATTTAAAAAATAACGTAATTTAATGACACTTAATTAAAATAAAGTTTGTAGATTTGTTCAAACGAAATTAAATACATTATGAAAGATTTAAAAAACATCCAACCGAATTGGGAAATTTCAAAGGTTTGGCACGTAAAAGATGGTGAGTTTACAGATGAATTTTATGCCTGTGATATTGAGGATCGAGATTTGAAATTAACGGTTCAAATATTTGCACCAACGAATGAAAGTCTAAACGATTACAGAGATTATTTATTAAACGCATTATTAAACAAATCACAACACCAACCAACCGAGCAAGATTATGTAGATCACATGATTGAAGAAGGTAAAATTTAATATTAAAGACTATGAAAAAATTATTAGAAGTAAAAAAGCAAATCGGAGTTTTAGCAAAGAATGCAAAAAATCCTTTTTTTAAGTCGCAATACTTAGATTTACATGATTTATTAACGGCTGTCGAGCCATTATTACATGAGCAAGGTTTAATTCTCTTACAGCCGATAAAAGATAACAAGGTTTGTTCATGTATTTATGATTCTGAAACATCAACCATGTTAATTGATAGTTCAATTGATTTGCCAAATATTACAGACCCTCAAAAGTTAGGTTCTGCAATTACTTATTTTAGACGTTACACGCTAAAAAGTTTGTTATCAATTAGCGAAGTTGATGACGATGGGAATTTAGCAAGTAGACCAGTCAATAAACCAACACCCAAATCACCTATTAACCCTGAATTGTTTTCTCAGGGCATTCAAAAAGCGGACGGAAACCCAACTATGTTTAAGAAATTGATTGAAAAGTTTGATTTAACGATTGAACAAAAAGATCAAATATTTCAGGAATGCGTAATAAAAGCTGGTAGCGATATAGATAAGTTAAAAGCAATTGGTTCTAGCTTGGAGTTGACAAAGGATCAGACCGATGAAATTCTTGATATTATTAACTTTAAAGCTAATTTATGATAATTGACTTAGATAAATTAATTGAATCTTATCATGCCAACAAACCGAATCGAAAACTTACAAAAGTAATTAAAGAATGTTTGGAACTTTGCAAAGAAATCGAAAAAGGGCATCAACAAATTTCATTAGATGAATCACGAATTAAACGCCGTGAGGAGTACAAAGGGCAAGAAGTGAAGCGTTCTATTATGTTTGATTTGAAAGAGGCTTATTACGGTTCCCTTCGTATGCCAAACAGTGAAGCGTTTAGCGAGTTTCAAATGCGCATGAGTGACCATAAAGACGTTCTAAAAGTTACTGAAAGCGATTACAACTTAGCCAAATCTAAAAATATGCCGTTGGCATTTTTAATAACAAAAATTGATGAAACAGCATTAAAATCTAAACAGGATCAATTTAGTGCAAATATGAATTTACAATAAAATCAAAAACAAATCTAAAAAACATGGAAACTAAATTTATTAAATTACCTAGTGAGGTGTCGGCACAAATAGAATTGGAAGTTCAAAACACGTTTAACCGCATTCCTTACGTTTCACACGCAATATCAGAACGTCATTGGATGAATGAGATGCAAGAACAAAAAGCTATCGCATGGTTCAGGGATCAGGAACTATTAACACAAATCGAACAACTTAAAAGACAGATAAGATGACACCAAAAGAAAAAGCACAAGAGTTAGTAGATAAAATTTATAATTACACAGTGGATGTTTTTATATTAAGCACATCATTAGAATGTTCTAAACAATGCGCATTGATTACAGTTGATGAGATATTAACCGCATTAGATGAACACCAATGGCAAAACAGAAATGTGATTGAGTTTTATTTTCATGTTAAAAAAGAAATCGAAAAGTTATGAAAAATTATAGAGTTTGGTTAGAAGATTCAGTTGAGCCATTAGGGGGTACTTGGTGGTATTGTTTTGACAATGGGGATGGTTATTTAAGGCAAGTTGATTATGATTATACTGGCAAAGAAGATGAACTTGATACATTGAAGCAATACATTGAATGGGGTTATAAAATTGAAAAGTTATGAAAAATAAGTCAGCAGTAGAATGGTTAGTTAAGGAATTTGATTTGACCTCACAATCTCCAATAATAAAAAATGTAGTTGAACAAGCAGAAGAAATTTTTAAGCAACAGATCATGGATGCTTTTTACGAAGGTATGAATTGTCAAAACTTTGATCCGAATAAAGGGAGGGCAAAAATATACTACAATGAAACGTTTAAAAACAAAATGATATGAGCGAAGAACAAAACATCAATGAACCACAAGACCCCGCATTTTTGCAAGGTGCTGTTAGTGGCAGTTTTTTATCAGATTTAAACTTCATCATTGACAATATGGGATATGATTTAGTAAAAGACAAAGTTTCAAAAGAGGCACAAACAGAGTATTTAAAGAGGTTAAAAATGATGAGGAATGAGCTTTGTCAAAATTGCCGCTAACGTTTTGCAGATTGCTGACGTTGCCAATTTGAAAGATAAATGTTTAATAATTAAATAAAAGTTGATATGGAAATTACACTTAATTACACCGATGAAGCTGGCAATGTTCAGCAATGTGCTGTTAGCGGTTCGTTGCTTTCTGATGAAAACTTGGAAAGTGCCGCAAATCGCTATGCGGAAAGTGAAAACAGTTGCTATATAAATGACTACTACGGTTATTTAAGAGGCGCAAAAGAAGTTAGAGCGTTGTTTATTCCGAAGATGTCGGAGCAATGACCGCTAACGTAAAAGTATTGCCGTTGTTACGGCATTGAAAAACAAATGTTCACTAACAATTAAAAGCTAAATATATGCACACAGATGAAGTTACAACGTCAAGCCGTAATGACGGCAATACAGTGTTAGCGGCTGGCTGGATTACAGTAGCCGAAAAATTGCCACCTGAACACGAAAAGGTGTTAGTTCAATTTGGCGACCAAAATATCCTTATTGGTATAATGGACAGCAATGACCAATGGGCAATTTTTTGGAGTGATGGAATAAATGCTGATGACCCTGACCGTCCGATTGATTATTGGATGCCGCTGCCAGCTTGCCGCTAACGTTTTGCGGCTTTGCGTTCGTTGGGGGTTTCCCAGCACTAAAGCCGATAAGGATTACAAATTTTAATTTAAGCACAAATGATTGTAGAAAGCACTAAAGCCCCCAATGACGCAAAACCGCTGTTACCTGCTGGTGCGGTTTCAAAGGACGGAATTTCATTGATACACGGAGATAGTTTGCAAGCCTTACGAGGCTATGGCGATAATCATTTTAAAATAGCAATAGTTGACCCGCCATATGGGATTAACGCAGGCAAAATGACAATGGGAAGTGGTAAGCACAAATTTACTAAAGACAAAGATTGGGATAGTGCAATACCAAGTGAAGAGTATTTTGCCGAATTATTTAGGGTGTCTGAAAATCAAATTGTGTGGGGGGGAAATTACTTTACTGAATTTTTACCGCCTTCACCACATTGGCTTTTATGGGATAAGAAAAACCCAAATTTGAGCTTTGCTGAAGGTGAATTGGCTTGGGTGCGAAAAGGTAAAAACCTGCGGATATTTCAACACTATTCAGCACAAGTTGAAGAAGGCGGTAAAATACATCCAACACAAAAGCCAGTAAAATTATATAGATGGATATTAAACAACTACACAAGCGAAGGGGATTTGATTTTAGACACCCATTTGGGAAGCGGGTCAATCGCCATAGCCTGCCATCAAATGAAACGAAATTTAATAGCCTATGAGATTGATGCAGAATACTACCGAAAGGCTTGCAAACGATTTGAAGAACAAACTCGTCAAACAGCACTATGGTAGCACTTGCACATAACGATTGAAGATATATGAAGGCGTAGTAGTGTAAGTGACCACAGCACGCATTTAATTCATGTACAGAAAGAGATGAAGGTATCGGTAATCCTTCCTACGCTTTTATATATCTTTTGTTATAAAATCGTTTCAATGTTTTATAACACAAAAGTAAGCATCCGTTATAATGGTGCTTACTGACTGTTATCCGCTGTTTTAATTGCGGATATATTTTAAACAATTTAAAAACGAAATAAAATGAAAGTAAATCAAATAATATTAGGCGCTCCAGCGATACCAGCTTATATGAAGTTTAACGTTGATGGTTATTTATTCGGGCGTAACACTAGGCAATGTCCTAAACCGTTCGAGCATTGGACGGAATTACAATTTATAGCGAAGTCAGGTGGTGTTTACCATGTGATCGGTAACGGTGACAAAGTGTTAATCGTTTCGATTCAGATGAAAGACAACTGTTAAAATTTTAACACCTTAGCAAATTTTTAACGTATTAATTTATTGTTGATTGGGTTGGAATAGGTACATTTGATTTAGAAAAACAACACATGAATAAACCATTGACAAGCGCAAAGTTATTTGACCGAATGCTGGGATGTATTCCAAATGATTCAGATCATGACAGTTTGCGCAAAAAGTTATCAATTTGGAATGGGTTAGCGGATCACGTACTATTGGACGAACTAGCCCGTGAATCAATTTATGAAAAGATACTAAACGATTTTATTGAACCGCCTGTAAAAGAATGGGAGATTGAACTGATTCAGCTATTTATTGGGGATTGGATCGCTTACAACTCAATGATCACAAAGGAACTTAGAAATAAGTTCATGAAACTAGAAAAATTAAAATAATAGTAACAATTAAAAACAAACAAAATGTATAAAAAACAAGGTACAATTATCGCAATCGGTGCGATCAAGCAAGTGAGTGATAAATTTAGAAACAGAACCTTTGCAGTTAAAGACGATAGCAACTATCCTCAGTCAATTCAATTTGAGTTAGTTCAAGACAGAGTTGATTTGATCCAACCGTTTCAAATTGGTGATAAAGTTGAGGTTAATTTTGCGGTTAATGGTCGTGAGTGGATGGATCAGAAAATTGGCGAGGTTCGTTATTTCAATTCGCTGGTGGCATTATCTTTGTTAAAGGTGGGCGAATCTACTTATAACAGTTCGCAAAGCCCTGAGCCTAGTTTAAAATTGGAAAACGAAGACGATTTACCATTTTAATAAATTGGAACAATGACAATAGAACTAATCTTTGCAATCTTAATCCTAGCCGCCTTATTAATTTTGTTGGTCATTGTGTCGCACATGGCTATTGAAACTAAAAAGCGACTGGATGAGGTTTGCAAAGAGGTGGAGAAAATTAAATCTAAAAAAAAATAACAACGAACGATATTTTTACGTACATTGCATAAATATTTGAATTAAGTTGACCGTAGAAGTGCAATATTACAGCCACATTCTCAAGTGTTCACGCTACTTTGACAGGGTGAACTTTCAAGACTTGGCTCAAAATGTTTGTGTTCGTTTGATTGAAAACAGATTAAAAGCAGTAGAAGTAGAAAGAGAGGGTAAAATTAAAGCGTATATCTTTATTATCGCAAAAAATGAATACCTAGCCGAAAGGAATCAAAGCACAATTGATTTAGATTCGGTTCAGGTTGTTGATGAATTGGAGTTTGATTATAAAAAGGAACTTGAAGATTTGATAATTGAAAAGAAATTGCCTTTTATTGATCGCCTTTGGGTAGAAGCATTTTTGAGTAGAGATTTAAATGCGAGCTGGCTTCAAAGTGATTTAAATATCGGTCGACATTGTGCTAAACGAAGATTAAAACACGTAATTGATAAATTAAAATGATAACAAATTTTGTATTAATATTGACCGCATTGTATATTTATGAGCGTGAAGCGATAGCAAAGCTGTTTAAAACACGTCTGGACCGCAAACCGTTTAATTGTGTGTTTTGCCTTAGCTATTGGATTGGATTGGTTTTTGCTTTTTTTCAAATGGAACTGCTATATTTATCCATTCCTTTGATTTACCGAATTATTCAAGTTAAACTATTAAAATAAATTATGGAAACACAAAACACGAACCCAAAGAAACCCGAGGGCGGTTTTTTCGGCACATTATTCGCTATTACAACTCTAGTATTAGCTGGGTATTTAATCTACCAATCTATTAAACTTTTATCGCTTTAGTCATGGATTTTTTACAAGAAATCAAACCGTACCTTTTGTACATAGATTTGTATCACAAAGGGCGACAAATGCCATCGTATGAGGTTATGTTGAAGATTAGCAAGGTTTATGATCAGTTAAGAAAAGATGAATCGGTAAAAATTTACGGATTTCAAAACAACGATATAGCAACGACTGACTTAGGATGTTCGTCCTGTATTTCGGATATGATGAACAACCTTCGTAATTGGATCGTAGAAAAATCAAAAACGATTACGGTTGAATTTAAAGGTGTTCCTATTAAATGGGGTGAATTTAAAAAGTATTGCTCCTCAAAAGGGATTAATATTAAATCAAAGACTAGGGTTGAATTAATGAATGAATTGAAAAATTTGTAGGATGATTGATTTAAATATAATGAATTTAGGAATTAGGAAACAGACAAAAACGTGGCATTCTTCAAATAAAGACCCGTATTGGTTTATTCGCGACTATTGGTATTTATTTGATATTAATTATGAATATCTAGGTGAAAAAAAAGGATGGCACAAATACCGTTATGAGTTTAAATATTTCAAACCGATCTACTTTAATTTTTCCTTTGGACTTATCCAAATTGTCAATTTCTTAAATGATGATGGAACAGTTGTAAAAAAGTTATACAAAAAATCAATGCGAAAAGTTTCGTGTTTGAATGGTAAAGATTTTATTTATTCCAAATGAGCAAACCGTTAACTAATGAAAATGCTAACTCCTAAACAGGAAAAATTTGCGCAGCTTGTTGTAAGTCTTGGGAATCAATCTGAGGCTTATAGGCAGGCTTATGATGTTACAAACAAAGATGCGGATTGGATTAGGATTAAAGCGTCTCAACTTTGTTCTGAGGATAACATACGGTTAACTATTGACCAACTCAGAGCTGAAACAAAAAAAGCGCACGGATTGGATCGTGACAAAATTATTCGTTATCATTTAAACATGATCGAAGCATGGGAAGAACTTTGGGTACTTGGTAAGCGAAACGATTTAGAGAAAGACGAAAAACAAAGATTCTATTTATTAAAGGAATTGGTAAAGGGATCGGATTACAGAGGTTCACTGGCTGAAATTAGCAAATTAACAGGAATGTACGAACCTGACAAAGTTGAAATTAAAGACACTAGCCATACTTCAAATTGGGGGAGTTAATTCTATATAAACCCCATCCCAAGCAATTAGAGATCCACGAAGCTATTGCCAGCGATGGAAAGTATTTCATTGTTTCAATCGGTAGGCAGTTCGGTAAAACGATGCTAGGACAAAATCAAGCGTTAAAATGGTGCGTTGAAAATTCGTGGAAAGTTGGCTGGATTTCACCGACTTATAAGCAATGTAAGAAAGTATTTAAAGAGATAGTTAGGGCGTTGGGAAAATGTCCATTCGTTTCAAGAATAAACCACTCCGATCTAGTCATTGAATTTAATAACGGCGGTGTGCTTATATTTTATTCAGCTGAGGCATACGACACTATTCGAGGTGAAACGTTCGATGCTGAGGTTTGCGATGAGTTCGCCTTTTATAAATCACAGGCATGGGATGAGGTTCTAAAAGCAACGGTATTGGTTCGTGGAAAAAAGGTTCTTATTATTTCAACTCCGAGAGGTAAGAATCAGTTTTATAGGATCTTTAACATGGCTAAAGATAACCCGAATTATAAATCATTTTTCGGTACTTCTTATGACAACCCATTTATTGACGTTTCAGAGATCGAGGATGCAAGGCGATCACTACCAGACCATATCTTTAGACAGGAATATTTAGCCGAATTTTTGGACGATGGATCAAGTGTATTCAGGAATATTAACGAGTGCATTAAAAAAGGCGGTGAATCGGTTAATTATTACGCTGGTGTGGATTTGGGGCGTGTTGACGATTGGACTGTTTTAACGATAGTTGACCAAGATAATAACGAGGTTTTTTGTGAACGGTGGCGACACATGGAATGGTCAAGTATCGTTTCAAATATCGTAAAGGTTTTGAATGTTTATAAACCGCTCACTTTGATTGAATCGAATGGTGCGCAAGATGCTATTTTCGAGCAAATAAGGAACGGAATTAGTTTCTCAAAAAACAGATTGGAGCCATTTGTAACGACCTCACAAACTAAACAAGCGATAGTTGAAAGTTTAATTGTTTGCTTTGAGCAGTTGACCATTGGTATTATCGGTTTAGATTGGCAGTTAAACGAATTGCAGGTGTTCACGTATGAATACAATGTTAAGACTAGGAACATTAAATACAGCGCACCAACGGGACTACATGACGATTACGTAATGTCCCGTGCAATTGCTAACCATGCACATAAAACGATGAAAAAAACAGGCTCTTATACCATAGTACAAATTTAATCAATTATATAATTATGAAGTTACCTAATAGTTGGGATCAAATCAGTTTAGAGCAATATGCAAAGATTAGACGTATTGCTAAAATTGAAACAAAAACCGATGTTGAACGTTTGGACAATCTGATTAAGATCGTTCAGGTTGTAATGGATTGCGATCAAGATACGGCTGAAAAATTCACGTTAAAAGAGATTGAAGTATTTAACGAGTTTTTGAAAACTCCGATGGGAACGAAATTAGTAACCAAATTCAAAGTAAAAAAAACACTCTTTGAGATTGAACTAAACCCAAATAATTTAACGGCATGGCGACACGCTGGCGTGATGAATGCTTTAAAGGATGTGGATTCAAATATGCACCTAATTCTATTCAGTTTGTCACGTCCTTACAAATGGGTTGGAGGGATTAAAAAGAAGTATTTCGAGTTAAAAGAATCTGAAATACCTGAAATTATAATTGCAATTAATCAATTGCCTATTTCGTTAGCTTATCCTTTAGTTGTTTTTTTTTTCAATCTCTCAAACGAACTCACAAGCTGTTTACTAGATTATTCGGAAAGCAAGTTGAAGGAGATGAACGAAAGTCTAATAACAGCAAAAACGAACTTACTGAGCGATATGGATGGTACAAAACCATAAAGGATGTGAGCGATCAGTTAAATGAGAGTTGGGATAAAACAGGTGAAAGGAATGTAATTGATTATTTAGGTAAGTTAGAATATTTGACAATAGAGAATGAAGTTAAAATTGAAGAATACGAATTACAAAAGGCACTAAATAAAAGATAATGGCAGGTAGTATTTTAGGGTTATCGGATAGTGATATAAGTTCAATTGGTGTCGAGAATACTATTCTTGGAGTGCTTCAAGATTTTGGCAATAAGCTACAAAAAGAATTAAGAGATAACTTAGATTCAAAGATAACTACTCAAACGGCACAATTATTAAGACAAAGCATTGTTTTCGATATTACTGTGCTTGGTTCTGGCTATCAATTTGAACTATTAATGAATGACTATTGGAAGTTTGTTGATAAGGGTGTGCAAGGTGCTGGGGGTGTGATGAAAAATGGAACGGCTTGGGTTGTTAAAAATTTAAGTAGTCCTTACCGATTTAGCCAAAAGAAACCGCCGTTAAGCGCATTAGCTATGTGGTCGAATAATCAAGGAGCAAACCCCTTTGTAGTTCAAAGGAGCGTATTTCATAAAGGGACGAAAGCAACTAACTTTTTTAGCGAGGTTGTCGATAATCCTGAGTTAATAAATACTTTGATTAAAGACTTAGAAAAGGCAGGGGCTAGAGAGGTTGAAATTAATTTAAAAAACGCAATAAATGGCATTAGTAATTAAGACAAATTTAAAGGAATTTTCTCCCGTGTATAACCCTATTGAATTGGTTGTGCATCAAAACAGCGCAGGCACGAGGACAAAGCCCGATTACAAGTATGTGTTTGATATTTTCATTAATGATAATAAAGAACTTACAACTAGAACCATTAGAACTAAAGTGGCTCCAGACCCTAAACTGGGTTATGGGTTGCAAGACGTTTCTCAAATCGTATCAAAGTTCATTAATGAGGAGATTGTAGATTATGCAAGTGACAACGGTTTCAGTTTGAGCGCTGACGGTATCGTGAAGTACTGGGTTGAAATTGGCGAAGAGTATAGGCTTACTGTTGACGATCCTATTGTTGTTTATAATGACCTTATCCAAACGGCTGACCGTTATGCTTGGGGGGCTAGTTTGGAACGTCATCGTTGGATTGATTTTTTCAATAACACGGAGTACACGGATTATATTTTTAATGCCAATTATCAAGGTGAATTTTTAACTAACTTCAAAACACCAACGGTTCAAATAACTGACTTGGGTTGGCATTGGTTTTTAACCGATACGCCTACGGATGTGGATTATATGAGAATTGACACGTACGACATCACAGGTGCGCTAGTTGGCACGTTTAAAGTTGTGAACGTTGCTAGTTTAATTCTCGATCAAAGCAGGTTAGTAAGGTTAGCAACGGCTCCGCAAAGTTTGAATAACATTGATAGTATTGAGTTTTCGCTAGGAGTGCAACCTGTTATCACGAATGCGGTCCATACCTATACGATTAGATGCTTTAGGAGCGATAACGTTGCGGTTGGTGAGGTATTATCATTCACGGTGCAAAATCCATGTTTCTATGAGGTGTATCGCATTCACTTTGAAAATGAGTACGGGGCTTACGATTCGTTTAATTTTACTTTAAATAGCAAAAAGCTGGCGGAAGGTGAGCGTAAAATGTACGTTACAAACAGCCCTAATTTACAAACGTCTGGAGTAGTGTACAAACATGAAACAGAATCGAAGGTTAATTATTACACCAAGTTTACAGATAAGATCAATTTAAAAAGTAATTTCATAACTGAGGATGAGAACAATTGGCTTAAAGAGATGGCATTTAGTCCACGTGCTTATTTGGAGTTTACAGATAATTCAGGTGTGCATAATTTCAAGCCTGTTTTGATCAAGTCAACTAAATGGGATGAAAAAATGACCGACATTGATAAGCTATTTACTTTTGAGGTTGAGGTTGAATTGGCTGATAATTTTACACAACGAAGATAATGAGAGAGCAGTTATTTATTAATGGGGTTGAATTACCTTTGAGTCGGTCGCTTAACCCATCATTTACCAAATCAATTATTGACATTCGAGAGCCTGAAAAACGAAGTTCTACCTATTCTAAAACGGTTGTCGTTCCAAGATCAAAAGAAGCGGACGATGTTTTCGGTTTTATTTTTGAGATCAATATTACAAGCGGTTCGTTTAATCCAAATTTAAAAGCGGATGCGCTTTATTTAGTGGATGGAATTGAACAGATTAGAGGGTATTGTCAACTGAAGGATTTAGTCAAAACAAACAATTACGATATTGAATATTCGATTGTTTTATTCTCGGAGTTCGCTAATTTATTTAAAGACGTTCAAAATAAATGGCTTGATGAGATTGAGGGGCTTGAGACTTATGATCACATTTTAAACAAACAAATCCAAAATTATTCAGTTAACCAAGACGGTGTTTATGAGATTATTGAAAATGGCGTTTTAGTTCCAGCCGCACTTGGTAAGGGTTATATTTACCCGTTGGTGGATTATGGCTTTTCAACTGATTCAAACACCTTTAAATCCAACCATATCGGGTGTGCGATATTTGTTCAAGAATATTGGGATCGAGTTTTCAAAGATGCGGGATTCACCTACGAATTTACGGATATTGATTTTGCGGATCATTTTAAACATTTGATAGTTCCGTCAAGTCCTGAGACCTATTTGCTTGATGCGAGCGAAATTAGTAATAGAGAATTTCAAGCGAATACCCCAATATTGATAAGCACTAATACAACGACATCTAATAACATAACCAAAGACGCTTGGAGTGCTGATGACACTATTAAATTCACGAATGAAATAATTGATCCGGGCGGCGTTTATAATCCACTTACGGGAGTATTTACGTGTACACAAAAAGGGTTTTATGATTTTGCTACAACTCTAAACATCACATCGTTTTTCATACCTTCAAGTGGTGGCACGGTGAACTCGGTTGGTTACGTTGATTTTAAGGCTAAAGTTATTTTTTTTGATAATAGCGCAGGAACGACAACCGTAATTGAAGAGGATGGATTTAGAATTTATCATGATGGGTTTGCGATAGGAACACGCCAATCGAACACGCCTAGTACTTATCCTGATAGCGATTATAAAAAAGTATATCCGTTTCCTGTGGGATTGATTGACCGATTTAATGATGTTCCTAATCAATTATTTTTATCGTTGTCGAACCTTAATTTGGACACGTCTGATACCATTAAAATAGTTTGGTCTGCAAATTACAAAACAGATTATCCAAGTTATTTTGTGAACGGTGGCGGAAGTTATTCAAATGGGAATGCAAGGGTAAATATAGCGGTTGGGTCTTTTTTGAATAAAGCTACTAATACAGCAATGGTAGAAGGGAATTTATTAAAGGTCAATAAATGTATACCAAAGGTAAAACAGACCGATTTTCTGTTAAATTACATTAAGGAGTATAATCTTTATTTTGAGATTGACCCTAATAAAACGAATCATTTTTTAATTGCACCTCGTGACAATTTTTATACAAATAATGTCGTTGATTTGAATGGTTTAATTTCAATTGATAAGGGAATTACTTACGAACCGATTGGCGCACTTGATGCAAAAGAATATCTTTTCAAACACAAAGATGACGAGGATTATTTAAACGTTCGATATCGTAATTCATGGCAGGAAACTTATGGTCAACGTGAAGTTACTACAATAAACGAATTTAACGAAAAGACAAATAAAACCGAAGTTTCATCAAGCCCTACACCGATGGCAGACAATGGGACAGGAAACAACCGTGTAATACCAACGATTGTACAAGTGGATGAATTAGGGCAAAAGATAAGCACTAAACATAATTGGCGAACTTTGTATTATGGTGGTCAAAAACCAAACCAAACAGCTTGGCTTCATGGAAGCGATCTTTTCCCATCGGAGTATTTCATAACCTACCCTTTTGCAGGGCATTGGGATGATCCTTTTAACCCCACATTGGATATTAATTTCGGGTTGGTTCGAGAGGTTTATTATTATGACTTAATAGATCCGATAATTGTAACTGATAACAACCTTTACAATAAATACCATTCTAAATTTATTCGAGAAATAACGGACAAAGATAGTAAGATTGTCAGGGCGTTTGTCAATATGGATGCGTTTGATTTCAACCAGTGGCGGTTTAGTGACCTTTATTATTTTGATAACGCTTATTTTAGGTTAAATAAAATTGACGGTTTCAACCCAACAAACAACGATCTGACAAAGTTAGAGTTTATGAAACTAAAAGAGGTTTCACCGTTTAAACCAACTTTAACCGAAGCGCAAGGTGATGGCGTATCATTTGAGCCAAATACTGAGGATGGATTAGGGGGCGGTGGTGGAGTTCTGCAAGTGGAGTATATGCCATTAAAAGGGATCACGCAAGGTATTAAGAAAGACACGAACAACTACAACTCCCAAAGTGGAACGGTAAGCGGAACAGGCAATTTGATCAGCAAAACATCGTATTACGTTTCAATCGTTGGAAGTAATAACACGGTTCTAGGATCATGCCAAAATATCAATTTAATCAATTGTAATAATAATGTCATTGAATCGGGGTTATTCAATGTCTCGTTAATTAACTCCAATAATTTAACCATAAAACAATCAAACGTAAATTACATTAATGGCGTGCAAGTTCAAGAATCGACCACGAGCGTTGTAACGGTAACGGCAAACCGTGACATCAGTCCAAGCGTGACAACTTACAGGGGCGATACAACGGCTGGTAGCGTGACGTTGACGTTTAATTTAACAGGGATTATTTATACAAAGGGACAAATTTGGAACTTTAAAAAAGAAACCGCTCTAAACTCTTTTATTATTTCAGGCGGTGGAACGGCAACCATTGACGGAGCAGGAAACAGAACATTAACCATAATTGATTCCGTGCTAAACATTCAGTACGTAGGCGGAACAGAATTTATAATCATATAGACAAATGGAAGAAGCAGTAATAAGGATTGGAATTGATTCAGGTAACTCAAATAAAACGCTTGGCGAAATACGTCAAGAAATCGCAGGAATTGAAACGGCGAGCGAAAAAGTTGGCGACAATTTATCTGAGGGAGTTGATAGGGTAACTAACTCTACAAAAAGTTTAAAAGCGCAACTTCTCCAAATGAAAGTGGAGTTAGCTAATTTACCCGAAGGGAGTGCGGAGTTTAGGAATTTAGCGGCGCAAGCTGGGGAGTTAGAGGATCGTATTGGTGACGTTAACGCTCGTGTACGGGGTTTAGCTAGTGATACTAAAAGGTTAGATGGGTTAATTGGAGCAGGTCAAGCAATCGCAGGTGGGTTCCAAGCGGCGCAAGGGGCAATGGCTTTGTTCGGTTCCAATAGTGCAGCGGTCGAGAAAGCCGTGCAAAATGTGATAGCGGTTCAGGGTGTTATGAACGGCGTTACATCGGTTGCGAACTCTTTGAATAAAGATACTATTGCGGGTCAATATTTAAGAATTGGACTATCAAAAATCGGCTTAGCATTAACCAGAGAGGAAGCAGTTGCAACCAATACTAAGACAGTTGGCATGATGGCTTTATCGGCTGCAACAGCGGTTTATAATACGGTGGTAGGAACTTCAACGGGGCTTATGAAAGTCTTTCGTCTTGCTTTGCTTTCAACAGGGGTTGGAGCGTTGATAGTTGGGCTAGGTTTACTAATTGCAAACTTTTCAAAAGTTCAAAAGTGGGTAGGTAGTATAATCGATGGCTTCAAAGCGTTAGGCGATGCTATTATGGCAGTGGCTGAATTTTTTGGATTTGTTGAGAAAGGAACGGTTGCAAATATGCAAGCCGAAAGAAAACAGCAAGCGGAGCGAAGACAAGCAAGTGCCGAACTAGGAAAACAACACGCCGAACGACTAAACCAAATTAAGAAAGAATTTGATGAAACAATTAAGGCTAGTAAGTCAAAAGTTGAAGCACTTAAACTTGAAAAGGCTACCCTAGAAGCAAATGGTAAAAGTTCATCGGCTGTTAATTTGCAAATTCTTGAAGAACAATTAGCGCAAACAAAAGCGGTTCTAACTCAAAATGATGCCAGATTAAAAAGTTGGATTCAGTACTATTCAGGTCAAGCGGCTTTGCGTGGTCAAAGTCATGAGGAGTATATAAACCAAATGAAGGATCAAGGTACTGATTTGTACAGGTTACAAGAGGGAGCAAATGAATTAATAAAACAAAATGAAACGGCGGTTAAATATGCTGAATTAGAAATAACCAAATTCAAACGTGAAGAAAGTGAAAAAAGGGAAGGTATTGAAAAATCAGCAGCGGATAAACAAAAAGCAATTAATGACAAAAGCACAGCGAATAAATTAGAAGCTATTCAAGAATTGGAAAATATAAAAGTCCAAAATATTGCAGACGATGAAAAAAGAGCAATTGCAAAAATTGAATTGGATCGAAGTCGAGAAAGGAAAAAATTACAGGAGAAAAAAGCCAGCAATGCGCTATTAATTGAGTTTGATAAGCAAACAGAATTACAAATAAAGGAAATTACTGACAAATCAGCAGCGGATAAATTAGCGGCTGATGAAAAGACAAACGAAAGTAAAATTCAAGCTAGAAAAGACTATGATGCTGAGGTTAAAAAATTACAAGACGATTATGCTAATTCATTATTGACTGATCAACAAAGAGAGGAAAATGCAGTTCGTGATAAGTATGCTAATTTAATCGAACAAGCAAAACAATATGGCGAAGATTATAGCTTATTGGTTCAAGCCCAAGATGCGGAGTTAGAACTTATTCAAAAGGATTTTGCTGAAAAGGCAGCCGATAAGCTAAAAGAAGAGAACCTAGCAAGAATAGCATTACAACAAGAATATGCTGAAAACATTATCGCAGGGGCAACGGCGGTTGTAAATATTATCGATTCAATTAATACGATTGCAAATAAAAAAGAAATTGATCGGATTAAGAAAAAACAAGAAGCAGGAGAGAAACTATCCAAAAGGGAAGAGAATAAACTCAAGCGAGATATCGCTATGCAAAAGGCGTTCGCTATTGCAAAGATCGCAATTGACACGGCTAGTGCGCTAACCTCAGCTATTTCAGGAGCGGCAGCCTCAGCAGCAGCAGCGGGACCAGCGGCGGTAGCATTTACTCCCGTGTTTATAGCTACACAAATCGCAACGGTATTGGGTGCGGTTGGTTCGGCATTAGCTATTCTAAACGCTCCAGCTCCAACAATTGGTGGTGGCGGTGCAGGTGCAGGTGGAATGGATGACCCAACGGATGACGAACCAGATCCAACTCCTCCAGACACGGAACTATTTAAAACAGGTCAATCAATATTAAATCAACCACCTATGAAAGTTTACGTATTGGAACAAGACATTTCAGACACTCAGTCAAACGTTGCTCAAATTAAACAACAAGCAACTTTTGGATAAAAATATACCATAAGTAAAAAATTATACATTATACAGTTATGGATTTATTTAGTTTAGACCTACCCGATGGGGAACAAAAAGAGTTTCAAATCGCTTTAGTTGATGAACCAGCTATTGAGCGGGATTGGATGGCGTTTGGTAAAAATCAACAATGCTTTAATCTTACGAGCAATGGTCAAACGTTTAAACTAATATCTAGGAATTTCAGCATAGAGAGCGAAGATAAAAGGATTGTTTCGGGGTATGCAATGATTGCAGATTTAGAGATACCACGATATGACGAAGTTCGAGGGGCTTACAATTGCGTATTTCGTAAAAATGCAATTGAGAAGATTTGGCTAAACTTCCAAAGAAACAACCTAAACACGAACACAAATGTGATGCACCAAACCAACCAATTTGCTAAAGGTGTTTTTGTTTGTGAAAGCGTATTTTTGGACAAAGAGCGTGGAGCAAAAGCGCATGAAGGATTTCCACAGGAAGCAGATGGAAGTTGGTTTATAT
>Ga0247723_1000951_pt1 | contig 17714 bp, 14 predicted proteins | sample MSEWelMarce5H_FC_FD_189079 | JGI IMG/M metagenome (GOLD analysis project Ga0247723, IMG submission 189079) | Subsurface sediment microbial communities from gas well in West Virginia, United States - MSEEL Well Study Marcellus 5H_FC | ecosystem: Environmental > Terrestrial > Deep subsurface >... | reverse complement strand
GTGGGGGGACATCCATAGGCTCGCCGCCACCCACAGGCTCAGGCTCAGGTGCAGTCGGCACGGGCACAGCTTCGAGGTAGTGGAAGTTAATCACTCCGTCGTGTATCCTGATTCCTGATGCCCGATTCCTGATTCAGGGAGCTTAATTGATTTGAGCACAAACCCTGTAGGGAAGTTTATATTGTAGCCAATGATGCTACTGATTAACCACAAACAAACAAACGAAAGAAAAAAGAATATGAATACACAATACACAAACGCAATCACCACAATCGCCAAGTCATACACAAAAGCATCCGATGCGCAGTGGGCGATGACAACATCGTTATATGACAACTACGATGCAATTTGTCATGACTTCGCGCAAGCGGGGGCTGATTTTGTCGCCGCAATCGGTGAAGGTTATAGGGAAACCTTTAACCTTGCCATGATAGCTCGTGCCTTGCATGAGGCACAGTATGAGGTTGAGGACGCTACGGCGTATCTCTACTCGATCGAGAAAGCCCTTGGGGCTTGCGGTGCTAGTATGGCACTCAAGGCGGTGGGGTATGTCCTACCCAACAAGAACGGCGCGGGACGCAAAGCGGTGACGGCAGACGTTGCCATCATCAAGGCGATGGAAAAATTGATCGCTGACAAGAAGCCAAACAAGGCACAGCGTGCTGCCATCCTCGCACAGATGGCAATCCTATTGAAATAAGAATCCTGTATCCTGTATCCTGTATCTCAATTCAGCCAACTTAATTGGGATGCAGGAACAGCTCAAGGCATGGCAATTAACCCCCGCTTAATTGCCGTGTCCCTCCTGTGCATTGCATTGCAGTGCATAGCAGGGGCATGAAGCCCGATACAAATACCATGAGTAATACAACCGTTACCACAATCAGCCGTCCCACTTGGGCACGGATCGCCTCTAAGTTAGCATCCAAGGGCACAGTCGTTGCCGTTGGATTCTACCAAGGACTCGACAACTACGGACGAGTGTGGACATTCAACGTCCACACTCGCGCCTTGTTTGTGGAGGACACAGTCATCCTCCCTGCATAACAACCTCGCTCTGCCTAATTAAGTCCGCTTAATTAGGTGGGGCACAAACCAAATACCAATACAATGAACACAGATACATTCCTGCGCGACACTCGCGCCCTAGCATACCTCACCTGCGTTGACGTCGCCAAAGGACTCAACGCGGGAACCTCCGCCCTGCGTCCTGCACCCTGCACCCTGCTCAAGATGCCTGTTCGCGTTCCTCGTGATGTGCTCAAGCGCATCATTGATCGGTTCATCCCAAAGGATATGCCAACCCCAACATACACTCGCTATGATGGATGAAGCAACACAAGAGGTGATAACCAAGGCTTGCCTTGCCTTGGTAATCCCTACGTTTGAGCAGCACGGATTCTTCCCCGATGGGGCGGACTTGCGGGTTGTTTGCAGCGACAGCGAGGACGTTATCCACGTGCTCATCGCTGTATCCCTGAGTCCTGTATCAGGAATCGGGAAGCCCCTAGACTGCACGGGAACTGTCCGCATCAACAAAGCGGACGGGTCTATCCGTCTCCACCTTTTGTCCGATGAATTCAGCGGACTTAATTGAACAACTTCCCCAACAAACTAGAATACACATATGAAACATACCAAACCATTGATTGAAATCAACCCATTGCTCAACACGATCTTGCTTCTGCAAAATCCATCCGATAACGCTGCCACCAAGGCGTTGACGATTGAGGCAATGCTTACCATCATCCCGAAGAAGTTCTTCGTGGAAGAAGACATCGAGGGCAACTTGCTCTTCGACAACCGACCCCGCAACAAGCGGGAGTTGCCAGTGCCTACCATTGTTGCGCACCTCGACCAAGTCCATGACTACGCAAGGGGTATGCACCTTATGTTGATTGGGGACAAGTCAGATAAGATCGTAGCCTATGACCGCGACAAGCGGCGTGTCGGCACGGGCGGTGATGACAAATGCGGCGTCTATGTCGCAGTCAAGATGCTCATGTCCGATGTGCCATGCCGTGTCATCCTCACGCAGGACGAAGAGATAGGTTGCATCGGTGCTGGTGAGGTTCGCCCTTCATGGGGTGAGCTGTCCAGTATCCTGCTTCAGGCTGACCGCCGTGGTAACAATGACCTGATCAAGCATACCAACGGGGGACTCATTGCAAGCAAGGATCTTGTTGATCGTGTGCTTGCCTTGCCAGAGTGCAAGGGCATGAAGCCTGAGTATGGTTCTGTCACTGACGTTGGTGATCTCTGCGTCACGTTCGACGTGGCTGGTTTCAACATCAGCGCGGGGTATTACAATGCTCACCAACGTGACGAGTGGATTATCCTCAGTGAATTGGAGCAGTGCTTCGATCGTGTCAAGGCTATCGCTACCATGGTCGGTAATGAAGTCGAGACGCTGCCCGAGTATGAGCCACGCAACTACAACTACAACCCCAACTATGGGGTGCGTGACTACTCTTACTACTTGGATGACTTGGATGACATCCCCCTATCTAAGCGCAACCCCAAGGCGTTCTGCCTACTCGAAGGTAGAACCTACCTGACTGATGAGGGTATGACTGTCGGGCCGATGGTCGCCATGCAGTTCATGGGGTCTACCGTTTACATGGACGAAAGATTCACTGAGGATCTCGACGACTACTGGCTAGAAAACGGAAGGTGTTCATCGGGCAAGCCCGAAGACAACATTGACGTGACCCAACTATGATTCAATTAACCCTACTTAATTAACTAAACTTAATTCAAATACATTATGCCTACTACATTAACACACGCCGAAGCTGTCTACAATGCCGCAGCAAAACTGAATAGCAACCTACCCGCTGGAGTTCCTCCTGTGCCGAATGGATACGTCTGTGTCGGTTACGGGACACAGGAGCTAATGCGCATCAGAGACTCCCTGAACCTCAGTGATTTTCCATATGCTTGGGAAGGCGAAAGCCGCACCAACTGGAGCATGGGTAACTGGATGGGTAACTCTGAGTATTATCTCTACGCTTTGGAGTACAGTTTGTTTAGCACCCATGTCCGAGCCTTCGTGAAGGACTTCGAGCAGGGACTCGAACCTGAACCCGAACCTGAACCCGAACCAGAACCCGAACCCTTGTATGGCCCCGAACGAATGACCCTGCGTGTCGGCGGGGTCTACCTCAACAGGGACGGACACACTCAAAGCGTTGTTGGCCGTAACGGTGACTCTTATGAGACGGCAGAAGGGCGCACCTTTACCCCCCACGGTTTCTATTATGCCCACAGCATAGATGAGCGTGACCTCGTAGAAGAAGTCCCGAATCCTGTACCCCGTATCGGGATTACCATAGAGGAAGGCAGATACTACACGTCGAGAGACGGTTACTATCTCAATGGGCCGATGGTATTACTTCCAGACAGCTTACTGGTTCAGTGTGCATCCTCTGGTAGGGTATTCAGTACGGACGGGTTCTTCATCAAAAATGATTGCTATACAACTCACGACTATGACCTCGTCAAGATTGAGCCTACAATTCCAATAAGGTTTGAATTAAGTAAGCTGAATTCCAAAGTCTTCAAGAGTGAGACGTCACTACTCGATGGCTACACGGGGTGGAGATACCTCGGCACTCATGTCACTAAGGGCTACACACATCCTTGGATGTATGTCTCAATCAGCAATGTGTATGGCTCAATCAAGAGTAACGGACAGGCAATGGACGGCATGTTGGGTCACTACTTCGAGATGATCCCTGAGTTGCCTCAGGATGACAGCATCGAGAGTCGCAAGGCTCGTGCCTCTGACAAAGCGTATGGTAAATTCTGGGCTGCTCGTGCTGAGTATTGTCACCCCGATGTTTCATACAGCAACGTCTCCTCATCGCAGTTCCTGAATGACACTATCAATAGGATAGCCCGCCACAGGGCTGACGCTGGTATTGTCTGCGTCTCCGCCTCGTCTGACCCGTCTATTGCTACGGTTCTTCAGTTCGATCCTAGCACTCGACTATTCACGCAGTGTCAGATGACATGGGGCAAGGTTCATGCTGGTGTCATTGATGGCAGCGACGATGACAGTCGTAGAGACTTTGTCCACAAACTCGACAGCTCACTCAACCAAAGCCGCGTGTCGTTGGAGTGGTCAACAGTCGATGACACTTACTGCACACCGATGTACGGTTGGAATGACAATGATGACGACGATGACCCATCAGCAGTCACTGGTAGTTGCATGGAGAAGTTCTGCAACAATGACGGCAATGGTCACGATGTGTTTAGCATCTACCAGATACTTGAGGGTAAGGGCTTCCTCAAGATGATTAAGATATTCCTGCTTGATAAATACCTTGGTCGTGCAATCTGCTGGAAGTCAGCTAAAGACAACGCTTGGATTATGGATAGAGTATATTGTCGCCAAGAGCGTGGCGAGATACCACGTGACGTTATCGCTAAGCTCGCTGAGTTTGCCGCTGCCAATGGCATCGTTGCTCGCTTCAGTAAGTGTGCTGTCCACGATCTCCCTTGCGTTTCACCACGAGCCATCTCGTGTTCAGGACTGACTGGTCATAGCTACTACCCATACCTTGACACCTATGCTGGTGTGTCTTCATCAGGACTATGCGTTGACAGATCAGATTGTCAGGTTGTCTGCGACAACGCAGACGGTGAACCAGAAGAGGAGGAAAACTGTGAAGTTGTTAATCGTCGAGGCTGGTATCCAGTAAGTGAAGCTACGTGGTCTGAGTTCCACGATGCGTATGTCCACGACGACGACATAGCTCACGTTGACGGTCACGGTTGCGTTCACGAAGAATATGTAGTTGAGGACTACCGAGGTAACAACATCCTTCGTGATGAGGCTGTCACACTTGGGCCTGATGAAGATGAGTATGCCCACCAAGATGACGAGGATCTCATTGAGGTTCACGTTGGCAACAGTCGCACCACATTCCACGCTATCCGTGCATAATCAATTAACCCTACTTAATTACAACACAAATTAAATAAGCAATATGAAACTACAAGAAGCACTACTACTGATTGGACCACATAGCCAAGCGGCTATTTGTCAAGTAACACCACCAGCGTCACGACTTGATGCGGAGGTATCAAGTCCAGCCGAGGCACTGCAACATGCCTTCCTATGGCGAGAGTCGATCGAGGGCTACAACTTTTGGGCTGTGATTCACAAGCAACTGGAATCCGGAACCCCGATTCCTGAACCCGTTGCTGTGATACCTGAACCCGTTGCTATGACTCCTGAGCCTGAGCCTGAACCCATATACGGGCTGCCCAATGGTGCACCCCCACCACCTCCCGCGCCAGACGGATACCAGTGGGTCTATCGCGGCACTAACTGGGCCTCAAAGAATACTATTCACTGTTACCTAAGAGCTGATGGTAGGTGGACTGAGGTATACTACAGCGGTAACACTGGCGGAGTGATTAACTTCCACTACCTCGAAGCTGTGCCCGTGCCGACTGCACCTGAGCCTGAGCCTGTGGGTGGCGGCGAGCCTATGGATGTCCCCCCACCTACTTGGCCATCGAACATGCCACCACTACCAGAACTCCCTACTGGCTTTGACCGATGGGAGTATCGAGGAACCCGTTGGACTGCGAGACACGCAGTCTATGCCTGTTGGTTTGACCACGAAAATCGGTGGCGTTTCAACTCGTTCCCCAGCAACGCTGGTGGTGCTACCTGTCACTACGCTGAAGCTGTCAAGGTCGTGGCTGCTCCCGAGCCTGAGCACACTGTGTCACTGATTGCGCCGATTCCCCGTAACCTACTGCCGATTCCCCGTTACCTACTGCCGCTTCCCGAACTACCCGAAGGGTTTAGTCAATGGGTATACCATGGCACCGGTTGGAGTTCTGGAGGTAGACTAGTTCACTTCCAATGTAAGCACGTAGTTGGTGAAGAGTGGGATGCCTATTATACCTGCGCATCGGGTGTGCCACACCTCCACTACATCGAAGCAGTTCGTGAACCGCTTCAGTGTGAGGTAGGTCGCTGCTACGTTCAACGCGACGGTGTCATCCGTGGCGAACTGGCCCCGACACCAGAGACTACGAGTGGTGGAGACGTCCATCCTTTCTTCGATGGTGTTTTCTTCCGAACACGAGAAGGACGTATCTTCACTTACGACACATTCGGATCGAGTGCCTACATCGCTGAAGTCGAACCACAGTAAACAATCTTCCCCACAAACCAAATACAAACATATGCAAACCATAACACCAACTGAACTATCAGCCCTCGCTGAACTCGTATTCACTACCGACCGCTTCCTCTTTGTCAAGGGGCAGGGCGGCAGTGGCAAGACATCCATACTCTGCAATCAAGTAGGCCCTGCCCTTGGTCGTGAGGTGTGGCTGGTCAACCTGTCGGGTCAAGGTCCTCAAGAAGTCCTTGGCTACGGCATACCCCAACCCAACAATGACATGGTGTTTGCCGCTCCTACGATCTGGCCCACTGAGTCACGTGTTGGGGACAAGCCTGTGCTGCTCGTCCTCGACGAGTTGCCAGACTACGACGCCGAAGTCCGCGCCCTGTTGCGTGGTTTGTTCCCTGCATCCGGAACCCGATACGTCGGACCGCACAAGCTCGGGAGTAACGTAGCCATTGCCGTCACGGGTAATCGCAAAGCCGATGGCACACGCAGTGCAGTGGAGGATGCTCCCTTCACCGAGCGATGTGTGTCCGTGCTGCTTGAGCCTACCGTCACGGACTGGCTCAGGTATTATGACACCGTGCCACGGCTACGTGACTCGGGTTCATTCGTCCCTGCGTTCCTCCAGTATGGTGTATCGCAAGGTGGCAACGGCGCACCCGATCACTTCAACCCACCGATCGTGCATCCCTACTTAGGCGAGCCTCACCCGTGTCCTCGGACATGGGAAGCAGTAGTCCTAGCAGAGAGTGCCCGACTCACTAACCCATCCATCTACCGCATGATGGTAGCTGGTTCGGTTGGACGTGACGCTGCCAATGCTTACTTCGGATTCCTACGCATCGTCGACACGCTGCCCAACATCAAGGCAATCCAACGTGGTGATAGCTACGTGCTGCCCACCGATCCTGCTAGTCAGTTCGCACTTGCCAATGCCTGTGTGAACTTTATCAAGGTAGGGTCTGACGCTGGTGCCGATGTTGCTGCTGGAGTCTTCGACTGGTTCGTTGACTTGCTGCTGCGGATGCGTGGAGACATTTCAATGTTCGCTGCCGTAGCACTCGTGTCTCGCGGTGTGCCCCTCGACAACCATCCCAAGTCCCACGACCTCATCACCCTGTAACCACAAACACATATGCAAAAGAAAGAACAGGCTAACAGCCTCATCATGGTATACTACAACACCACCGCTCCACGCACCACGGTTCTCAACCGCAGTGCCACGGGGCGCATCCTCACTCGTGCCGCTGCTGCCAAGCATTCGGCTCGGGTGTACAACACCATCCTCAGCACTCGCGGCACTGCCGTGGGTCGAGCGGTGAGCTTGCAAAATTCGCTAGGCGAATGCATTCGCAAGCACTGCCTACCTTGTCCGATCGGTGGCTACTACGCCCGACTGCGTGACATTACACTCATCCAGAATTTGTTCGACGATGCAAACATACTGCTCGAAGACATCAAGGATGACATCATCCGTGAGTATCCGTCAATCATTGCCAAGGTTCAAGCAGACTTGGGTAAGTTCGCCGACGAGGTAGCACTGCCTAGTGCAACGGAAGTCACAAGCAAGTTCAAGATCTCGCTGCGCTACGTCAACGCCCCCGTGCCTGTCACTGGTGTACTGAGTGGGCTATCCCAAGAGGTAGCCAACCGTGTCAAAGCGGAGTCACGCGCTGCGGTTGACGAGATGCTACGTGCTGCACACGCTGGCCCACTCGCCGACCTCAAGCGTATGCTTATTGAGATTGCTGACAAACTGCGTAACGCCGAACGTCTGCACCTCAGCCAGTTCGACAACCTCGCTTTTGAGATCGAGCGTGTGGCAAAGCTCAATGTCCTCGACCTCCCCGAGGTCAGCGATGTTGTTGCCGCCGCACGTGTTGTCGTCCAACAGAAACGTGACGGGTTGTCTGACCCCGATCGGGTTACCATTGCGGTCAACGCTGAATCCGCAGCAGACAAAGCGACATCCATCATTGATGAACTAGGACTATGAACACAACCCTGATTGATCCATACAGCTACTTCCCGAAAGGACATCCGATCAAGGTAGCCATCCGCAGTGTGAGCCGCAAGTGGTTCCTCTGTTACAGCAAGCTACTCGCTTTGGAGTGGCACATCACCGACGACCCGAGCATCCCTTACGGTGCGACTGACGGACGCCGCCTGATCCTCAACAACCAAGGTGTTGACGAGATGGCGAATGGCCCACAGGGTAGTGACGCCCTCGTGTTCCTACTGTGTCACGAGGCACTCCATGCACTGCTTGGACATCCGTGGCGCGGGACAAAGCTACGCAACAAGAAGGTTGCCAACATCGCTGCTGACTACATCGTCAACGCTATGATCGACGACCAGAAGTTGCCAACGATCCCCGACATCTACCTCGACCACAAGGTATCCGGAGACCTGAGTCTGGAACAGTTATACCGGAAGCTGCTCAACGATGAGCCACCTCCCGAGCAGAACAAGACGGGTGACGACTTGGTTGAGATGGAGATGACTGAGGGTGAGAACGCTGAGCAAGTCATTGACAAGCTCAGTCAAGATAACGAAGCCATGCTTATTGCAGACGCGTCTCACTCCAAGGCTACTGGCAAGAACGCCACCCGTTGCGTGGACAGAGGGACAACCAAGGAGATTCGTTGGCAGGATCTTCTTCAGGAATACTTCTGCGAGAAGACACACAACCGATGGGTGTCACCTGTCAACCGTCCTGTCTTTGGCTCAACCAAGATGGTGTGTCTCGGCAGGGCTAAGCCCAAGAGTGGCACGCTGGTTGTAGCTATCGACACATCTGGATCTGTTGATGCGAAGATGTTGTCCGACTTCCTGTCCGAGGTCGAGGCTATCATCGAGCAGACCAACCCGATCGAGACGCACGTCATCAGCGCATCCCACAAGGTGTGCGACCACGTCGTTGTTGAGCGCGGCGACACTGTCCCTGTTACCCTAAAGGGTGGTGGCGGCACGTTGTTCCAACCTACGATTGACTACGTCACCTCCCTTAACATCGAGCCATCTGCTGTGATCTATCTCACGGACGGATACGCCTGTGACGCAACAAGATTGCGTCCAGTTGCGTTCCCTATCCTGTGGGTATCAACAGGTGCAACTAACATGAACCAAGGAATTGTCATACCTGTATGATTGACAACCACAACCAACCTACTACAATACACCCAACACTAATATGAGAACACGACACTATGTAAACTTCGGAACCCGAGTCATAACAATCGCCACTGAGGTTATGGAACACCTCAGCGGGGTAATGTTCACCGCCTATGTGGAGAACTGCTCGGTTCGATCACACTACCTACAGAACGAGAACATCAGACGACTGTGGATCGACGGCATCTGTGCTATCCTAGATGGAGCCGATGACGCTGTGCGAAAGGAACTCAACAACATTATTGAGATTGAACTCAAAGCGTATAGCAACCGATGAAACCAGAACTGCAAAGAATCAGAATAGCAGAGGCTTGTGGATTTGATGAATCACATTGGCTAGAACTTGGAGGTGGCATTGTACTCGGAACGTCAGGAAGTCTCCCAGACTACCCCAACGATCTCAACGCGATGCATGAGGCGGAGAAGGTGCTTAAAGGCGGATTGCGAAACACTTATGATGCATGGCTTGGCATCATTGCAAAGCAGGAGCATTGTTTTATTTGGGAAACAACCGCCGCTCAACGCTCCGAAGCCTTCCTCCGAACACTTAACCTCTGGGAAGAATGACAACACTGGTAACCGTCTTCTCGGATGCCAGCATGTCAGCCGACAAGTGCGGCTGCGGTTGGTGGTTCAAGAGCGACAAGATACGAGGAACAGGTAGCCGTCAAATGGAAACCGGAATCCTGAATATCCACGAGGTTGAGCTATGGGGAATACGCAACGCGATACTGGAAGCCTGTCTCAGGCATCCGGTTATAGGTCTCACGCTGGTCGTCCAGTGTGACAACATCATAGCGTTGATGACTCTACTTACACTCAACGGCCGTAGAGGAATGAAAGTTCAATGGGCTAAGAGTTCACCACTCAAGCAGTCAGGTAATCGCAAGAACATAACTGACGCTGAGCGTGGTTGGCTCAAGGAGATCAATGAGTGTGGGGCTAAGGCTATCTACCTCAAGCATGTCAAAGGACACACCGACAACAAAGATGCTAGGTCCTACGTCAACAATCTGACGGACTCTCTAGCATCACAAGCACGAACAAAGTTATGATCATATCCAAACTCTCGCTGCGCCTAATGGCGTGGCTGTTACACAACAACAAACGCAAACAATACAATGCCAAGATCCAAAGCAAATAGAAGTCAAGGTCACGTTTATTATCAGAACAAAGCTGGTAAGCAACACGAAGAATCCAATGAATGCTGGTGCGAGCCAGAGGTCATCGAGATCAACAAGTCCACGCTGGCTATCCACAATGGAGCCAAACGTGGTAAGCTAATGTCGATCGTCATTGACAAGTCAGGCAGGAGGTCGCTCACATGAAGAGTGATGACGTCGTCCTTCTTGTCGTAGTCTTAGGGTGGGTGCTGCCCATCCTCATACCAATCATCATCGCGGCAATCAAGATACTATTCGAGTAACCAACAAAGACGAACCCCGCTCCGAGCATCACGCTTGGGGCGGGGTTTTTTTTGTTACTCGATGTTGCTCACGTCCACTGTCCGTGGCATTGACTCAACAACTTCTCTCATGATTTCGTAGCGTGTTCTCGGATCGTCTTCACCGACGGTGATCACGTTGGAGTTCATGTTCTCAAACCAGTCCTTACTACCGAACCATGTGGTGTTGACTCCCGCAAATGCTTCAGCGACTCGCTTCTTGCTCATGCCAGTCGAGCTAGCGCGTTGGGCGATGACTCGATCGTCGGTGCCTATGGAGCGGAGTGCCTTAACAAGTGCGTGTGCTCTACCTTGGATCAGGTTCTCAGCGTCTTGCGTCTCGGTCATGATCTCGCGAACCTTGTCGGCTTCGAGTGCGCGTCCACCACTCAGGGCAGAACGCTGACGCTTGATGCTGTCCGATGACTCCTTGAGTTTGAAGAACCCAGTGCGTGCTATCTGATCAAGAGTGTAGACTTTTGGTCGCGCTCCGAGGAACTCACCCGCCCAGATGTAGTCGGGGTTCTGCTCTCCGGTTCGGTTAGCGGCTTGCCACTTAGCAACAATTCCCGGCTTGTACGCTTGACTAAAGACGTGTCCCAGAACTTTCTGAGTTGTTGTGAACGCGTCATCTGTCTCCTCATAGATGTTCTGACCGAAGTCATTCTTGTTATTGCGGATGTCGAGTATGGCACCTGCTGCGATCTGCGAACCTACAAACTGACTGGTGATGTATCCCGCTATGTCTTTAGCGTTGACTCCCTTGCCAGTTGCGCGGCCCTCCTTGATGATCGTGGCGATGTCACTGACAATCGCGTATGGGTGGATAGATGACATGTCAATGACCGACAGCTCACGTCCGTTGGTGGTGACGTAGAGTGAGCGACTCTGTTGGTACTCAGGAAACGCAAGACGTAGAGCAGCGAGAGTAGCGGGGTCATCGACTGGTTTGTTCTTGCCTTCTTCCTCTTCGTCATCTCCTGTGATCTTGCGGAAGGCAGCGGCCAGCACGGCACTAGCTGCTCTCAGTCCTACAAATGTCACGAGAGTAAACCCTGCACCTCGACGGAGACCACGCGCAATCATGCGGGGGTTACCACTGGCTACCTCACGACTACTCAACTTGACGGTGTTGACCATGGTGCGAAGCATCTCAGTCTTCCATCGAGCGAACGGGAACACAAGAAGTGCCAGAGGGTGACGGTTGAACGAGCGAACAATATCAAGCTGCTGGCTGTGCGTCGGCATGACGAGCTTCACTTTCGTTGCAGCTTCCTTGTCGTGCCACTCGCTATCCTTCTCAGGGTACGCTTTCTCAAGCTCGTAACGCTCATAGAAATACATCTGAGCTTTCGACATGTCATCGAACAGCGCGTTGAACGCTGCCAAGAACTCGATCGGCTTACCTAAAGACTTCCCTGCTCTCTTAGCAAAATCAAGGATGCCGTTGTAGTCACTGCGCTGAGCCATGCCAAGGATGTCATTGAGCGCGGCGTCGAATGTAACTCCAGCACGATCTGCGTATCCGCGCATGAGGTCTTCAAACAACTTACGGTTCTGGCTATCGCGGAGGATGCCAAGTTCAATAAGCTGCTCGACCTCAGCAACCAACTCAGGTGATGCGTTGGCGCGTGTCGATGGGAAGTTTGCAAGGTGTGCTAGGTTGAACGAGTGCGCTGTTCTCATCTGTGGAGAGAGCAACGGGATAACTCCCTGTGCCGCTGGCAACACACCTAAGTTGGTGATGATGTTACGCATCTGGAATCCGATGGACGGCAGAGTCTTTGCAGTCATTGCAATACCTGAAGCCTTGGCGATGGTGCTCCCAAACGACTGGATCATAGAGTCCGACTCACGCAAGAGCTTGCGACCGTTGGCTCCGAACTCAGCTTCGATCTCCTTGGCCACATCCTCGCGGACATATAGTCCAGCCAGCGGAGCCTTGGTGTTCGTAGCGTCCTTGAAGATCTTCACGTATCCAACCTTGGAAGTCTCTGACCCCATGCCATTGGCAATGAGCTGTGCTTTGATTTCCGTGAGTGCCGCCTTGTTGGCATCCAATACTGCGACGTAGTGAAACGTGCGGAGCGCATTCTCTACGGGGTTGATTGTCTCACCGAGTAGTGCACGAACATCTGTGTCTACATTGCTCTTCGGCATAAAGCGTCTCAGGTCTTGGGAGAGTGACTCACCCTTGTCCTCAGTCGCGTTCTCACTCAACCACTCAAGGAAGTTGTCGAGCTTGAGGTAAACTTCTTTGCGCAAGATTTCTGGAGTCAAAGGCTTGTTGTCCTCCTTGAACTTCTGACGGACGTCCTCTTCATAAGACCGAGCTGCCTTATCACGAAGGTCACCAAAGTCAATAACCTCTCCGTTCACACGGTAGGACTTGCCCTCGGCGTTTCGTGCAGCGTCTGCCCAACCTTTTGTGTTGAAGAACTTGTAGGTTCGGGTGAGGTAGATACCGACCGAGTCGCTGTAATCAATGACGTTCTGGTGCTTGTCGATCTCGCTGCGGAAGTCTTGAAGGAACTTCGAGAACTCAGGAGCTGTGGCGTCCATGCGAGCAATAGCATCCTTCTGACGATTAGTGAACGCGCTGTCTTGGACTACTTTCTCTGCGGCAAAAAGTCTATCACCCTCTTCCTCCACGAGCTTGTCGATGTCCTTTGTTCCTTTCGGCAACGTCTTAGCAAAAGCTCTTTTTGCTATGCGGACACGATCAAGTGCGGCGGCGTCCATGGTTGGTGCTGTGCTACCCAAGATCAAACCGACATCGTTGATGTCAGCACCGCTCTTGAGTGCCGCTTCAACTTGACGACGGTAGTGTGGGGCAAAGCGTTCCATGACAAACCTAGCTTTCTCCAGTGCTGCGTCACGCTCTTTGACAATACGTGAGATGTCTGGTGGCAAGTTGCGGATAGCTTTCGACAAGCGTGACCACACCGCACCAATCGCGCTGCCCTGTCTTCCAGCCTTCTCGATGCCCATGGTAAAGTGAGTCTGGTTTCCATTACCTGTGCGGACAGCTTCAAGGAACTCAGCGGCGTGGCCTACTTCTTCCTGTGCTTCGGGGTTGGCAAGGGGCACACCATCATTCATGAGTAGCTCAAGAACTCGTGAGGCACGGGAGATGTCGGCCGCAATCTTGAGGGAGAACACTTCCTTCTGGCGTCCTGTCAGGAAGGAGATGAACCGATCAAGATACTTGACGAACGTAGCGACCAAAGATTTGTCATTCGACAACTCGTTGAACACTTCCTCGGTCGACTTACCATAGACGGCTTTCTCTACCTTGGAACGGAACCACTCAGCGGCAATCTCTCGATCACTCAGGATACCGGAATCCCGATCCTCTTTGATCTTCGCGGCACGAACTTCTGCATCAGGATACTGTGAGCTGTAGTAATTGTCAGCGACCTCACTAAGGATGTCATCACCAAGTTCTGCGGCTACGGAATCGTAGTCGGCGGGAGCCATGATGGCATCGGCTGCGGTGTGCGCCATCTCGTGCGATACCATCGTCGAGAGGATTGTGTCCTGCACCTCGGGCAGCGCGTCCGAGATCGAACGCTCAACCAACGCAGGGTTGTAGAACATGCTATTGCCTTTGACAGCAAACGGCCCACGGAGTTCAGGGTCAGCCGTAAGTTCGTAGCCAGCAGGTAGGATATTCCGGATTCGGGACTCTAACGAATAGGTCTTGGCTGGGCCTTTAGGTTGGGGTATACGTTTAGGTCGAGGAATATCTTTAGCTCTGTATTCAGGAAGATCTAGGTCGAACCCATCGAGATACTCGTTGTTCATTATCAGAGTGCCTACCTCAAGGACATCTGCAAGCAGCGACGAGTCCCCTTCGATTCCTAGTATCCTTTTGACTGCCCCGACAAAATCATCCCATAAGGACGACCGATCACCTTTACGGACCGAAGGAATACTTTTTAGCTGTTTTTGAAATTCAGAATTAGTAAACGCCTCGGCTAAAAACTCAGACGTATTTTTCATCCCGTATCCTACTACTCCCGCCTCTTCGGCTTTCAATAAAAGTCTCGTAACTTCTTGTTCATACGGCGGGTAGTTCTTCATTTGGTTGGTCGTGAGTCCGTGGATCACCTCATGTAGGAATGTCTTACCGAATTGTTCCGTTCCCTTTTTTGGGTTTCTAGTGGGGAACGCATCGAGATAAAATCTTATTTCGTGTCTCGTAGGCGCGTACGCAGCCCTCCTCATCAGTATTCCATGCTCATCCAAAAGAATGATAGATGGCATGTTGCCGGAGAATCGCTCTTGAAGACCAGCCCACAACTGTTTGTGCTTGGCGTTAAAGAACCCCAACTCGTTTATGTAGTCACCAAAACTACTTGAGTCATAGTAGTTTTCAAAAGATATGTCTGGCAAAAATTCACGCCACCTGCGGTAACTCAAAGGTTCCTCACTCAGGGAGAACCTGATGTCTGATGCCCGAACACCGCTCAGGTCGCCGCCTGTCATCTGATCAAGCAACTCAAGAGTCTGCTGGTCGAGGTTAAGGCGAGCTGCACGGTAGTCGTTCTCGGCAGCGATTGCCTCAGCGCGTTGGCGAGTGATGGCTGCTTGCGAACCGTAAGTTGTGGATGCCATGTTGGCAAAGCTGATCACCTCATCGAGTGCGGTGACCGCGTTATTGTTTTTGATACCAAGTGCTCTAAGCACGATGTCAAAAATACGGGCGATCCAACTACGTCCACCCTCTACCTCAGTGCTGCGGAGAGCGTTCTGAATGTGCTGGTCGGTGAACACAGCGGACAGGAACTCGGCGTTGTCAGAGAACGCGTGGCGGTAGAACGCACTGTCCACATCGAAGCCAGCCTCACGGAGCTTGCGTTGGGCGAGCACACGCAGTGAGTTGATCCGGCTTCCGGCTTCCGGATTCCGGAGAGCGGAAACCGTGAGGGCGTGGGTGAGTTCGTGGATGAGAACGTCAGCAAGACCGCGTCCGTTGTGTCCTGCCATGTTGATCATGACAAGACGATCACTGACGTAGAGTCCAGCAACCTGTGGGTCGATCTCGACAAGAGCAACCTGCACATTGTTGATGAGGTCTTTGTTGTCGAGCAAGATGTTAGCCATCACACGAAGATGCGGTGCACCATTGGCAGCGATGTTACGCAGTGCTGTCTCGGTTCCTTTGTCCAGACCAATCTTGGAAAGCTCCATGTTGTTGACACGGATACGCTCCGAACGAAGTCGGATAGCGGTGTCGCTTAGGGATGCTCGTGGTGTAGTTACTACGCGTCTTGTTCTTAGGGTAGCCTCTGCCTTTTGAAGATCAGACATGATCTTAGTTAGCCTGTCAATAGCGTTAGCGCGACGACCGACAACCTTATCGTAGTTAGCTCTGGCAATCTCATACTCACCATTGCGTTTCGTCACTTCGTCAAGCAAGGCGGGTAGGCTTTGTTTAACTTTATTGATTTTGGCTTTTGCCTTAGCTGACGATTTACTAGGGAGAACGGCGTTTGCTTCTGCTTCCGCTTGGTTGTAAGCCTCGTCGGCAGAGTCTTTCTCCTTCTTGGCTTGATCCATGATAGCGTAGAGACTATCGCCTTTTTCTCTTTCCTCTTTAAGAGCTTCCGTTTGCTCAGCGATAGCTGCTTTGCGCTCGACTTCAAGTCTCTTGATGGTGTCTTGAATCTCTGAAGCCCGTTGGTCGTTAGCGTCGATAGTAGCAACAATACGCTCACGAACAGACTGCGGTTGTGGTGGGGCTACAACAGATTGTGGCTGCTTCACTTCAATGCCCTCGAACATCCTCACGATAATGCCTTTCAGATTCGGCTCTGTGTCTAGGCTCTTAATCTGCTTGCGCACCGACTTCATCTGCTCGTCGATACCAGCTAGGTCTATGGCACCGATAGCTTTCAAGAACTTCTCGCTGTCTTCGATGCTGCTCTCATACTCAGCAATCATGTTATCGCGCATTGCTGCGATATTCTGTTCTTGCTCAAGATTGTACGCCTTGAACTCAGGAGACTGCAAAGCTCGTGAATCTCTTGCGAGTGTAGCTCTCTCTACAGCTTTATTGTATCGAGAGATCTCGTCTAGTTGAATCTCTTGCTGGTCTTTCAGAGAGTTAAGTATGGCTTTTTGTGACCTGATACGGTTAGAGTGCAGCTCTATCTCTGCTCCCGTAATTTCGTCCACACCTCCCTTGTTATCTCTGACCTCACGAAGAACACTGTAGTAAGTCTCTGCGATGTCGCGAACTCTCACCTTTCTATTTTGCTCCATGAGCATGAGACGAACTTGCTCACCCTCTGTGGAAGATATGATCTTCAAGAGTGCTTCGTTGTAGTCGCGCTCTAGCTCTTCGCTGATCGTTTGCGGTTGAGCTATTCTGACTCCGGTTACAGGTTGCAGTGGGTCGTTACCGCTCTTCCACATTGCTTGTGCGCGAGCAACTGTCTCCACTACAGATGGTGATTGGTTTTGACCCTCACCTCTGCGGTCTGGTGTCCAACCCAAATAGTATAGATAGCTTGCCAGCTTACGGCCGAGAGAAGACTCACTTAGGTTTGCCAAAACTCTTCGTGTATCTGCCGCTGGTCCGGCAGCTATGATTATCTGAGAGTTCTTGTCAACCAAATGAAGAATAGAGTTCACAATAGAAGATGATGTGACCTCCTCGGTTGGTATCCGACTATCGAGTTCTTTAGCAAACTGGATAACGACATCTTTGAACGTCGAGTCGGCGTCCATTGCAGCGATAAGAGACTCTCTCGTTGAACCATTAAACTCTTCAATAGAATCAATATCTTGAATTCCAATTCGCAAAGAGACTATGTCCAGTGCGTTCATGAAGTTTTCATGGCGCATACTCGGATCTTGGATGTCGCTCCCTTTTGGTAGGTCACCCATGAGTTTATCTATGGATACAAGATTCAACTCGTTAGCTC
>Ga0247723_1000950_pt1 | contig 17727 bp, 8 predicted proteins | sample MSEWelMarce5H_FC_FD_189079 | JGI IMG/M metagenome (GOLD analysis project Ga0247723, IMG submission 189079) | Subsurface sediment microbial communities from gas well in West Virginia, United States - MSEEL Well Study Marcellus 5H_FC | ecosystem: Environmental > Terrestrial > Deep subsurface > Rock... | reverse complement strand
TCAGCTTTATGTTGGGTCTGTGGGCCAAGGAAGTGGACAACGCAGAAATTTTCAAGATGATTTCACCCGCTTTTTCTACTCTTATCGGCGGCATGATTGGGTTCCTGTCTGGTATCAAACTCATGCAGAATGACGACAAATCAAAAACTTGTAAGGATTAATTATGTTTGAAGTATTTGGTGGAATATTGGGTGGAGCGTTAGGCGGTATTTTCCGCTTGGCCCCCGAGGTGCTAAAGTTCTTTGACAAGAAGAATGAGCGCCAGCATGAGCTATTGATGTTTACACGCCAGTGTGAACTAGAGACATTGCGCGGTCAGCAGAAGCTGGCTGAAATCGGGGCGCAACGAGAGGCGGCAGTTGATGTAGGAGTCATGGATGCCTTTAACTCTGCAATCGAGCAGCAAGCCGTAATGGTTAAAGCCGCTGGTGGTTGGGCCGCTAGTTTGTCTGCATCTGTTCGTCCTGTTGTAACTTACTGGATTCTTTTAGTCTGGTCTTTTGTGCATCTTTGGTTTGGTTGGAACTCATGGCTTGCAGGCGCTTCTCCTATGGAAGTCTTCAAGATGATGATGTCTCCTGATTTCTCGGCGCTCTTGGCTGGAACAATTAACTATTGGTTCCTCGATAGAACTCTGAAGCAGCGCGGGCTATGAATTTAGAACTAGCCGCAGAGATGTGCAAACGGTTTGAGGGCTTTCGCTCCAAGCCGTATCTTTGCCCTGCCAATGTAGCCACGATTGGCTACGGGTCTACCTACTACGCAGATAAACGCAAGGTGACTTTGGAAGATGCGCCAATGAGTCAGGAAGAGGCCCACGCCCTTTTGATGATTGAGTTAGAACATACATACTTGCCCGGCGTTCTGCGTAACTGCCCCGGCCTGATTACTGACGTTCGTAAGTGCAATGCCATCGTAGACTTTGCTTACAATTTGGGCACGGGGCGCTTGCAAACAAGCACATTAAAGAGGAAAATCAACGCCAATGATTGGGAAGGCGCAAAAGAACAACTGATGCTCTGGACTAAAGGCGGCGGTAAGGTACTGCCGGGACTATTAAAACGCCGCACGGCTGAGTGCGCTTTGTTGGATTGACCAATGGCACTAAAAAAACTTGTACTAAAACCGGGCGTTAACCGGGAGAACACCCGTTATGCCAACGAAGGTGGTTGGTATGAGTCCGACAAAGTGCGGTTTCGCCAAGGTACGCCTGAAAAGATCGGTGGCTGGGCACGTATATCTACATCTACATTCCAAGGTCTGTGCCGTTCCCTATGGAACTGGATCACGCTAGACAACTTAAACCTTATTGGAGTGGGCACTAACTTAAAGTTTTATCTTGAACTAGGTGGTAACTACAACGACATTACGCCTATTCGGGCGGCGGCAATCCTAAATAACCCATTTGCCACAACCAATCTACTTACCTTAGTTACGGTTACAGACGCATCCCACGGCGCAATTACAGGTGATTTTGTAACGTTTAGCAACGTAGCGCCTGTAGGTGGCCTTGATTTAAACGGTGAGTATTCTATTACTTACGTTGATGTTAACACCTACACAATTACTGCGGCTACGGCGGCTACCTCAACTGTGGCGGCGGGTGGCGGTACAACTGTTAATGCCGTCTATCAAATTAACACGGGTGATGCATACGAAATCCCACTAGCTGGTTGGGGTGCTGGTACATGGGGCGCAGGAACTTGGGGCTTTGGCGGTACATCAACATCTGCGATTAGATTGTGGAGCCAGAATAACTTTGGTGAAGACTTGGTTTATGGTTTCCGTGGCGGCCCGATCTATTACTGGGATGCTGGCTATGGCGTAGACCCTGCTTTGGCTTCAATTACCATAGCTTCTCCTGCGGTAGTTACGGCTGCTTATAGTTTGCCCAATGGCTCTCCAGTCATCTTTACAAATAGTGGGTATCCCGCTGCCCTGCCGACTGGCTTGTCTCCCGGAACAATCTACTACGTCGTTAACACTAGCGGCAATACCTTTAACTTAGCAGCTACTGTCGGCGGCGCGGCTATTACCACGACAGGAACGCAGTCTGGTGACCACTACATCATGCCAAATGGTGTAAACATTGTTAGTTTGTCAGGCGCATCAGACTGCCCAATCATTCAAAACTTTGTTTTTGTATCTGATGTAAGTCGCTTTGTGTTTGCTTTTGGCTGTAATGATTACGCTTCTACAGTACAAAACCCCATGTTAATTCGCTGGTCGGATCAGGAATCTGTGGTTAACTGGACACCCTCCGCAACCAATCAGGCTGGTAGCGTTACTCTGTCGCATGGCTCTAGCATCGTAACTGCTGTTCAAACCCGGCAAGAGATTTTGGTGTGGACTGATTCTGCCATCTATTCTTTACAGTACATTGGCCCACCTGTAGTTTGGTCTAGCCAGTTGATGGGTGATAACATCTCCATCCTTGGTCAGAACGCAGCAACTCAAGCTTCTGGTGTGGTGTACTGGATGGGCGTGGATAAGTTTTATCTATACGATGGTCGTTTACAGACTTTACCTTGCGATCTTCGCCGGTACGTTTACCAAGACATTAACCTCCAACAAAACCAGCAAGTGTTTGCCAGTACCAACGAGGGTTTTAATGAAGTCTGGTGGTTCTATTGCGCGGCTGGTAGCTTGGTGGCTAATCGTTATGTAGTGTACAACTACCTTGAAAAAATCTGGTACTACGGCACTATGGAGCGAACAGCTTGGCTTGATTCTGGCCTGCGCGACTTCCCGATTGCCGCTACGTACAACTACAACTTGGTTGATCAAGAGTACGGCTTAGACAACAACGAAACGGGTACGCCCGCAGGCATTGAGGCTTACATCTCATCCACAGAATTTGACATTGATGATGGCGACAGATTTGGTTTTGTTTGGAGAATGTTGCCTGACTTGACTTTCTCAGGGTCAGATGCTTCGCCAACTCCGCAAGTTACGTACACTTTGTATCCCATGCAGAATTCAGGCTCTGGCACAGGCACAGCGGTAAACAAGGATGTGGACAAGTTAACCGGCGCTCAGTACACAGTGACGGAAGGCTTTACAGGGCAGATTAATACCCGCGTGCGGGGCAGGCAGTTAATCCTGAAAGTTAGCTCGGACAACCTTGGAACAACATGGCAGTTGGGCGCTACCCGTATTGACATTAGACCGGACGGCAGACGATGAGCTTTATTGTCACCACCGATTTTGAATTGAACAAGGTAGCCGCACCTAACCTGCCGTTACCTCCGAACGAGTACGACCGTATATATTTTGACCAGATGCTCAACATCTTGCGTTTGTACTTCAACAGGATTGATGCGTTAACCACGCAGTTAATGGCTTCCGGCGTAGTGCCCCCTTTGGTTAATTACACCGTAACTACGCTACCCAGCGCAGTCACTTCAGGCAAAGGCGCAAGAGCTTTTGTAACAGATGCTTTAGGCCCAACATTTGGGGCAACCGTTGTGACTGGCGGGGCTGTTGCTGTGCCCGTATACTCTGACGGAACGAATTGGAAGGTTGGGTAATGGCAGTCACAGACGCAGATATTCTAGGTTGGTTTAACGCCAACCCCGGAGCAGACGACACGTTGATTGCTACAACTATGCGCGATGCTGGGGTATCGCCAGAACAAATGGCGTTGGCTACTAATACTAACTTAGCCGATGTTCAATCTCGGTACAACACTGCTTTAGGTATTGGCTCTCTTCCAGCTGCAACGTCTGCTCCAGCAGCAACAGTTGATTATTTTGCGCAACAGTTTGGGGAAGATACTTATGCTCCAGTAGTTACGTCTGCCCCAGTAGTCACGTCTGCCCCAGCAGCTACGTCGGCTTTTAATTATGAAAGTGTGTATGACGTTTTTGGCGGAAAAGATGCTACCAACGATTTAATTACACAATTTAGAGGTATGGGGCTATCTGAAGATGCAATTGCTTCTGTCTTTGCTCCATATCTACCAGCTACATCTACCCCTGTAACTACATCTGCTCCAGTAACAACTTTAGCTCCTGTAACAACGTTAGCGCCTGTAACTACGGGTACTCCAGTAGTAACTTCACCCAGATCATTACTCGATACCAATACTTCCACTGCCGTAGATACACCCAACTATGACCAAATGGTTCGTGCTGCGTACGCAACAATTGGGCGCTCTGGAATTGGCGGCGCAACAAATCAGATTGATCAGGCTGGTTACGACAATTTTGTAAATGCGCTAAAGTCTGGCGCAATTAAACCAGCAGACTTTGCGTCTACGTTTCAAGGCGCTGTTGATAGGTACATTACTGACAATCCTAACGACCCCTACACAAAGTATGTACAAGAATATTTAGGATTACCAGCTACAACCCTTGCTCCTACAATAACTGCGCCTCCCGTAACAACTGCGCCTCCTGCAACAACCGCTGCTCCAGTAGTCACGTCCCCCCCTCTTGATTTAAATAATGGTACGTATTTAACTAGCGCTGGCGCAATTGTTGACGCTGATGGAAACACGGTTAGAGATACTGGCTCTACCGCTACTGCTACGTTAACTAATCAGATTCTTAGTCAAAATTTAACATCCCAATGGCAGGGTCAAGGCCACGGTTCCGCGCAGGCTAATGCTGCTGATATGGCTGCTATTTTGGCTGGTATTGGTATTACAGACATTAGACAGTTTGGTTTGATTACCAAAGAAGTTCCAACGTATTCTTATGATGACTACGGAAATCAAATTGAAACAGGTACTCAAACTGTACAGGTTTATGGCAACAAACTAACAGGTCAAGAAGTTCCTAATACTTATAGTGAACGCCAAACAGGTAATGCTTTTGGTGGTACGTTCGCTGGTAAAGGCAACACTGGGTATCGAGTTCAGTTTGCTGCTGACGGCACGCCAATCTTTTACACCACAAAAGCATCTTCTAACGATCTTGCGAATCTTTTATCAGACCTTGGCCCAATTGGGCAAATTGGTATTGCACTGGCTACAGGCGGTTTATCTATACCTCAACAAATTGCCGCCCAATTTGCCATAAAAATGCTATCTGGCGCTGATCTGGAAACCGCTATAAAAGGTGCGGCGGCCTCTTTTGTTGGCTCTCAAATACCCGGCCTAGATGCAATGAAGGACGCTACTGCGTACTTAAACGGAATTGACCCAACCGGGGTTCTTGCTAAGTCGTTTACAGGCGCGGCAGTGGGGGCGGGTACTGGAGTTATTACTGGACAAGATTTATTGTCATCAGCCGCAGCGGGCGCTGCAAGTGGTGGTTACTCTGGCGCTGCTGATGCAATTATGGGTAATTTTGATTTGACTGGCCTAACCGCTTCTCAAAAATCTGCTCTAAAAAATACAGTTACAGGTGTAATTTCTGGCAAACCGCTTGATCAGACTTTGATGAATTCCATCACTGGACTTGTAAATTCAGAAATCAACAAATCTAAAACACCTACTGTTACTACAAAAGTAGGCGCGGCTGATGATGATGTTAATAATCCAGTAATTGCAACAGATGCTGATGGCAATCCTGTACGTCTAAACGATATCAATACATTGTTTGCAGGAACTTCAGGCGCTACTGATTACGCTGCGCAAGCGCAAACAATTCTTAATAGTTATGACACTGCGGGTTTGGCGGCTGTGGCTGCTCCTGCGGCTGGGGTAAGTGCAGCATCTAATGCTCCATTGCTTCGTCTTGTGCAAGCTGCGGCAAATGATCCTGCTTATGCTACAAAACTTACAGCATTAGAAAATGTATTGACAGCAGCTGGTAGCTCCATTGCTAGAATTTTGGGAACTGCCATTTCGTTGGGTACTTATACGCCCGGGTTAAACATAGATGAAGATGCAACTTTAAAGCGTTTACGTGACTCTGGGTTAATTACAATAGATGATGTAAAAGTATCACCTAGTGTTACGCAAGCTCCTGTAGTTACAAGATCTCCTACAGTTACAACACCGCCTGCTACAACTGCATATGTTGTGCAACCGGGAGATTACACAGATACAACTGAAGTTCTTCAACCTTGGCAATATATTGACCCTGTTTCTGGTTTGCCTGTACCTGCTACGCCACCCGGTGAGGAACCACTAACTCCTCCGGCAAACGATCCTGTCTACGATCCAGCTTTGCCTGTATTTGATCCTAAAGATCCAACAACTTGGCCTGATCCTGCAAATGATCCGCAGTTTGATCCTGCTAATCCTGACACATGGCCTAGACGCAATGTGCCGCCTGTTGTGCCACCAAGAGTTACGCCTGAAGTAACTCCTAATACTACGCCTAGTACCACACCAAGTACTACGCCAAGAACAACTCCTGAGACGACGCCTGAAGCAACGCCTCTGACTACGCCTAGCACTACGCCAAAAATAACGCCTCTGACTACGCCTAGTACTACGCCAAAAATAACGCCTCAGACAACACCCGAGACAACGCCTCAGACTACGCCTAGTCCGTCGCCTACGCCAAATACAACTCCTCAGACTACACCTGAGACAACGCCTGAAATAACACCTGAAGTTACTCCAGAAGTAACACCAAAAGTTACGCCCCAAACTACGCCCCAAACTACGCCCCAAACTACGCCTAGCCCTTCGCCCACACCAAATACAACACCTCAGATTACGCCTGAGATTACGCCAAAGGTAACGCCTGAGATTACGCCAAAGGTAACGCCTGAAATCACGCCAAAGGTAACGCCTGAAATCACGCCAAAGGTAACGCCTGAAATCACGCCAAAGGTAACGCCTGAAATCACGCCAAAGGTGACGCCTGAGATTACGCCAAAGGTGACGCCTGAGATTACGCCAAAGGTAACGCCTCCAGTTACTACAAGACCGCCCGTTACAAACCCACCTGTAACAAACCCACCTGTAACAACTCAGCCTCCAGTTATTACAAACCCACCTGTAACAACTCAACCTCCAGTTATTACAAACCCACCTGTAACAACTCAACCTCCGGTGACAACTCAGCCTCCGGTAACTACGGCTCCGCCTACAACTACAACACCGCCAACAACTACTGCTAAACCGCCTACAACTACAAAACCTGTAGCGCAAGATTTGGGTTTAAACTTTCCGCAGGTGCAACAGGCACTTGCTGCTGCTGGCATCCCACAACTTGCCAATGTGTTCTATTACGGCAAGGACTTTACTTCTAAAAAGCAAAAAACCACCAAAGAAGGTGACTTGGTTGAAGAAGAGTACAAACCATTGAGTGTCGTTAAACCCGGCGCAGAGATAGAACAGCTTGCCGAAGAAGCAAAAAGCAAGCAAAATACAGCCCTAGATGTTGCCGATAAGCTCATGGGCGAAAATACGTCTTTTGAAGACTTAATTAAAATTTTGAGGGGTTAACATGGATGATTATTTTACTGGTGACAGTGATTGGTATAGCAATTTTTTAACAAACATTGGTGTTAATCCCGGTTCTGTTACTTCAAACTTTGGTAATAACTACCTTAGTAATGATGATTTATACAAACAAATTACAGGCGCTGATACTGGCTCTTCAAACCCAATAGCTTTAATTACCAAGCTACTTTCAGGCACAGGTGAACAAGGCAAGGCAGGGCAACTTGCTGGTGTTGCTGGTTTGTACAGTTTGATAAATGCGCTGGGTGGTGGTCTTGGTCAAACAGGCCAAGGTGTATACAAAGGTTATCAAGGCGGTATCCCTAACTACACCGCTACCCGCACAATGAACCCTATTCCACAAACTGTGGATGTGCCAGCTAGGGCAGCGGCTCCTGCTACGGCAACTACTCCTGCTGTTTCTGCGGCTCCGGCTGGTACTGCGCCACGTCGCCCCGGCTCTGGTGGAATTACATATTTCACCCCAATGACTTACACCCCTGTAGTAACAGCGGCTCCTACAGTAACAGCTGCGCCTACAGTAACAGCTGCGCCTACAGTAACTGCGGCGGCTGGCGGCATGATGCATATGAAAGACGGTGGAGAAACTACGCCTCCTGAAACTGTAACCCAATGGGCTGCGCGCCAACCTGATTTGACAAACGTAGTAGATCCAATGGCTCGTAAAGTTGCCCTTGAGTCTTGGCAAATGCAACGCCCCGGTTATGTTAATCCAATTAATTATGACACGTACGAAGATTACGCCAAAGTTGCTAATATTAGAGATGAGGGCGGCGGGTCTGGTCAAGATTTAACAAACCGCGCTAATTTTTACGGTATGACTACCGAGAACTACCAAAACGCTTTGTCTAACGACCAGACAAAACCAATGGGCCAATACCAATCAGTATATGGAAATGAACTGCTTTCCCCTATTGAGCAAATTGCTGCTCAAACAGCGCGTGCTCAAGGCATTGGCTCAATGTCTCCACAAGTTGCAGCTTTAGCTAAAGCAAATCCTGATGTGTTTAATGCTGCTTCTAAAAAGTACCAAAACTATTTTACTAAAACATACCCCGGTACTTTGGAATATCAAAGTGTATTAAGCGGCCCTGCGCAGTACAGTAGTACTGGCGTAAAAATGCCAGCTATTGACGATTCTGCAAGTATGTACATACTTGACAAAGCTACTGGCAAAATTGTTAAAAACCCAAATTACAGAAAAAAAATGGCTGGGGGCGGTATTGCTAATTTAGGTGGCTATTCAGACGGTGGTCGCCTATTGCGTGGCCCCGGTGATGGTGTTTCTGACTCTATTCCTGCTACTATTGGTGGCAAGCAGCCAGCACGTTTGGCTGATGGAGAGTTTGTGATCCCTGCACGTATAGTGTCTGAAATTGGTAATGGTTCTACAGAAGCTGGAGCTAAAAAGTTATACGCCATGATGGATCGCGTCCAAGGGGCCCGTAAGAAATCAATTAAAAATGTCGCTGCCAACACTAAGGCAGACAAATATCTTCCTAAGTAAGGGGTACGTATGACAACATCAACAACAGCAACACCGGGTTCTTCTGGCTCTCCAATGGCCGGATCTGCCAATATGTCTACCCTGTCTGAATACGCAGGGCCGTATGTAACGGATATGTTGGGGAAAGCCCAAGCGCTTTCTAATACCCCATATCAAACTTATCAAGGCCCAATGACGGCTGGTGAGTCTGGCCTACAGAACAAAATGTTCCAAGGGCTTGGTGGATTAAATTTCCCCGGTCAGTTAGGACAGTCATTTAGTTCTGGAAGCGCTTATCAACCACCGGCAATGGTTCCAAATACATTTGCTAACCAACCTATTGGCATGGGCGCTGGCGCTTCCAGTACGGGAACAACAGGTACAGGCGGGGGTCAATCTACTACTGCTCCATTAGGTGTAGCTTCTCAGTACATGAACCCGTATTTGCAGTCAGTGCTTCAGCCCCAGTTGGAAGAGTTGCGTCGTCAGTCACAATTAAATTTGCAACCCGGAATGGCTAAGATGACTCAAGCTGGTGGTTATGGCGGTGGTCGCCAAGCGATTATGGAGTCGGAAGCTAACCGCAATTTGTTGCAACAACAAAACCAAGCTATTGGTACGGGTTACGCTAATGCTTTTGATAAAGCTATGCAACAATTTAACACTGAGCAGGGTCAAGCTAAAACTCTGGCTGAGTTGATGGGTCAAGCTGGCGGGCAACAACGTGGCATTGAACAAGAGGGCATCACCGCTGACTACAACGAGTTCTTGGCGCAACGTGACTACCCAATGAAACAAGTGCAGTTCTTGCAGTCTATGTTGCAAGGCTTGCCAATTTCTACTGTGTCAAATATTCCGCAAGCTCAAACTGGTTCGCAACAAGCGGTAGGTGGTATGGCAACTGTATATCAGATGTTACAAAACCTTGGCGTTATTCCTAAAGGTTAAGGACAGATCATGATTCAACCCGGTCAAATTGACTATCAAAAGCAATTAGATTCTTTAAAAGACTTGCCAGTCAATGCGCAGTCTATTGAGTATCTGACTGGCCTTTCGCGTAACCCCGGTTCTCCGTTTGTTCGCTTTTTAGTTGAAAGCCGTTTGGAGCAACTGACTAAAGCTTTGCAAAATCAAGCTGGTTCACAAGCGCAAGAAAACGCGCCTCAAGGTACGATCTCAGACAAGATTCAACAAGCCGCAGGACTTGCCGCATTGCAATCTGCGCAGCAACGTCAAGCTGCTGAACAAATGCAACAGCAAGCGAGCCAGCCACGGATGCCAGTTCCTGAAGGGATTACGCAACCCCAAGCGCAAGCTGAACCAGACTACGGTATAGCGAGTGCGCCTATGGACTCTGAGATGTTTAACTTTGCCCCCGGTGGCATTGTTACGTTTGCCAATCCAGAAAAAGAAAAGAAACAGCTAGTTGAAGATGATAATGACCTTCGTAAAAAATATGAACGCGAAGCAACGGAAATGAGTTTTGGGCAACGAACGCAATTTAGTAGTCCTGAAGTTAAACAAATGGCCAATCAGATTCGAGCTGAAGTTCAAGACGCATATCTAAAAAGCGAACAAGCCAAAATGCTGCAACCTGTTGTACGCCCCTCTGCTACAGGTGATATGCCTATTGCAGCTGCGCCTATAGCTGCCCCTGCCCCTGCTCCCGGTGGTATTGCCACAATACCTGATGCAGAAACTCAAAAGCTTGCGCGTTTAGCAGCTAATCCTCCAGCAGCGCAGAATATGAATCCTGCTTTGCAACCCAATAGAAACGTTTCACCCCCACCTCCACCGCCAGCACCTGCTGTAAATACAGGTGTTAATACAGGTAAGCCACCTGCACCTCCAGCACCGCCAGCAGCTAGTGCAACCGCTGGTATAGAGACTCTTATTAATAAAATGTACAACATGCCAGAACGTAATCAGTTTGGTAAGTTAATTGACGAAGCTCGCGCTAACATGGTGACAACACCGCAAAGCAAATTGATTGAAGATGAACTTGAGTTACAAAAGACTCTTGGGATTGGTACGCTTAATAAACAACAACAACAGATGTATGAGGACAACAAAGCGCGTCAGGCCAAGATTGAAGCTGGTCGTGGACAACGTGACTTTATGGCGCAACTCGCTGCTTACTCACGTCCTGGTGCAAACTTTAGTCAAGTAGTAGAGCGCGATATTGCCAACAAATCAGCCGCATTGATGGAAGATCAACGATTTGCAGACGCGCAAAACAAACTATTGACAGACATTCAAACTACTGCGGAAGCGCAACGTGTTGGTACAGCTAGCACTGTTCGTGCAGCTAAAGCAAAAGAAAAAGAAACTAGAGAAAAAATGTTAGACCTCATTATGAGGCTTACAGGCGAAGATGCAAAAATTGCGCAAGCCATTCTTGGTGACACTTTAAGAACCGCAGTTAGTTTGTATGGCTATGATGTTCAAGCTCGTGGTCAAGATCTGCAATATAGAGCTAACATGGCACAGGCAAATAATAGAAATGAATTTGCTGCCGCCAAACTTGAGTTGGCTCAAGAAAAACTTAAACAAACAATTGCGCAAGCGGGTATAGATAGCCGACTCAAATTAAGTAACTCTAAACCATACGTCGATTTAGACAAACAGATTAATGGTTTAGAAACGCGGATAAGGTATGAAACAAATCCTGATGGCACGCCTAAAGATCCAGAAAAAATGGGTAAACTAACAACTGATTTGGCTAATTTAAGAACTCGCCAAGCAGATTTAGCAAGCCAGATCCTTGGGACTGGCGGTGGAATCAGTACGTTACCTCAACAAAAACCTGCTACGGACATATACAATCCAGCCACTGGTAAAGTAGAACCGAGGAAATAAATGTCATACGTAGTTGGTCTTCCAAACGGTCGTAGCATTGAATTTCCTGATACTGTTTCAAGGGATGAAGCTGCAAGAATTATCCAACGGCAGTTTCCAGAACTTGCATCTAAAGAACGTACTTTTGGTGAGGCGTTTAGCGACATAGGTGCGGCGGGTCTTGGCGGTATTGGCTCGCTTGTTCAGTTGCCCGGTCAACTCTATGGCTTAGCCACTGGAGACTTTTCTAAGACAGGCGCTTTGGGCGCTGGTCAAGACCTTGAAGAATACGCCAAAGGACTCAAGTCCAAAGGCTTGCTTGCCCGTGAAGCCGCACGCGATGTGGCTATGCAGAACGCTGAGAAACAAGGTCAGTTTCAAGCATTTAAAACTGCTATTGGTCAAACTGTTTCTGATCCTGCTTTGTTGTCTACGTTCCTTGCAGAGCAAATACCACAGATAATTCCTGCCGCTTTAACAGGCGGTACTACTGCCGCACTTACATCTGGCAACGTATTGGCAAAAGCAGCTACTAGACAAATCTCTAAAGAAGCCGCAGAGAAGGTGGCACAGCGCGAGGCTATTCGTGCGGGTACTACTGCCGCAGTTGGTACAGGCGCAGTGCAACAAGGCGCAGACATTGGCGCTGGCACTTACGATGAAGTAGTCAAAGAACTTGTAAGCAAAGGCGCAACTCCTGAACAAGCTGGGCAAGCTGCTATTAATTTGGCGCGTGCTTCTGGCGTATCGGGCGCGGCTCTGTCTCTTATTGCCAATAGGTATTTACCCGGGGGTCAAGCCTTGGAGCGTGTGTTGGCAGGTGGGTCAACAGGCAAAGGCATTATTATGGGTGCTGGCACTGGCGCACTTAAAGAATTGCCAAGCGAGATATTGGAAGAAACAGGCGGCAGATTTACACAGAACCTTGCTTTGCGCGAAGTCAAGCCAGAGCAAAGCCTTACACAAGGGTTAGGCGCAACTGCTGGTCAAGCGGCACTTGGTGCAGTGGGTCTGGGCGGTATAACTGGAGCGATTGGGGGGCGTGGTGGTGCTGCGCCTGAAGCACCCGTGGATCAACAAGAACCTGTTGTAACACTCGCACCTACTCCAGCCCCTGAAGAAGAAAAAGAACGTACGCTTGAGGAGTTGCTTGCCACTGGCAAACGTCCGCCTCCTGAATTTAAAGCGCCAGAGGGTATAACTATTACTGCGCCTAAAGGTTCGTTAGAAGAACTTGAACAGATTATTGCTGCACAGCAACAAAAGTACGACACTCGTAAACAAGAGATTGAACGCAAACAAGGGATGAATCAAAATCCCAAAGGACAAATAACTGCAAATGAACAACTTGCTGCTGAACTTACATCCATGCGGGAAGCGCTTGCCAAAAGGATTGAGGCTGGAGAAACGTATGTTGCAAAATCTGACCAAGGAGCAGGTGGAGATGGCTCTGGAGTATCTATACCACCAAGTAATAATGTACCCCCCGCCGAAGGAGCTGGAGCACCTGAACGAGGCGGAGTGGATAGTACTGGACAAGATGCTGGAGGGCTTGATAAAGGAACAACAGGACAGCCGCCTCCAGTAGATCCTGCTACGTTGTTAACTCCTGTTACGTCGCGCATTATTGCAGATGAATATGCTGCTGGCGCAACTGCCGCTGAACTTATTACTAAATACGCTGGCTCACCTGAAGCAGCCGCTAATATTGACACGTTTATTAAATCTTTACCACCTCAAGGAACTAAAAGTGGCACTCAAACCGCTGAAACCAAGCAAGCAGAAGCGCAAGGACAAAAACCACCCGCAGCCCCCGTTGTAAAGACTGCCGCGCAACAAAAGTTAGACGAGCTTAATAGTCTTTTTGGAGATGATGGGCTTCCTGCTACACGTCGCACCAATGAACAAATTGCACGCGATGATAAAGTAGATGCAATAGCTGAGCAGTATGGATTAACACGCAAAAAAGGCGAATCTTCTCAAGATTTAAAAAACCGTATTACAGAAGTACTTTTGAATACTGCTGAGTTTGAGCAAGCGCGTGGCACAGATCCTGAGACTAATATTAGTAACATACCGTTGTCTGAAGTTAGCGAACAGACTATTGCTAAACAACAATTAGGCAAAGCAACTTCGTATATTCCGCCTGATCTTCAAATAGAAGAATACGAAAAAGCTCGTCAAGCATATAACAAGGGGCTGGGAGAAGATGAAGCAATCCTGCCTGCGTACAAAGAATTAACCAGCGATGAGCGTAGAGTTTACTTTGAAGAAAATATACCTCGCCCTGGTAGAGGCAAGCCTGAAGAACACACTAAAGCCGCAGAAAAATTAGCTATCTATCGCGCTGGATCAAAGTCAGAAACTTTTGAAGGCGAAAATAAATCAAAGCGTATTTACAATCGTGAGCGCAGTGAGTTTGGTAAAAGAACAGGATTGGCTTATTCTTTTCCTGATTGGGCTTCGTTGTCAGATGAAAGCAAAAAGCTTTACGCTTTGTTCAACAAAACAGATTCTGCACTTGAATTGGACATGGCGTTTCGAGCTGTAAAAAAACAAATTCAAAAAGAAAAATTAGAAGAATCTTCTAGAGAATTATTGCAAGATGCGGAGCGTCGTTCATTGCAACAGATGTTGGCTGCTGTAGAACGTGCTCGCGCATCACAGCCTTCTGGCAAAGGCGACATACTGCCTGATGATATTGTTAAAGCGCTATACGAAGGCGACATTAAAACCGTATTAAATTACCTCAACGAAAAAGGTAACGGTTTAGCGGTAAAAAATAAAATAGTTTCTGTTTTAACTGATGTAAAAACAGTTGCGGCGCGTACAAATAAAAAAACCGGGAAATTTACTTCGGCTTATTATCGGCCAATATTTAAAGACAGAATAACTCCAATTCGTGATTCAATTGCGATGGGCGTATTCCGCGCACTTGCTGGAACATTGAGCAACATTGATAACTTTAAAGTCAACGTTGTATACGATGAAAATTTAATCTATGACCAACTTGCTGTATATAAAGCTAACACAAACACAATTTATGTTGGCCCTAATGGATTAGATGAAGCAACTATTTTGCATGAGTTGTTGCACGCAGCAACTGTAAAAATTATCCATCAATACTTTACTGATGCAAGTAAACTTACAGCCCGTTCACGCGAGTCTGTAAAACGTTTAATTCAAATTGCATCTAAGGCTAAAGAAGTACTTGGCAACAGGCCAGAGTTTGAGGCTGCGTTTACTGATCTGTATGAGTTTGTGGCTTATTCACAAACTGACATGGATTTTCAATTTGAACTATCTAAGATTCAAGTAGCAAGTCTGGCATCTGCTACAGCAAAAACGGAAGAACAATCAAAAGAACTCCAAAAAGAACGTGAAACAGACCGCGGAATATCAGGTTATGACACGTTTATGGACACGTTGTTTGGGTACTACACAGGTACTCTGGCATACATGTACAAGTTGTTTACGCCCGGCTCTAAAGCTACTCGCGTACTCATGCCTACTGAAACGTCTAGGTTGACACGTAGAACTGAACCAATTACTAAAAAAGAACTTGCCGATAGAGAGATCAAACAGAAAAAACTTGTACCTAATAGCAATGAAAACATTGATGAATTCAATGCGCGTATTGATGCAAGGATTGAAGAGCTTTACACCAAATTAGAAGATTTAAAAGTATCAGACGAAGAGCGCGTATTGAGTACTATGCAGCGCTATGAGAAAGAGATTCAAGATCTTGAAGATTCTAAAGTAAAAACACTTTCTAAGGAAAGTGAAGAAGCACTTGCACCTGAAACTTTATTTGACAACCCAGAAGAAGAAAGAAAGGCCGCTGACATTCCTGCATATGAAGGAGAATTAGTTATACAGCAGGGTGTTGCAAATTTAAAACGCGATACGTTAAGAGAACCCGGTTATAAAGGCAATTTGCTTTTAGAAGCCGCAGAAATGGTTCAAGCAATTCTTGCCGCGCCTGAAGGTGGTATTGAGCGCCTTGCTGGTTTGGGAGGAATTAGGACAGAGTTACCTGCTACTAAACCTAAAGCCGCTGGTAAACCTACTACGCAAAAAGCGCCTAAGACAACTACGCAACGTTCTCCTGACGAAATCATTGCAGAACAAAAACTGCCTGATGAAAAAGGTACAAGCAAGGTTCGTGAGTTTATAACTAGCACTGCTGGTGCGCGTAGACTTGCCACCATCTTTGCAAACAGCCGTTACCCTATCAAAGTATGGGAAGATGGATTGCAACGCGCAAAGAAAATTATTGATGCTGGCCCAAAGTTAAACAACATCTATACACAAATTACATTGTCTGCGGCGCGTGCCAAAGATTTGTATTTAACAATGGTTAATACACCAGCCACTGAATTGCAAAAAGCTATTGGCGAGTATGCAAAGGCTGCTAAAGTTGATTCTAATTTGGCGCTTAAGCAGTTGCATACATACTTCATGGCGCTGCATGAACCAGAGCGTCGCGCAATTAAATTCTTGCGTAATGTACCTTTGAAAAATTCTGATGTGCAGTTTACAAACAGTTCAGGAGTTGTATCCACAATTAACCCTGCTAACTTCCGTAAAGATGTACTAGATGCGGTTGAGTCTGGTAAGTTGACCAAGAAAGAAGTTCAACGACTGCGTAAAGAGTTAGATGCAGTTGTTGCACAGTTTGCTGAAGCTTCGGGTTATAGTCCCGCTGGTTACAAGACTACTGACAGAGACGGCTCAGACTACAACGTCATTGGTAACTTGTATCCTGATGAAGCAAAAGCTATTCGTGATAAGTTCAATGGCAACAAGAAGGCTGATGCAGTAATCACAGCAATGAAAGCCATGAATGATGTTACAGCCGAACTAAATAAAAAGGCTAACTATTGGTCTAAGCCTGTGCAGAGCGTCGTAGATTTCTATGGCTGGGATCATTACATCCCATTCAAGGGTAAAGAAATATCAGGTAGTCAAGACGGAATGCTTGATTTTGATATTCTTAAAACAGACAAACGCTTTGGAGAAAAACTACAAGACTTCCAAAGTGAATTTGAAGGCCGTGAGTCATGGTCAGACAACTCATTAACGCAGATCATGAGCGATGCTACACGCGCTGCCATGCGTGCTGGGCGCAAAGACTTGACGCTGGCAATTAAGAATGCTATTGACCAGAAATTGTTGATGGGTTCAATCAACGAAGTAAAAGGTTTGAACGGCAATCCAATTGAGTTTGCTGACCGTAACAAAATTGATCTAGGTGAGTTGGCTGGTAAGACTACCATCTTCCATTACAACGAGAACGGCAGCATTGATGTGTTGCAGGTGTACAGCGAAGCTGAGCGCAATGCTATCCGTCGCGCATATCAACAGACCAATCCTTTGATTGACATGCTCAATACTGTTACTAGCACTGTGGGTCAATTTCACACGCGCTATAACGTGGCGTTTGCACCAATGAACTATTTCCGTGATATGTTGACCAATGCGTTTACCATTGGTACAGACATGGATGCAACGACTGCTGCGCAATACATTGGCGCTGTTACATCACAAGTTGTTAATGGCGGTATGTATAAGACATGGAAGATTTCTAGTCTGTACAACGCGGGTAAGACTGCTGAGCTTAATGCGTTTGTTGCAAAAGATAAATCAGGTTTCTCTCAAGATGTTATGGAGTACATCAAAGAAGGTGGCATGGTGTCCTATTTGCAAGGCTTGTCCGCTAAAGGCACATTCCAGAACTTGCAGAAAGACCTCAATTCAAGCAAGCCTAAAAAAGCATTAGCGGCTATGAATGGTTTCTTTGACGTGTACGCTGACATGTTTGAATTGTCTAGCCGTACTGCCGCTTACCGCATTACCCGCAATAAGTTGCTGCGTGAAGACAAGTTATCTAATGAAGCCGCTAAAACTCGCGCGGCTGCCTATGTAAAAAACCTTGCAAACTTTGAGCAAGTTGGTGAGTGGGGACGTGGTGCTGGCGCAATGTTTATGTTCTTTAGGCCCGCCGCTACAGGTGCGGTACGTGCTATTGAAA
>Ga0247723_1000949_pt1 | contig 17734 bp, 9 predicted proteins | sample MSEWelMarce5H_FC_FD_189079 | JGI IMG/M metagenome (GOLD analysis project Ga0247723, IMG submission 189079) | Subsurface sediment microbial communities from gas well in West Virginia, United States - MSEEL Well Study Marcellus 5H_FC | ecosystem: Environmental > Terrestrial > Deep subsurface > Rock... | reverse complement strand
TCTTCCAGAAACTTCCACAGCCAGTAAAGACATTCCTAAATGTACTAGGAGGAATAACTGCAGTATCTGGACCAATTATTATGTTGGCTGGTGTTATGGGCAACTTTATTGGATACGTAATTAAAGGCATATTCCATCTAAGACAATTAGCTAAGGGCGGACAAGGATTTAAATTATTAACTCCAGAAATCATGGCGGCAGATGCAGCAGCAAAAGGACTTGCTGCGTCATTCTATTCAGATACAGAAGCAACAGTAGTATTAACAAATGCTGTAAATACTCTTGCTGCATCATTTGAAACACTTGAATTAAAAGCAAATTCAGCTAAGGTTTCTGTTCAGCCAGGTATATCAACAATTGCAGGCGGAGTGATATCAGCAGGTGGACAGGGACAAAGAGTTGTTGATAAAAATAATCCACTAGTTGGTGAAGCCTACTCAAGAGATATGTCTCATATGATACCTGCTCAAACTGGACAACCAGGAACTATATTTGGAACAGTTCCTGGAGCATCTCCAGTAAATGTTAGAATTGGTAAAAACCCACAAGCTTATATGAATCAAGATTTGCCAAGAATTCCAGGCGTAACATCCGTAAATGGAATATCAACTGGAGTTGTTGCACAAGAAGCAGCTAAATGGCATGCAATGACAGCGGCAATTGCAATGCAATCAGAAGCAGAATTAAAAATGTTAAAGCAAGAAGTTACTGCAACTGGAACAGTTACTTCAAGTTTGGCTGATTCCTATCAAGCGCTTCTTCCACAATTTACAGAAATTACAGAATTAGCAGCACAAGAAACTTCATTAATTGTTAAGCAACTTCAGCAAAGTAAGATAACTGTTGATCAGGCAAGAGCAAAAGTAATACAACTAAATGCAACAATTGAAGCAATGCTCGCAGAAACTGCAACGGCAACAGCAACAACAATGGGAAGAGGAATTAACTTAACTACTGTCCCATTAACATCTCAGCCAGTAGTAGATCCAGTAAGCGGAAAGTCAAACATGAAAGAGATGTTCCATAAAGGATCAACAAAAGATCTTGTAGACAGGATTGCAAGAGCACTAGGAGGAGTTAGAACCTCTGGTGCTGGATATAATATTCAAACAACAAAGCCTAAATTTGCAGACGGAGGAATTGTTCCTGGAACAGGTAACACGGACACATACCATACAACAGCAGAAGCTGGATCGTTCGTCATTAACAAAAAATCTACACAAGAAAATATGCCAATCATCAGCAGCCTACTTGGAGGAACTCCAAGATTTGCAGACGGAGGGCAAGTACCAGTTGTGTTAACACCTGGTGAGGCAGTAATCCCTGCAGATATAGCACAAAAAAATATGCCATTAATGTATTCATTAAATGGAGGTCCAGGAAATACCTCTGGAATGGGAAGAGTAACTGGCGGTGGAGATCTAAAAGAAACACTAGAGGCCAAGAAGATAGCATTAGTTAACATTGCAGATATGCTTAACTCACCAAATTATTATGAAGAAAATAGAACTAGATATATATTAAATGCTGCATGGGGAATTAAGCAAGGTGGAGCCAGATCTAAGAATCCAATAACAAATGAACAAGCAGTTCAATATGCAGAAGAGATGTTTGAAAAGCATGTCAGGATGTCTGGCGGAAGACAAGCCAGATTTGATGAGTTAGCTCAGGGTCCTATACAAAAAGCAATGCAAGATAAGCTTAGAAAAGATCATCCAGGATTTAAATTATTATTAGATAAAAGACTTTCAGATGCTGTTATTAATGCAAAAGATGCTGCAGCAAAAACAAAAGCAGTAGATAAGATTAGAGACAAGAGTCCTATATTAAATCCAACAGAAAGATCAGAAATCTGGGATTTAATGAAAGGCAGAAGTGGTATAGATCAAAAAGCATTACTAGAAATTGATCCATTTTCTCCAAAGGCCGTAGATAGGGCTCACGGAGTTCCAATTGGTTCACAAAGTAGACATGCAGTTGGGTATGCTGGTCAAGCAGTAACACTTCCATCACGCATTAACAAAGATATGTTCCAGTATGAACAGTATGGGCTAACAAAAAATTGGTTGCCTGCATTTACTCCAGAAGCAAAAAGAGAAGCAAACCTATTCTTAAGAAGAATAGGTTTAAACCCAGATACTTTAGAAGAAGTTAAAAAGGCTGCAAAGCTTAGTAAAACTCCTACTCAATTCCAAGCTGTACTAAGTGCTGCAGCAATGCCAAAGGGTGGAGTTCAATGGCTAAGAGCATTTAATCGTGGAAGAGTTTCTTTTGCGGGATTACCAAAGGGTCTAAATGCTGGTGGAACTGTTCCAGGAAAATTTGCACAAAGATTATTTGGTGGCGGTAAAGCAATGTTCTTAGGAATGCCTAGATCTATTAAGCAGGTAGAGGCACAAAGAGCAGCAAAGGCTGCTATGGAAAAAGCAAGTCAAGCGGTTAAGGATTCTAGATTTAGCAAGACTCCAATAACTGACTATGATGAATTATTAGAGCCGACATCTGGAAGAAGTTTCCCAGTTGCTGGAATTGGTGGAATTTACAATAAGGGCGGAGACAAAGTTTTTGTTAAGCCAGTACTAGATGAAAAAGCGGCACTTGCTGAATTAAGAGCAACAGAGATTGCTCGTGATGTACATGGACTACAAACTCCTAACCAGAGAATTGTTGTAATGAGAGACCCAACCGATCCAAAGGGTGCCAGAACACTTCTTGCTTTGGAGTCAAAGTATAATCCATCTATAGCAAATCAAGATGGCAAGTTTACATCCGATCAATACTTTAGACAACTAGTAGCGTCAGCATTGCGTGGAGATAAAGATCTAGGTAGAGGAAATCTATCAGGAAATATCCTTGCAGATGTAGGACCAGCAGGGGTGTTTGGTGCAGCTTCTGGACCAAGAGATTACTCTGGAATGATGCCATCATTTAAGCATCAAGCAATGGTTAATTTGCTAGGAGTAAAGGGGAGCAGCACAAAGAAGTTCTTTGCTGAAGCAACTGCAGATATTCCAAAGGGAATGACGGCAGATCAATATAATGATCGTATGCTTAAGGAGATTAATGATGCTCTGCCTAAGCTAAAACAAACAATAAGTAGATTTGATTTAAATGCAGAAGAGAAGGTTGTTTATAATGCAATGATTCAGAGACTCTCTGATGCAAGAAGACAGACATATGGAGACTTGCACGGAGTTCATTCATCAATAAAGATATCTCCAGAAAAAACAATGACTCCAGCAGCTATTGCTAAAATGATTGCAGCAGATGAATTAAAGCGCAGACAAAAGGGTCACTCTGTCAGCCTATCGGATAACGCATTCAAAACTGCAGAAAATGGATTTAATATTGGCGGAATGATTGGGAATGTTCTTAAGGGTAAAGCAATGCATAGAATTGGTGCAGGATTTGGCCCAACAGGTGCTCCTAAGCCAAGCATGTACGAGTCAGCTCCATGGGGAGTAAACTCTCTTTCAATTCAAATGGCTGAAACTTTATTTGCAAACACAGGGCTAAGAAAGCATACTCAAAAACTATTCTACGATAAGTTTGCCGCAGCGCTAGCAAAAGAAAAACCTTACGGATATGTTAAAGACGCACAAGGTTCTTTAAGAAATGCTTTAGAGCCAGACGTTCTAGACTCAGTTATAAGATCAGCAGCTTCAGATCTTGTTGGAGATAGAAACATAACTAAGCAGTTGTCTCCTATTGACAAGGATATATTACGAAAGAAGTTTTTGAATTGGGAATCTAAAAAGGATACTCCTCTTACAGAATCTTTAAAGCAAGTTATATTTGGTTTAGAAAAAAGAGAAATGGGCGGACCAGTAAACGCAGGACAACCTTATGTCGTAGGAGAAAAGGGCCCAGAGGTATTTGTTCCAAGAAATGCTGGAGGAATTATTCCAAACAGATCTACAATGGCTCAGGGGTATAACATGGGCGGCATGGTCAAGATGATGATGATGAGCATGCTTGGAATGCAAGGCGGTATGGCACTAGGAAGAATGAGCGGTATTCCTGGAGGAGATATGATAGGCTCAATGCTTGGCTCGATGCTTGGAATGGGACAAATGGGCGGCGGCGGAGCAAAGACTCCAATGACTCAAAAGGGAAGATTTACCGCACCTATAGGTGCAACACAACAAGCAGTTGGCCCTCTAGCACCAGGACAGAAGGAAATAAGATCATTAACAAACTACGGTACAAAACTCGAAGCTCTTTCTGCAAGCACAAATAAGTTTGCAAAGTTTGGCGGGTTTGCTCTAAAGGCTGTAACTAGATTAAATATTGGCATTGGACTTGCATCAGCAGCAGTCGCCCTTGGAATAAATAGATACAAGGCTTATAACGAAAGCATGAGATTAAATGCATTAGGATATGGAATGACTGCCGAAGGTGCAGAAAAAGCTGGACTTAAGTTTACAAACTTTAATGACAAGATTAAAGAAGCGGTTGAAAATGTAAGAAACCTTAAAGAAAGAAATACTCTTTTGTATGAGAGCATGAAGGGTTCTGGAACACCACTTAATGTTACTATTGAGGAATATAAGAAGTTAAAGAAAGAAGTTAAGGACAATTATTCTGACCAAGTTCTTTTAATTAACAAGACAAGCGCAAAAGATCAAGAAGCTCTAGCAGTTAGATTAAAAGAGCAGCTAATTGCAATGGGACTTTCTGCTGAAGAAGCAACAAAGAAAATTTATACAATGTACGCAAGCTCTGATTTTGCAGGATCTGCTGCAAAGTTTACTGTTCAGTCTGACGCATTTAATAAGATTAAAGATTCTGCAACCGCAGCCGTATCTGCAATTGAAAGCTTAAATAAAGCAATGGCAACTGATCGTGATCCAACCGAACAAGCAAATCAATTCAATACAGCAATGATGGCAATTTCTACCGACCTAGAAAAAAGACAAGCAGATGCAATAAAGAAAGCAACCGCAACTGCAACAAAAGAAGGATCTTACCTGTCCACTGGGGATCAAAAACAAATTAAGCTTGATCAAGAAAAGATAGCCATGGATGAGATTAACAGCAAGGTTACAAACCAAGTTGTTCTTACAAAAGACCTCGTTAACGAGCTAGCAAAAGTTGATCCATCAATTAGAGAAATTATTAACTCACAAGATACAGCTGTTTCCTTATGGCAAAAAACTAGAATTCAAGTCAAGGGCTACACTGGAGACCTAAGAGCATTGACTGCTGCTCAAACAAATGATCTTTATAATCTTCAAACCGCTCTAGGCAAAGTAATAGAAAGTTCTAATAGGGCTACAGGCGGAGCTTTAGAAAAACAATACGCCAACTTAGAAAGAAACAAAAAGTTACAGGCAGCCTATGAAAGAGCTGCAAAAGGCCAAAAGGTTGCCGATCAAATCTCTGATAGAGATAAAATGTCTGCACTTCAAAAGCAAATTGATCTTAACAACAAGCTAGCAGACGCTAGAATAAAAGCTTTAAACGCTGCAAAAGAAGAAGGCGATCTAGGAAGAGAGATTGCTAAGAAGCAAGCAGAATATGATGCAGCAATCGCAACTGGAAACACCGCTGGAGCACAACAAGCAAGTCTTGATATGGAAGGCCTTCAAAGCCAGCTTCAGTATAACTCACAAGTAAAATCAGTTGAAAATGCACGAGATGTAAAGAATGCGCCACTTCTACGACAGATTGAAGCAATGCAAAAGAAGCAGCAAAAGATGTCTGATAATGCTGCGCTTGCAGGAGAAAAATTAGGTGACCTGTCTAAGGTAATTGCAACTCAAGAAACTGCAATAGAAGAAGTTAATACCGCAATGCTTAACTGGGAAATTGAGCTTTTAAAGCAACCCGAAGCAGAAAGAGCAAAATGGAAAGCAAGCAAGGAATCAGAAAAGATGCTTGCTGCTGTTGCAACCGCTGCAGAAAAAGCAGGAGTTAAGCTTAATGGACTTAAAGATCTTGATTTAGCAAAGGCTCTTACAAATGGACTTCAAGACAAGCTAGGTGCCATGAGCACTATAGATGTAAAGGGAAATGTTAGCATCTATGTCGATGGCAAAAAGTTTGACATAGGTCAATCAGGCAGCGGAACAAAATCAAGTCCGTACAGCCTAGGTAAAGCTGGAATTGGTACAGAAACACTTTCAAGTACAGATATTAGCAAGTATGGAACAGCCATGGACTTTGGCCCATTTGGAGCAGGACAAAAGCTTAAAAACCTTGCAAAAGAAAAAGGAATTACACCTGGAGAATACTTCTCCGTAACAGACAAAAATGGAGTAGTCTCTACATATCTAGTAAGAGAAGATGGCAATATAACAAGGCAGGGCAAGCCATACGCTATGGGAGGTACAGTTCCAGGATATGCACAGGGATCTGGTGGAAAGGTAAGAGGTGCTGGTACATCTACATCTGACTCAATTCCAGCTATGCTTTCAAATGGAGAGTATGTAGTAAAGTCTTCAGCTGTTAGTCAGTATGGAGTTCCATTCTTTGATGCAGTAAACGCACAAAGATTTGCTTTTGGCGGAATGGTCAGCATGCCTAGATATGAAACAGGTGGACAAGTTCTTACTGCTGACGCAAGCGCCTTTAATTCAAACGGCAATAATGCTACAATGGTAGGAGCAACATATAATATTACAAATAATATTAACGGATACGACGGGGACCTAAATCAATTGTCAAGAATGGTTACACAACAAACAATAACAGCTATTAAGAGTCTAGATAGTCGTACCGCTTCTATGTCAGGTCCACAAATGAATATAGGTACTAAATAATGGGATATCCACTAACGCTACCCGTAGGCTCGGTCTTATATTTTGATACAGGAACAGATGCCGTTACACCCAACTGGACTAAATTATCAGAGCATAATAGAGCTGCAATTAACCTTGATCTAAATAGAATTGAAAAAACTCAAAGAATGTCAAACGGATCATTAAGAAAAATCTGGATTGCCGACAAAAAAGAAATATCTACAGCGTGGAACGCTTTGCCAACATATAGCACCTTAACAGTAGATGGCGGAATGGGTGCTGAAGATATAAGAGCATTTTATTTAAATAAAGGTAAGGGCACATTTAAAATTAAAATATCTTATAACGCTGTTGCAGCAAGAGATGAAATTGTCTTGGCCTCTTTTACATCATGTACATTTAGCATATCTAAAAGAAATGTTAGGATTGCTGCACCAATGCTTGGCGTAACTCCTCCCGATGCCCAAGAGTTTTGGGACGTATCTCTTTCTCTAGAAGAGGTATAAATTGATATCAGTATCCACTGCCACCGCCAACGCATTAAATAAATCAATAAACGTCTCCATGGTTAATGGATGTCATCTTGAGTATAATATGAACGACTTAATATTAGGAACGTCTGTAACGGCCCCTGAAGGCGTTATAACGGCATCCCTGACAGCCCCTGCCTCACAGGGAGGATACACTTATAGGCCATTTGAAAAGCTATTTCCAATAACAAGCATAATTGATCCAAGACGCCCAAAATCAGCTGGAGTGCAGTATATGATTTTAGGAGACCCCAGCGTAGGCACAACTCTTTCGACAACTGGTGTGGGAAGCGCAAGTACATATGCTTCTACAAAAGAGTTTAGTAAGAGGTTATATTTTTCCAGCCTAAAGACTGCTTATAAATATTGGGTAACCCCTAAAGCGTCAGGCATGCTTTTATCAAACTGCATTTTATCGGTATCTTACCCAGCAGCAAAGACTGCAGCTACAAATAAAATTGTTGTTAAGTTTGAAACATCTCACTCTAAACCCACTTCATGGACAGTAAAGCTTGTCAACTTAGCAGGAGCGGAGTCATTAATATATACAGGAACAACTTGCCCAGATTCTGGGGTAGTTAACTTATACTACAATGGCACATCATGGTCAACAACAGAGCCTACAACCGTATCAGAAGGAATAAATCTAAGTGGATTAAAACTACAGATTAACTCTATTGATACTTCAGGCGGGTACTTAGGAATAATTGAAATATCAGCAAGACTAGTAAGAGATGTTACAAGCTCACTAGAGTCTTTTAATATATCTCAAAACTCATCAGATCAAATAGATGGCTTAGTTCCAGTAGGAGATGTTACAGCAAACTCATTAAGAATGAGTTTAAATTCATATGATAGATCATACGCCTATTACGATAGAGATGATATATTTAATAAATCAAAGATTAACATGTACAAAAATGTTATTATTAGACCATTTACCATAGTTGAATCAGAAAAAATAAATCTTGGAGTTTTTTACATGGACTCCTACGAGGTAGATGAATTTGGAGAGATATCAATAAATGCCCTAGACGGAGCAAGAGAGCTTCAATATATTAAACCTCCAGATATTGTAACGAAAGATATGTCATCAGTTGCAATTATTAGAAGAATGCTGGACTCAGTTGGATTCACAAACTATAAGTTTAATTTAGCGGCAAACGATACTTCAGTTGTAACACCATTCTATTGGTTCACGGATCCTAAAAAAACTGTATGGCAACATATACAAGACTTATGTAAAGATACGCAGATGATTGCAGTTTTTGACAATAATGATATACTGCAATTCTATCCTAGAGGTTATGTTTTTGATAAAACAAAAAGTCCAGTGCTATCTTTTAGATACGATAGTACATCAGATGGAAAACTTGCAAACATATCATCAATCGCAATAGAAAATATTCCTACAGTAAAAGCTATTAAGGTTATGTATAACCCACAAGTAACATCTAACTATGATGGACAAGGAGATAACCTTTATACTTCGCCCGTTATTCAACTAGGTGCTGCCGCATTGGTAGAAGACCTACCAGCATCTGCAACACCAGAAACAGATGCACCGCTGGGAGTAGTAAAACTTTCTGCAGTTCAAATAGCCTCATCTGCTAAACAGCTTTATTCCTACACTGGCTACTTGGTTTTAGGAAAAGAGATTATCGAGTATGATGCAATTCAATATAGTTATGAGCCAATAGTTGTAGTAGGCAATCAAAGAGTTGCTTATAAATGGATAACTTCTGAATCTGATATTCAAGCAAGTCAAGCATTAGCAAAGCCAATAACATTTAAGCCAACAGGAAAGTACAGAATTAAAAAAAGAAATGCTTTTGATGTTGTTGCAGCTACAGACACTGCATCTTTAACGCATAGTGCCGATACCACATCTTTACAGGCTGAATGGGAAGGTAGAAAGTGGGACTCCGAAGCAGGAACGTTTACTAACGATCAATCAGTTTTTACACTAAAAGAAGTAGCAATCAAGGATGAAAATGGAAATGATATTGCAAATCCAAATAATCTTTTTTATTCTATTCCAAGATCTATGATGACTATTTTTGCACCAGTTGTTCAGTCAAAGCCTAATGCAACAGATTCAACTCTAACTGATTACATACAAAATACTCAGTATAGTATTGCTACTGCAAATGCAAAATACTCTAAAGCAGATGGAACAGTAAGTGATAATTTTATTATAGGAACTAATATGTACTTTCCATTGCTTAAAAAATCTACAGATAGCCGTGCTACAGGTAATCAAAGAACCGTAGCTGGCCTAGCATTTTCATTAAGTGCAGACAATAGAAGTGGTTACTACTTGTCTATTGCAACTTCTCAGAATTCTAATGGAGAAAAAAGTTTTAGAGAAGTTAATTTTTATAAAATTGTAAATGGAAAGCCAGTAAAATTATCTGACCAACAAAAAGAAGACGACGGCTCAATTATTACTAATTTAAATGGTGGAAGAATGTACAGAGCAGACATTCGTGGAAATTACTCTATTCCTACTGGTGGCTCATCAAGAGTATTAACTCTTAGAGTTTCTATTAACAATAAATCATTTGTTGTGGTTGACCAAACCCCACTTGCTATAACTCAAAAAGTAGGGCTAATGTCACTTCAAGGAGTTTCAGCTTTTGACTACATATATACTGGAGCTTTAAGTGTTGAAGAATTTACTTCAGACAAATCTTTTGATCCATATAAAGGATTTTTAGGCGGAGAGTCCTCAATAACTAAAACATTTGGAGACTTTATATTTAATCAAAAAGCGCAGCAAACAAACTCCACTTGGCTTAAAGAATTTGGGCCAGTTGCTAGGGAGTTAAGAAGAATTCAATCAAGGTACACTGTGCCAGGATTTCCTTTATACCCTAATTTAGTAAATAACCCAGATGTAACAATTGCTGGAACATCTCTTGACTCATTTACTATGGACGTATATGTGCTAAACAATACGGGCGCATTTACTGCTCTAGCAAATAGCGAAGAAAAGCAATTTGTTATAGTTGGAAATTCAATTGTTTCTTCCGACTCATTTGAGTACATGGACCCAACGCTTACGGATGCACAGAAGCAAGAAATTATAGGGTTCGATTCCACCTGGATTCAAAGAGAGACAGAGGCAAAAGACCTAGCTTCATGGATGTCTAATCAATGGTCTAGACAGCAGAAGGTTATTTCCTTAGAAACTTTCTTAAACCCAATTGTTCAGATCGGGGATGTTGTTGAGATATCCTATCCTAATAATGGAATATATTCTTCTGAGGATTCAAGTATTCCAGCGGGTTCCTTTGCTGGTAAATTTATTGTTCTATCAATAGATAGTACATATGATAAGGATTCGCCTCCTACAACGCTACTAGCTTGTAGATCGATTCATATATAAGAAATGGTAGAATGTAAATATGAGTAATGTGCAGAAGCCCGCCTCAGCAACAGCAAAAGTACAAAAGCTGATGCTATTCCCTGGCGACCCTCTTATTAAGACATTAAAGCCAGACTACTACATTATAGTTGATCCAGGCAGCCTGAACGTTATATTTGATTCCTCTGGCGTAGGTGATGATGATCCAGACGAAGATCCAGAAGACGACCCAGAAGATCCTTATGTTAACAACTTAAAGTCACCCTCTTTGTCTGATATATCTTTAGTAAGCAAGACAATGGTTACGGATAAGAATAAAAATCAATTTGTTGAATTTGTATTTAATGTTAAAAATAGCGGTGGAGACACAGTGATAGGAGTAGAGGTTTATGGACAATAGTATTAGAATGTTTGGAGAGTATGTATTTTATGATAATGATAAAGAGATTTATCGTAGCAAAAACCTACTAACTAAGTTTGGTAAAAGATATTTAACTCAATACTTAGCTGGTCAATCAAACACAAGCTTAAAAGATATAGCCCTAGGTGTAGGTTCAGCTGCAGCAACAGTAAACGATACACAACTAGGCTTTGAGTTTTATAAGTCTCCAGTTTCTATGAATAGCATTGATATTCAAACAAACTCATCGACAGGAGTTAGCACATATGGGGTTGTTCACAAAACAACAATTCCAGTAGACGTCGCAGGAATAATTAATGAGGTTGGCCTTTTCCCAAGCGTATCTTTGGGAAGCACAGACTATGCAAGTAATTCTATTTCTACATTTGAGGATAGCCAGAGCTGGACAGATTCCTCTGGAGCTTATCCACCAACAACAACAACTCCTTTTCCTAAAATTGGAACGTCTTATATTTCAATAGGTGCAAACGCATCACAATTAAAAGAATATTTTTATAATTTTAATATAGACGTATCAGGGTATAGTGCTTTAGATAGTTTAACTCTTGCATATTATCAAAGTGATATAAACTTAGATTATGTATTTGTTAGAATGTATGACTCAAGCAACCGTTACTATGAAATCAGATACGCTGGGGATTCATCAATAGGATACAAAATTAAATCACTGACTTTAAATAATTTATATAGCAGCGGTTTTGGTTCAGGAACACCAGATCAAACAGCTATTGTTAAAATTTCTTGCGGAGTAAAAGCCAAATCATCTGGTTCAACAGCAGTTTTATTTGATGGAATGAGAATCAATGATGAGGATTCTTTTAGAACAGACTATGGAATGATAAGTAGATCAGTTCTTGCAAACCCAATAACAAAGTCACTGGGAAAGCAGATGGTCATAGAATATAGAATTGGACTTAACTTCTAATGCCAGCAGAACGTTACGATCCAATAAGCGGAACTTTTTTCCCTGCTGATTTAGAAAAAACAAATACTGCTGCAGCAGCCGCTGCTGCTGAAACGTCAAAAAATTCTTATACAAAAAAGATTAATCTTCCACTCGTTAAAGGAAAACAATATAAGTTTTTCTTTACATACCAGCACCAAGACCCCGACACTCTAGAGGTAAAAGAAAGCGATAGGTCACCAGTATGGACTGAATCTTTTACTATACCTAATTTAACCAAAGCTGTTCAGAATTTAACACTAACTCCAGGATTAAAATCCTACGGAGTAAAGTTTAATATAGATCCAACAAGCATACAAGAAGATGTCGTTATATTTGAAAGCTTAACAGGAGTTTTTGCAGGAGAGGAATATATTGTTTATGTAGGAACATCAACAAATGTTACTATTCAAACATCAAACTATGCACCAAGATGGGTAAGAGTTAGAAGCAGAGACAAATGGGATGACTTAAATATAACTAATGTATCGGCTGGACCAGTTACTCCGTTAAATTCAGAAGTTGATACATTTGTAGTTCCAGGCACTCCAACAAATGTACAAGTTGCAGCCTTTAACGAAACTTCAGATCCCTCCAACTATACTGGTTATATAAATGTAAGCTGGACAGCTCCTTCAACTGGAGCTAGGGGATATTCTGTTGGAGTATGGGAAAGCACACCAGGGTCAACTGCTCCAGTTAGAGAAATTCCCGTTGCTGGGACATCTTCAAAAATTAATGGATTGTTTGTTGGAAAATCTTATTATATTCAAGTTAGATCTCTTAGTGAATTTAATACTCCATCGGCATGGGTTCCCCCAACATTAAATTATCCAGTAGTTATTCCTGGTAATACAGCAGTTCCTGGGGCAGTTACAGTTTCTGGAGTTGGCACCCCAAGAAGTATAGTTCTGTCTTGGACTGTTCCAGCATCAAATGCTGATTTAGTTATATCTGGTGGTTACTATATTGCAAAGATATACACAAATCAATTTGGAACTGGAAGCCCATTAGAAACAAAAACTTGTTTTTCAAACTCTGCAACCTTTGCTGGACTGACTACGGGAAATCAGTACTGGGTTACTATTCAAGCTTACACAGGGGGAGCAACACCAGTAGCTGGAGCTTTATCTTCGGTGTACGGCCCACTAGTTCCAATAGCCGTTGAGCCCCCAGACATTCAAGCAGATTTTATTTTAGCAAACAATCAATTCCAGGTTGGCGGAACTAGCGGTGCAAATGATATTCATCTAAGTGCTTATCCAAAAACAGTTGGCGGGCTACTTACAAATGGAAGAATTTATATTGGCGGTCCAGAAACAAGCGGTAGTGCTGCAGTAGGTCTTTATAACTCCAATGGCACACCATTTTATGCCGACAACCTAGGTAGGTTTTCTCTTGGAGATAAGCTAACCTGGAGCGGTAGCGCATTAAATATTATAGGAACAATAGACGTAACAGGTGCTAGTACATTTTCAAGCTACATAATTTCTGGTGCAACAAACTCATCTTTTGTAGGAATAGGTAAGCAAGTACCTTATAGAGTTTCTAGCGTACTGCAATCGGGAGTAAATGGGCTAACTGGAATTGTAATTAATAATAGCGGTGCTGTTGTAAATAGTGATTACATTAAATCAGACGGATCTTTCAGGCTGGGAGAAGGAGCCCTTACATTTAATGGCACTCTATTAAGCTTAGCGGGAAACATAGAGGCAAAGGGTGGAACATTTACTGGCAACGTACAGGTTACAACTGGAAGCCTGTACGCTGGATCATTAACTGGAGCAAGAGTTGTTATGCAGTCAAGTGGTCTTTTTGCACATGATGCCACTGGAGCACAAAGTGTTTTTATACAATCTGCAGACGGACTTATTGATGCACGAAAAGGATATATCGGCGGATGGACAATTAACGGAACTGCACAAACCACAGGAACTATTTCTAGCAGTAATACAAAGATTGAAAGCAATGGAACAATAACACTGGGTGACACCACTGGTACGCTTTCTTCTATTGTAAGACTAAGCGCTACAGATCCTTTCAGAATATGGATAGGTTCTCAGTCATCCTCAAACGCTCCATTTAAAGTTTCTTCAGCGGGAGTTTTAACAGCAACAGGGGCAACTATAACTGGAAACGTTCAAATAACTTCAGGAAGCACGTATGATTCAATTGTTGCGGCACAAAATGCTGCTGCATCAGCAAGCGCAACGGCAGGAACTGCAAACACAAACGCAACAAACGCTTTAACAACCGCTAACGGAAAGAACTCAATTTTTAGATCTGCGTCAACTCCAACCGCATTAAAGGCTGGAGACATATGGATTAACTTTAATGATGAAAATAAACTGTATGTTGCAGAAGCTGCAGGAACAGGTAACTGGGTATTATCAAGAGACGCATCTATCGCTGCAGCAGTAACAAAAGCAGATGATGCTTTGACAAAAGCTACTGCCGCAGTTAATACTGCAAATGCAGCATACCCTGCATCTAATTTTAGCAAATCCGCTATTCTTCAAGCAATCAATGCATCTACCAATGGAGCTACATTAAATGGTGGAGTTCTTGAAGCAGGCACAGTAGTTGCAGATAACGTAGTTTCAACATATGTATATGCAGGATTTATATCCGCTGACAAGATTAACGCAGGAACTTTACAAGGAAGAAACATAAACGTTACGGGAGAAACTATTGGCACAGGTTCTTATGACTCCGAATCTGGAACATATGGAAACATATCTTCATCATCAAATGCTCTTAGTACTTTTTATGACCGAACCCCTATTGGAGGATCTTTTCCAATTCGGTCTGTCGGAGTAAATGCAATTGCTTTAATATCTACAACTACTGCAGGGGTTACAAGTTCCTGGTATCCATACTATGATGGCTCAGGAGATTTAGGGGTTAAGAGTAGTCCAACATATAATACCGCACCTTTTAGGTGGAGAAACTTAAGACTAACGGGAAGCATAATGATTGCAGGAGATGGTTATAGTGATACTCCATCAACTACAGTTGCAGATAGACCAATAACTAGACTATACAACGATGGAAGAATATTTGCAAACACTCTAGGAACGGGATCTGGCTCCACTATAGTACAAGCGTCTGGATTTTTAAGAGTTCAAACATCAAGCAGTAGATACAAAGAAAATATTCAAGAAATAAACAAGTCTGGATATTTAGACTTAATGTCTATGCTAAAACCAGTCACCTATCAGTACAAAGATGAGTTTTGGCCAGAAGGGGATAAGCCAATACTTGCAGGATTAATAGCTGAAGATCTAAATGAAATAGAAGCTTTTAAAACTGTTGTAAATTATAACGACCAAGGTTTGCCAGAAAGCATAGCCTATGACAGAATGTCCTCACTTATTGTTCTAGCACTACAAGAAATTAAAGATAGTATAGATTCAGTCAAGCAAAGGCTTGACGCCCTAGAAGCATAATGATATACTGTAAATCTATCAAGGAGATATAATGGAAAAAGTAGAACTAGTTATAGCTGCGCTTCAACAGCGCATAGGAGAAATTGTCTCAAATTATGAGACTCAAATTGCTATTCTTCGTGCAGAAATTACACAGATGGCAGAAGAAATTAAATCAAAGGTCGTTCCAGAGGAACAACCAGAGGAGTAAAATATGGCTACGCTAAAATCAACTAACATAAACCCTGGAGATCCAGTAACCGCAGATATTATAAATAATCTAGTATTAGATTTAAATGAATTAAATAAATCTACAGCAGCGTCGTTTTCATTAACTCTTGATAATCTTACAAATCCGCAAGGTAATACAAGCGTAGCCCAAAAAGTTTATAGTACTACTAAAACTGTTACAACAAACCCAAGCAGCAAAACAGGAGCAACATGGAAGTTTCCAGCGGGGACATTTAAATCAGCACCTAAATGTTGGGTTCAGGTAAGAAGTTCAGATACATCATTAAGTTATAAGTGTTTTGAATTTAACGTTGTTATTACAGCAGTTAGCACAGAGAGTATGACTTTTCAAATAAGAGGATCAGGATACACTAAAGCTAAGCTTGATTTTGATTGTTTTGCAGTAGAGGCATCTTAACAGCCTATTGACAAGCTAAACCAATATGTTACAATTACTGTAACAACAAAGTCACGTACCCGTGACTTTTTTACATATTAAGGTAGACAATGAGTAACGATTTAAAATGGATGATTTCATCCGACCAGCAATTTCCATATCAAGATGACAAGATGATTGCCCTTTGGTTTAAGGTAATGAAGTGGTTTAAGCCAGACGTTGTTGACTACCTTGGTGATACAGATGATCAAGCCTGCTATAGCAAGTATACAGAAGGACGCTCAGCAGAGTTCTTAAACCTTCATAAAACTGATAGTCGAGATCTTATTGTTCCAATGATGCGCCATGAAGCAAAAGGTGCAAGAGATTTTTATACAAAGACAAGAGAGATGCTTCCAGATGCACAACTGTTTTCAGCACTAGGAAACCATGATGTTAGAATTTTTAATTATGTAGATGCAAAGCTTCCTGACTATATTAATGAGGTTACCCCAGAAGCTCTGTGGGGATTAGACTCTCTAGGTTATGAATATATTCATTATAATGAATTGCCTAAGCGCCGCTTCGGAGATATACACGTACACCATGGACTCTCAATTGCAGCAACTGGATCTGTTCGCAAGGACATGGAAGACCTACAAGTATCTTTAATTAGAGGTCACTCTCACAGAATTGCATCACATTTAGTTACATATGAACTCCGAAACAATGGAGAAGGAGAAACTCTTCGTGGCTATGAGCTAGGTCATATGTGTGACGAAAAAGGTCCAGGAATGAAGTACATGCAACACCACGACTGGCAAAAGGGATTTGCTATCGCTCACATTGTCAATGATTATCCGCATATACAGATGATCCACGTAGCGCCTGATTATTCATGCGTTGTTGACGGGAAGTTGTTTACACTATAATGTGGTGCGGAAAATGTGGTGGTAGAGTTTTTGTAGACAGAGTATTCTCACAAAAGCTACACGTAGAGTTGTTCTGCATTCTATGCGGGAAAAGAAATATGATTAATAAAGAGACGAGTGCTTTCGGGAAATGGCTAGAAAAAAGAGAAACAGCAAACTCAAAAAACTACGGTATTTCTTCTTAAACGATAAAGTACATAAGGTTTTGAGGTCATCTAGATCTAAAGATGAGCTAGTTGCTTGGTGCTACCCTGATCATAAAAGAGTTATGTACTCTTATTCTCAAGTTGAAAAGCATATGGAAAATGCTTACAGCATGAAGGATGTCTCTGGACTTTTAAATAAACACACAGTAACTCTTCACGATTATATTTTAGAGGGAAAAATTAAAGCTCCCTCAAAGATATATCCAATAGGGGATCCAGAAAACAAAAACTGGTCTAAGTATATGTTTAGCCAGAAAGATGTTTTGCAGGTGCACGAGTTTATATTAGACTCAGGGCATTCTAAAAATGTGCCCTCTAAAGCAGAACTACTAGGTCTTTTCAAACACAACATTATATTGTATACTAAGACTGACTCGGGATTCGTACCAGTATGGAAGGCGGAGTAATGAACAGAAGCGTTACTTGCCCTACTTGTGGAAAAGAATGGGAATTGCGATGGGGCATATTCGCCCATGATAGTTTATCTAGGCATATGAAGGAGCACAAGTGACAACTAGAGTTAAGGTGGACCTATCGTTCACACGCAATTTAGG
>Ga0247723_1000948_pt1 | contig 17765 bp, 13 predicted proteins | sample MSEWelMarce5H_FC_FD_189079 | JGI IMG/M metagenome (GOLD analysis project Ga0247723, IMG submission 189079) | Subsurface sediment microbial communities from gas well in West Virginia, United States - MSEEL Well Study Marcellus 5H_FC | ecosystem: Environmental > Terrestrial > Deep subsurface >... | reverse complement strand
CCATGATGATGGCGATGGGAACGTATCGTTCCTTGAACATAAAAGTATTTCTCCTCATCATGATCTTAGTGTTCCGTCTATTGCTAGATTTGCAGCTAAGAACGCTATAATGCTCTTGATTAACGATCATGAAATCCCAAAGCATGATGTTGCTTTAATAAATGAAGCAATAGGAGATTACTATAAAGACTATCCTACCATAACAGTTTTCCAAAAGCTTGTTGTTGGTATGATGGTTGGGAGATACATAGGTGGTTCAGGTCCTATGGGATACATGACTATTAATGAATGGATACCGTTGATTGTGTATTGTCAATATATCTTAATTAAGAAAAACTATAGTGCTACGATCGTTAGTCTATTAGCTTCTATTACCTCTCTTAATGATAAGCAATATCTAGAAACAAGTCATATCGATGAACGCATTCGGCATGGTTGGGATAAATCAGCAGCTTACAACAAATTAACTGAAACATATAACTTCACTATTGCTGGTAAGAAAATGATAACGGATCAAGTTGCCCATATACGGGATTTTGTTGTTAATCGATATCATCAAGTTAATAATACCAAGTACATCAATGATCTTCTAAACAACCCTCAACCTAATGGTGAGTTTGTTAACTATGATCAATCCATCGTTAGTCAGATGTGTGAGTTTATTCTAAACTTTCAACAGAGTGCGTAAGGGGGAAATGTCATGCATCGTGTAGGCTTTTTCCAAATCAAACGAGACCCTTGGTATTATAAAAATCAATCTGTCTTTGGGTATACGTTTCTATACCCAATACAGTGGCTGAAGACTACACTTAACAGTTCTTTATCAGGATTAGTGGACGAAAAGCCTACGGTAACGATCGGTGAAGTCTTTGAAGGGTTTCCTTATAGTGAGACTAATCAAAGATTTAAACTCCATGACAATATCTTTAAATCAATCGAGATCGCGAGTACAGGATACATTGAACGTTGGTTGTTTAACCCCCCTAATACTAATGACTTTTATCCTTATAAAGTTAAGTATTATGATAAAACAAGATCTTCTGCATCTAGTATCTTATTTACAAAGCACATCGCTGAGATCTATAAAAATGAAGTTTATGGGATTATAAATCCTAATATTGTAACAGCTAAATCAATGGGTCAATACTGTATTGATTGGGTAGCACAGTCAAGCGATCTCTCTATTAGAAAACATAGGGATCTATGGGATGTCATTTCGTTTCTAACTAAACACCCTGTGCTAAACACAATTACAGATAACTCTCCTGTAAGCCGTTATTACCATGTTAACTTATCAAGTTGTGTACAAATGCTAGAAGGGGTTATGGAGAACATCATAACTCCCGACAAAGCGCTTGATCGCATCATGATGGAGATCTATCCTAATATCGGATCTAGTGATATAGATACCTTAACGTATAACTCTACCCCTATGACGCTATCTTCTATCTCTAAAGGTATTTCTGAACTCCCGACTGTATTCTCAGATACTTCTTCTGAGCTATTTCCAGCATGTTTAGAAGTTCGATCAGATACTGTCTATAGCCCAATGGGATTTGATCAGATTTATAAAATCTTTGATAGATTGAAAATATCTGATATAAAAGTCACCTATACATTATACAAAGGTAAGTACAGTGAAAACGTTATAAAGTGGTATAATAGATTTAACGCTACTGTAGAGCATGATCTAAACATCATGAGGCAAGCTATTAAAATTATCCCGTATATGTTAGGGTCTGACAATACATTAATTCGTGCTGGTAAATTTGCGGATTATGTAGAAGCCGTGTCTAAAAATCAACCTATCGTTATTACGGTAGAGAAATCTTTCTCTGACGAAGTCCTCTTTACTATTAAAGTAGGAGATTGGGATATATGTACCATTCATTTAGACTTAGCGCTTCTTCCGTTAAGTGCTAACGGTCTTACAGTCTCCGCCACTTAACTTCTAACGATAGGAGGAAACATATATGGTCCATGGATTTACTAATCAATTTGGTCGTGATAATCTTAGTAATATTGTTAATTATGGTGCCGATGCAACTGCGTTCATGCCTACCTTGAATGGTAGGCGTGCAACGCTTTATCTTTATAAGCCTCGCACGCTTCATCAGCAAAATATCAGATCTCTTACATATGCCTTTACGGATGATTTTGCTGAGAGAACGGCTAGAGTCATTAATGATGATAAAAACACTTCAGGCATTAATGCAAAATTAACCAATCTTGTTACGAATTCTGACAGTATCAGCAGTATCGTTAAGCCGACAACAACAGGTTCTGCTCTCATTAACCTCAACCATATGTCTCATCTTTGGTCATTCCTATTTATAGTTGACAATGAGACACCTATGAACACATTTGACTCAACGGATATGAATAGTGGCCCATCGGCTAAATTAAGTATGCTTTATAATAATCGCGTTTACTATTGTGGTTTTGTTCTGGATGATCCTGGATTTCCAGAAAGAAATATCTATAATGATAATGCTCGATTGATGATCACTCACAAGACCGTTGTTGGTCAAGCAGCTTCTTTTGGCCCTAGTGGTCAAAATGCCATGATCGACGTTCAAGCCTCTAATGATTATGTCCCTGGTGTCCTAGGATCTATCACATCAACAGAACTTAGCTCCAATAAACCTGAATCGATTTTTAAAACAGTGACACTTGAAAGTGATGGTGACGATAACCTCACTGCGATGTCGCTATTTAATTCTAACGAACGTGTTGATAAGAATAAACAAGTTTGTTTTCATGTGCCTGATGCACTAACCGTTCCGTCGTCTAATGTTGGTACGATTGTAAAAGCTATTTCACGCGGTGTTGACTTTGTAAGAGGTGAATCTTTTGCAGGGACATTGTCACATGACCGGATGGCTGCTCGTAATATTGGGCCTGGGTATGGAGAGATGCTGCAAGAGCATCTTCATCAGACATTAGCTATTCCTGACACGTCTGGCTATATTGGTCTTAAGCCTGAATCAGTCATCACATTTGGTATTTTAAAAGAGCATTATCATCCGCAAGTTGACGTGTATGATATCGGAGCTACTGGGCTATTTAGTGTATTGGATCAGCGTCAGAATAATGCTCGTAACATGCTATCTAGCTTCATTGCTACGGTTGGTACATCCATCATGACTAGCTTTGGCTTAGCACAACTATCGTTTACCTATGATAGTAGCATTCCTTTCGGAGAAGGTGTTCATTTCCATATCACTACTGGGATGGTTCCTTATTCTGATCATGAGAAGCTTGAGCGGTGCCGTGCTGTTATTAAGCGTTTTGAACGTGAGATCTTTTCTATCTGTCTTAAGAATCGTGGTGATTTTCATCTTGTTGCTAATCTTAATGTTGGTAACTTCAGTCGTGTCATCCTTAATTTCTATTGTGATGATGAACGCATCGATACACCTTACGAGGTACCAACGATCGCTGGTGGTATGTTGTCTAATCAGACAGCACCGCTAGCAGTTGTTAGTCATAATGGTGCTTCTATGGGGGCCTTTATTGATCGTGTTAGTAAAGTTAACAATAATGAAGTTCTCCTAGAAGCTGGAGCATATGTCAGTTCTGCTTTTAATAATCGGTCATTACTAGACGATCGTATTCCTGAACCGCCTCGTGGTGGGGGTATCTCAAGTCTTATATCTAATATGAATAATGACACCTCAAGCGCCTGGTAGGGAGACACTATAGATGACAACCATTAAAGTAACGGATGAAAGTGTAACAAACTTCCTTAAAGAATTCATTGCTCAGATCAGTATGGATCATTATGCATTCGATGCCGATGATTATATCGTAGAAGCTTCAACTAATAAACGTCTTACTCTTGGAACACCCGCTAAACCTATCTATGTATATCGTAAGAACCCCCATGATGACGGTATGGTAATTAACCCCTTTGCTGAAGTTATGGGCCGTATGTCTCCTGCTATGGTGTGGTTCTATAATAAGCTAATTTCCTCAATGGTAGCGGTACGTTTTATAATTATTCTTCGAGAGTGTGCTAATATTGCTGAAAAGCAAAAAGTTGTTACTGCTAAGAAGAAGAACGAGGCTGCTGGTTCATCCCTTCCTGAACTTCTTGACATCGCGTCGATCATTGCTGATGTAGTTGATGATAAGTTCAAAGAAGAACTTCTTGTCCTCGCTAATAGCCCAACTGAAATGATCGATTTGGTTTACGATCCAACCATTTGTTCTATTAATGTAAAATCTGAAATGATCGATGAGCCGCGATGGATTAAATCTAAAAACATTCGAGTTAAATCTCTTGATAAGATCAAGCTTGCAGTTTTACGTATTCTTGGTGTTAAGTCTATGGATGATTATAACAATGGCCTTAAGCTTGCTGAGTTGTATAGAACGCGGGGCCCCGATGATGTCCCTCCTCGTCTGGGTGCTTATCTATATGCCCTTAAGAAGATCTTTTTACAAATTAACCCGTATCTTAAAATTGAACCTGAAGCTATTTTCAATCTCCATGAATTTGTAACACATCTTGGACTGCTTCCCAACTATAGAACTATTGCATCGTGGCATCTCGATATCGTTGCCAAACAAGCACCCTCCCCTGGCAGTTCAGCAAGCGTTCTAACATCATCGGTAGCTCCGGCTAAATCTGCTCCGACTAATACCAATACTGCCCCATCACCAACATCCAGTTGGCCATCGATCTCTTCGTCTCTTGCTCCAACACCGTCAGGAAATCAAGTTTATCGTAATCCTAATCTTGCACCTGACCCTCAACCCGTTCGATATAACACAGGATATGATCGTCCAAGTAATGGCGGCTATTATGATCGTGTTGGTGGGCAACAGCAGCAGGGTACTGGGTACTATGACACTCGGGGACCAGGGCTTCCTCCAGGTATCCCTGATTATATCTAGTGAGTTAAGAGGGAGGGCCATGGCCCTCCCTCTTTTTCTTATTTTATTTTTCATTTTCATAATTTGACTAACCTCAAGGAAGGGGATCGGAATGACGATTGTAAATATCGTCCCTCTCGACGATGATTTTATCCCCGTTGACACAACCACTGATTACCACCCAACATTAATTAACATAGATAAGATCGTACAGAGCGCTCTTCACCGTGAGCATTCTCCTAAAGAACGTTATGGTGGTATGGCTTCCATACAAACACCAAACGTTATGGAGAGTATGTACTTTATGAATATAGCGAATGGTCTTCATGTTAAATTTAAAGACAGACTTAAACATGTCGTAAAGCTCATCGAACATCAACCAGGCTCTAAGTCATGTGATTCTTATCTTGAGCGTTTCTGCTACATATCTCCATCAGGTCAATATTACCCTTATAAAATGCGTCAGCACGTTATAAGCCCTAAATCGCATGATATTAAATCATGGGTTTCAGTTTCTAATCTGGCCATTGCTTTAGACTCTATTAATAAGTTCTCAACCTTTGCACCAGATGAACCTACAAAAGCTCCTATGAACTATCTATGGACATTAAGCGGTATTTTTGATTCTTATGACGATAATACTTACAATATCCCAGGTATGAAATACGCTAAATCCATTAACCCCGCACGGTTAGTTAATAACATCTCAAGTGCTTGTCACTTCATTGAGACGGGAGAATCTCAAGAGTGGTCGCCAACATTCATCCGTGAGATTAATAACCCTAATACGTACAGTAAGATATATTCAGATATGACGTATGATCTTATTAAGGATTCTAATATAGATTGGCAGTATAATGACGCTAAGTTCTTCGCCGATTACTACGGAGATAACTATACATCGTACTATAAAGATCCTATCAGTGTGAGGATGGATACACGCGATATCGAGTTCGATATAACGGGGGCTATTCGACTGCACTGCTCTTCTCATTTTGATCTTAGATTTCAAAAACCTTCCGCTTTAGATATTAAACCATCTGAGAAAACAATCTATATCCCTAAGTCATCTATAAACATTTTAGACAACATCGACGATATCCCCTTAACCGATTTAAATATAACCATAGCAGTACTCCAAGGTATGAATGGTCCTCAAATCGTCGGTGTTAAAGATTCCTATGGGTTAGATAGGTTTAATAATTGTAGAGCGTATGATACTAAAAGTCTTTGTGATAATCATATCCCAACTTATTTACTTGAGAGTTGTTTTCCAGGAGATATAGCTGAGCTTAATTTCAATTTCTTTGGAAATATTCAAAGTAGAGAACCCATCATCATTAACTTTAAAAGATCATTTTCTGAGTTATTCGTTATCCAAGTCTTTGTTGGAGATGATCGTACTGCCAAGATAACGTATTATTACGATCTTGCCATGACACCACTTCTAACACGATCGATCAGTATGCCATTCACCAACTACGATTAAGAAAATAAGGAGGAGTCATGTCGAGTCAAGCACTTATGAACATGGCTCTGGGATCTAGTGGTAATCGTAATACGTTGTTTAGTACGGTAGTCGGCGTTGCAGCCGCCGACTTACCGGAAAACTCTATTACGCTATCCGTCAGTGTCCCGGAGTTTACACCTGCTATGTCAGGTGAACTTATGGAAGATACGCAATCAGAAACTGTTACTCTAAAAGACCGTGAAGGAAATGACGTTCAAAGTACGTCGACAGCTTCAACGTATATCACAGCAGAATGGTTCGGCTTTAGGTTCTTTAAATATCCTCCTACTGTTAGAAAAGGCGAACGTGTCCTTCTCCTTAAAATTGCTAATACGGATCAGTATTATTGGTTCTCACTTGGTCGAGATCATGATATCATGCAACTTGATACATTTAGGATCGAAGTAAGTGATATAAAAGACCCTCATGATCCTACAGTTTTAACGGATGAGAATACTTATTTTTTTGAAATAGACACTAAGACTGGTAAAGTACAATTAAAAACCTGTAAGAAAACCAATGGTGAAGAATATGGGTATGCTGTCGTTATAGATACCGTACAACAAAAACTCAGTATAAATGATGATAGTGGTAATACCATCGTTATTAATTCTACAGAGCCACAAATCCTAATGACGAATAGAGATGGAGCTAGTGTAGATCTCATTAAGAAATCTGTTATTATTTCAGCACCACTTGACATTTTCTTAAATGCCGGTAGAAGAATTTACATGAAATCCCCTTCTATTGGAGGTCGCGCAAAAGCTTCTGATTGGGATCATTTACCTCCAGGAGCAGGCGGCGTATCTAAGTGGGAAACGGATTACTCCTATAATGAGGCAGAACATTTAATTGAGAATAAGTCTAATAACACTATTATAAACTCTGCCCCTTGTATGGGATTCACTGGTGACAGTAAATTCTTAGGAGATTTGATCGGTAAATATATTTGTGCAGAGAACTATGAGTCTACTCCTGATATGAAACCTCAGTATAAAGGAGCACAATTTACAGATACAACATTCGATGATGAAGATTACGGGAACGTATCGGCGCAATTCGATACAAATGACCCAACCAAGATAGATGACATCACTGATAAAACGGAACGTCATGGGACTAACTATGAAGAAGCTAGACATCTCTATAGATTAACTTTTGAGGCTTTTGAAGAATTAAGAAATAATGGTGCTGGTGTGTCAAAGCATCTTCCGATGCCTTCTTTTTTTGAATCCTTAAAAGCCCATAGACTTAAAACCAGTGAAAGGGAGCCCAATGATCCGCAAATACCTGGATGATTATAAATTAAGAAAAAAAGCTAGGCTTAATTACGAAAGAAGTATCATTGCCTCCACCTCAGGGGAATATTTTGTTTTAGGTCCTAAGTATTATGATCAATATCCAACTAAATCATTTTTTGATAAGTGTAAAGACAAAGAAGATGATTATACCCATTTACAGTTTATAGAATCAGTCATTTTAACATGGGGACTTAACGCAGGCTATTTTACAAGAAATAGAGATGCTCAAGGAAATACATATATCACATCTTCCTTATCTGGAAACTCGTTACCTCATAAAGAAACTTCTATTTCTCAATTCATTCATTTGTTTAATTTTGGGCTAATGATAACTGAATCACAACAACAAGATTTCTATTTAGCTATTCGAGATTCTGGAGATTCTCATATAAAGACCCAGATCATTGACTTACACGCATCCTTGATAGCTTTATCTAATACGGATTATTTACATAAGTTCGTTAATAAGTGGTATAAATCCCTTGAGATGACAACACCTGTTAATGAGCGTTATAAGTGGCCATTAGTTCATGTGTCGATTCCATATCTTTGGGTTCTTAAATTAATCCAATTAGTTCAGATGAAGTATAATCTCAATACAAATAAACCTAAATAGATAAGGGAGGGGCCTAGGCCCCTCCCTTATCCCCTATTACACCTTTATAGCTTTAGGAAGTTTAACGGATAGATAACGACTATAGAGAAGTTGAATCTCTTCAGGACGGGGGATATAAATCAACCTAACATCATCAAACGCTTGATCATTTGCAAAATCATTAACAACACACACGATCCATTTATACTTAGGAGGATAATTGATACTTCTTAAATAACGATTAACATCATGTTGAAATACACGAGCCTCGTCGGCTGTTATTGCCCTAACCTCAGATAAGGCTCTGAGATCAGGGGCATAGTCAAGAACATAGCGATACCATAGTTTATCATTTGTATTAGTATCGGGATTAAAGATAGATTGTCGAAGCTTTTCCTGAATAGAGGACATAATAAGCCTCCTAAATTAAAACCATAACATCGTCAGTATAAAAAAATAAATTCAATTGACCTGAATAATATGTTTTTGTTTATTACACCCATAAGGCATTTAAGTATATATCATTTAAACGCTAGCCGATAGGAGGATATATGCAACCAAGGACTTATTACGATCCAGCGTATCCTTATACTCATGATCTTGATATGGATCCCAGACTTATGGGTTTTCATAATACGTTAACACCTTTTGCTCAAAATACATCATCCTCGCGCTTAGACATGTTCGCTAGTAATTTACCACAAGCCGTTACATTAGACAACCCTGATTTCCCTTTAATTTATACCGGATGGGAATATAACCTTGGTGAGTATGAGATTAATAGTTCTAGGAGAGATAGTGATATTCAGATCCTTGAAGTTATTCCAAAATACCTAACCACATACGCTAGTGGTGGTATTGACTCTACACCGCATTATCTTATTATTTATAAAAATGTAGATGCTAATTCACCTGATTATAATAAGTTGGATTACTGTATCGTATCGCGTTACTTCAGAGGCGCTGAAGGCTTTGGTCATATTAATAAATTTACGCGTAATGCTACAAGTCTTCTTAAGAAAGGTCAGTTCATCCCAAGAGAAGTTGTTCTTACGGAAAGCCCAACAACGACGGATGGGTTAGTTAAATTCGGTGCTAATCTTAACGTTGGGTATATAACCGACGAACGGACTACCGAGGACGCTTTTCCAATTTCACAAACTGGTGCCAATAAACTCATCTCAACCTCTATCATTCGTAGACCAATTGACCTAAGACCTGATCAACATCCTATTAATCTCTACGGACGTGATCCTTTAGAATTTCGAATTATTCCAGACATCGGTGAGAAAGTAAGAGATGACGGTCTACTGTTCGCCTCTCGAACTATTTCGTCAGAAACAGCAGCTATTGACTCATGTCCTTCCACTATGAATGAAGTTCGTATTCCTTATGATAATTGTATTCCTGTTGAGCCAGGGGCTGAAGTTCTTGACATCAATGTTTATTTGAATGTCCCACGAGATAAAATCTCATGGCAGTCTTTTAAGCAACTTGAAAAATATGTTGATGGCTCTGCCCATTATTGGGAGAGTATCTATAGAGTGTTTCTGGAACATAGAGGAAATTGTAGTGGTATCAGTAATAAGCTCAATACACTTGTTACTACCGCTATTCAGCATATGGCTGCGATGCGTCGCCGTATTCCTGGATTGTTCATCAAGAAGCCTGTTGAGTTCATTGGCCGTAATCGCCAGCGGATTGGATTCCTTCTTATCGATGTAACTCTTGGATTTAAACGTGGTGTTCAGCCTGGCTTTAAGATCACTGATCGATATGGTGGTAAGGGCGTTACGTGTGTGGTTGTTCCTGATGACGAAATGCCTATTGATGAATATGGCTTTAGGGTTGATCTTCTTGTAGATCCTGCTGCAACCGTAAAGCGCATGAATACTGGACAGCTTGTTGAGGCAGATCTTAATCGCATGTCGATGTTCGTTGCTCGTAAAGTTGAACAGGCTTTTAAAAGAAGTCCTGATGAAGCTTGGGAACTTCTCTATGAATACTACAATGATATTCGTCCTAAATATGCAAAATTAATTGCTGAAACGTTGGTTACTAAACAAGAACGTATTGAACATATTAAAATCTGTATTGAAAAAGGTATTGCATTAAATATACCGAGTGGATTCATGAAGATCTTTGATCGTAAGCAAGCCTATATCCACAAGCTCTTTGCTAAGTGGGGTGTTCGTTTTGCACCTTTGAAATATAAACGCTGGGATAGCTCTCGTCAAGAGATGGTCGACTTTAAAACTAAACCTATTGCTATTGGGTCTAAGTATGTTTATCTACTTTGTAAGATACCCGAATCTCATTCAGTGGGTGTTGCAAGAATCAATCAGCATGGTATTCCCATTAAGCCAGCATCCTCTCATATCAAAAATATGCTCCCCATCAATGGTAATCCTATTAAGGCTGGCGAGGACGAGCTTCGTGGCTTTACAACCGAGATACCCCCTGATGAGATCGTCAGATTTATTGGTCTTCAAGCTAACTCTAAGACAGGAACTGAATTAGCTATTCAGACACTCCTTGAGTCTGCTCATCCAACACAAATTGATCGCTTTAATATCTCTACAACAACACTACAGCAAACATCGGCAGCCCCTGCTTTATTGCGTCATCTATCTGCAACGGCTGGTATCGATCTCAGTGAAAATACAATAGCCTTCCCTTCAGATTTCCCTGCGTTCTTACAAAAATACTCACAAGCTCCAGTTGCTGTAGAATCACCCCCTCTAATGGATGAAGGACGCCATGGCGAAGTCACTGAAGACGACGACACCGATTGATATATCCTGGTCCATAACAGGAGATTTCTTAACACGATTTACAAAAAGAAAACACGACCTATACTCATTTAAGTTTTCAGATGATAAGGTTGTTCAGATCGCTGAAGCTAAATGGTGGTTCTATAACCTAATCTTCTGGAAACCTTTGATCTTAAGAAATCTACCTATTGAAAGACGTCACTTTTTCCATGATGAGTATCTGACAACAGACTCCATTCGTCGTATTACGAATGAGATCTATGAAGACGTTGTAAAAATAACGCCAAGTTATCCAGATATCGTTCAGATCCTTCGAGAGATTTTAGAAATCACAAACACGTTAAACAATGTTGCTAATATGTATTTAGGGGATTATGTACAAGGTATTTCGTATGTTGAAATAGAAGAGCTTCTTCATCGCGCTACGGTTAAGAAGACTACCCATATCGATGTTGAAGACACGATGTTGTTAGGTATCCATGCAGTCGAACGTAAACTTGAAAGTGTCTATTCAAAGACGATGAAACTCTTATCGTCTAAAGAAATGAGTAAAGGAAATGTTCTATATCCTTATTTGGCTTTAGGGATCATTAATCAGCAACAGTTAGCTCAAGTGACTGTTGCTGCCGGTACAAGAACTGACGTGAATGACATGACTCTTCATATGGCGATCACAGATCCTTATATCTTCGGTATGAGCGGTATTAGGTTCTTAATGATCGATTCTTTGTCTGCTAAGAAATCAGCTTATTATAATACTAAAAATCTTAAAGATAGCCAGTACATGAATCGTAAGATGCAGTTACTTTGTTCTAGTCTCTTTAAGATCCATCCAGGGGATTGTGGAACAACAGTTACAAAACCGTATCACATCCTTGAAAGTACTTATAAGTACTGTGTCGGTAAGAACTTCATTGAGGATGGTCAACTTAAAACATTGACCTATGCCAACATTAAAGAGTATGTTGGTAAGATTGTAAACTTTAGATCCCCTGAGACCTGTCGTCATAGTGATGGTAGTTGTATTGTGTGTGGGGGTAAGGTTCTTGAGAACTGCCCACCTCAGTCCGTCCCTGGTATCATCAGTGCTCAAGAAACCATGTCACCGATCAGTCAGCTGTATCTCTCTAATAAGCATTTTAGTAAATCAAGTTCTGTCCCCTATAGAGCAGATCCCCTCCTACTACAATTAGCAGAAGTCATTCGAAATGAGATCCATTTCAATTCATCTGTAGATCTAAAACAAATCAAATTTGTATTCCCTCATCATGCTGTTAATAAATTGAGTGATCTTAAATACGTAAAGAACTCTGTCGGTATTAACGATCAATATTTCTCTGAGATCAACGAGATGATGGTCATTCAGTCTAACACAGGCGAGATCGTATTTCCTTGTATCCCCATGAAAGACGATAACGGGACAACACCTTATCTATCTTCTGAAGTTCTAAAATATATCATCGACAACCCGGACGCTTTAGAAGTAAGGGCTGCTGATGAAACTAATAAACTTCAGATGGATTATGTATTCTTAGATCTGTCTAAATTCGACGCAACAAAACCCTTCATGCGGTACGTTGTTCAAAATGACTCTATGCCAGCATTCGTAAGACGTGTTCAGGCCTTGTTCACAAGTGAGTTCTCTAAACGTTATACGTCTATCCCAGAAGCGTTTAAAGACTTCTCTAATCTTGTCTATAGTAAAGTAGGCGTTAATATCGTTCATCTCGAAATGGTTATGAAAGCATTTCTAATCACTTCTAATATAGATTATCGAATTCCTGTTGTTACAGATATAGAAAATGTTAAATTTGGAACTGTTGACACGATCATTCAAGGAAGGTCTATCGGTACTATGTTGATCTTCCAGAATCATGTTAACTACTTCACGTCACCAGAATCCTTCATTATCCCAAAGGAAGCAGGGGTCTTCGATAAGCTCGTTGGCTTCATTGCATAATTTCCATGACGGTCCGTATTTTTACAACGCCTTTATCATTTAGAGTTGGTGTTACTGAAAATGGGGCATTAATAGATGCCCCATCTCTTGCTATCCATCCCTATATGGATAGATTTACACATTACCAATGGAATCAACTCTTTAGAACCCGTGAAGTTGTTGCACGTTATAGGCATTATAATAAACAAACCAGATTACTCCATATCCCTAGGTTTGATCTTGATGCGTTTACATCTTACTTAGGAAGCTTTGATCAGAAATATACGATCGAAGACTACCCCCTGGTTTACGGAGATAAGGTTGATATTCCTCTAAAGCCAACGTTTGTCTATCGTGATAAACGCCAAGAAGATTCTGTTAATTATATTACAGATACATCAACTGGTAATGTAAAAGGCCTTAGTTTACAAACTGGGGCTGGTAAGACAGCAACGACGATATTTGTTATTGCTAAGATGGGCGTAAGGTCTGCTATTGGTTTAGAAGGCGATGATCTTATTGCTCAGTGGTATGAGTCTTTCGAGAAGTTTACTTATTTAAAACCAGAAGACTTCTATCTTATACAAGGGGCTGAGTCTCTGGCTTATCTCATTCTTAATTTTAAGAAAACATTATTTCCAAAAGTTATTTTCTACTCTATTAAAACGATGCGTGCTTTTGTTGTTAGGAATGGTCCGTATATCACATTCCCCTATGCGGAAGAACTTTGTGAACTATTAGGAATTGGTCTTAGAATAACCGATGAGGCTCATACCAACTTCCTAGCTAATTTGTATATTGATTTAGCTTTTAATAATTTTCATACGGTTGCCTTAACAGCAACGTTCAATGTTACAAATGAAAGAATTAAAGCTATCTTTGATGGCCATTACCCTATTGAAATTCAATATGGTCATCAATTCTATAAGAAGTATATTACGATGTATCTCTATACCTATTCCTTAGGGGAAGAAGTTGGTACTTGGGCCTATATGGGGGCTAAGGGATATAACCACGTCAAGTATGAGAAATGGCTTTTGAAGAAAAAGCATAGGGTTAATTTATTTGCTCGATCTAAGTTAAGACCTTTAATGGATATCCATTATGAGAATGTTAAACGTCCTGGAGATAAATGTTTGATTTTATGCACACAAGTAAGTATGTGTGAATATATATATGCCCTTGCAAAACAATGGTATCCCAATCGTAAAGTAACGACGTTCTTTGGTGGGGATGAAATCAAACTCTTTAAAGAAAATGATATCATCATCGCTACTGTAAAGTCATGCGGTACTGCGAAAGATATCCCTCAACTCTTAACAGTGATCTGTACAACGGCTATGGGCTCAGGACCATTACCTGAGCAAGTTATCGGTCGATGTCGTGAACTGCCAGATGGTAGAAGTCCTCATGCGTTGTTTTTAGGAAATTCATCTATCCCAAGACATATTGAATATTTAGAATCTAAAGAAAGAGACTTAGGCCCTAAAACACTGAAGCTTATAAAGGCTTCTATATAAGGAAGGACACCACGATGATCGTAGCGACTGGGAACGCATTGACGCGTCTTCTTGATCTTATGTTTAAAAAGAAACCTAACTTTGCAAGTCGTTCTGGTGAATTTCAAGTTGATGTGCCTCCTGGTGTTCAAACTGTAACTATTACGACTGAAATTACTGAACGTGGTGTAAGTATTCGGGACTCAGGTACGGTGAATTTAGCTACAGGTGAATTTAAATCACATTCTACCGATAATAAATCTACGGCGGTAACGCCAGTAACATTTGAAGAAGTAGTTGCACAACAAAAACATAATCAAGAAGTAGCTGACGCGCTTAAAGAGGATGCTACCGTAAAAGTCAACGCTGAACCTACATGGGATACTCTTTACCCTAACCCTGAGGATCGTATTACCACAGCAACTATCCTATCGAGTCAATTCATTGTTGTGGATTATACTAATCATCGAGGCAGTCGTTCTTTGCGTCAAATCAGACCTATTCTTATCTTTGCAGGACATTCAGAGTTTCATCCTAAAGATAGTATTTTCTTACATTGTATTGATGATCAGACCGGCTTGGAGCGAGACTTCAGTTTTGCTATGCATGCCGTCCATCCTTGGAATGAAGAACTCTTTAATATCATTACTCAATTTAATGAGTATTCAAAGAAAGGATATAAGTGGTTCCCGAAACCCCTTATGGATCGTCTAAATGCTCTTCTTTATATGCTGGATAATGACACCATTGAACTCCCTTCTGTTCGTGAAGTCGTATCTCTTAATGCAACTATTCAATCTATCCTGAGTGATACGGTTATTACAAAAGAATCAGATCCGGCTTTTAAAGAAGGCGTCAAGGCAAGCATCGTTGCTATTTTAAGCACCTGTGTTGGCCAAGGCATTGCCTATTCTCAAATTCCTTTGGTTATTTCTATCGTTGGACATATGGTCGGTAAGATCAATAAATGCGATATTAAATATGATGATTTATCTACTGATGAGCTTATCGATGCATTAAAAGCATATCTTAAAAGTAAATGATCTATATAAGAGAGGGTATATATACCCTCTCTTTATTTTTTTGTTATTCCTTAACCAACTAGGAGGGACATTACAATGACTGAATTTAATAAAGCCTTAAGTTCTGTAGAGCCTCATGTTTTTAAAGATATCGTTAGTACTCCTTTCGGTAAAAGTATGTTCATGAAAGACGCACTAGCACGAACGTTCCCACGCGGTGATACTACACAGGCCGTTAAAACAGAAATAAAGAAAACAGAAGTTAATGTTGTTGAATCTGATAACACTGACGTTATGATCACTCAGGCCATTCGTCTACTTCCTATTATTAAAAATGAAGTATTTCCAAAATTTAAAGTTGGATTAAAGTTTTTCAGTTTACATTCAAATATTAAAAAGAATAGGCTTAATGATCTCTTAACACATCAGGCTCAACCTACAGGTGAAGAGCTAGTTGCTATTTATAAAGTTGTCCAGATGTTAGCATCTCGAAAATAACCAAAGGAGAAGAGGGATGGTATGAGCCATCCCTCGCTACCCGTAAAAGGAGTATGCCTTATGTCTGAAATGTATACATTCGATACAGTTGCAGAAAGTGATTATGATCCTTCTACGTTAGATCCTTCGTTAGCAATCGATACTGAAGTTGAAACACTTGATAAAGAAATTGAAATGATCGTAACGATGCTTGAAGATGAAGATAAAGAAGTTGAAGCATTTGAAAAGTTCAGTGAGACTTTAGATAAGTTAGAAGGGTTCTGTACAAAAATCACTACTTATGGATTTACGCCTATCCAATTAGTTGAACATCAATATCTATTTGAAACAACCGCTATTCCTACGTATGGATTAGAGAACTTTAAAAATCCTCTTCTTGCAAATGACTTTGATCTTGTAGGAGCAACTGAAAATATCATTGGGGCTATCGTTGATAAGATAGGGGAATGGGCAAAGAAGATCGTTGATGTTATCGGTGCTATTGTTGGTAAAATTTGGAATATTGTTACCTATGCCTTTAAGAAGATCTTCGGTCTCTTTAAGAAAATAAAAGACCTTGCTGTCGATGCTTTTTCTTGGATCGTTGATTCTATTAAAAATCATCCGTTCCAAACATTGATTTTATTTGCTTCAGGTATTGCTTCAGTGCCAGCCATTGTTGGTCTCGTTACTAAAAGCTCTCTTCCTGCTTCTGTGGGGTTAATTAGTAAGTATTATGCAAATATCATTACTAAGTTTAGTCAATCGGGATTAGGAAAGCTATTTAAACTTAAATTAGATAATGCAAGTGTTGCTTTTACAAAGACATTTCCTCAAATGAGGGACGGTACACCAACGGCATTAGGGTACACAGTTCAAAAAGTTAAAAATCTTTATAGTGGGTTGATTAAGTTGTTTTCTGAACAAGGGCCTTTTAAAGGTATCATCACTACTCTTAAATCTTGGGGACAGAACGCTTGGACTTGGCTAAAAGCTAAGGATCAAATGTTAAGTGCTCAAAAGAAAGGATTCATTGGGAAGATCATCCGGTTCATTTGGGTAATGTTTAAAGAATCTTTTACAACGCCGTTAGGTCTTCTGTTTACATGCGTCTCTAAAATCTTCTCCTCCTTAGGTAAAATTAAAGCTGGTAAGAAACGTCGAGAAGAAGAACAAGCTCTGCGGGATAGACAAACTAATCAAGCTCAGAAGCCTCAAGCTAATGCTCCTGAAAAACCAAAACCTCAAGATAATAAACCCCAACCAGCGAGTACCCCAGCTAAACCTTAGTAATTATATGCACAACGGAATCCTCCGGTTCCAGGGAAGTCGCGACTTCTATGGGTTTATGTGTAAAGTCCCCACGCGTGGAGATCGACTATGAGCATTTTTTCTGCTGCACTCGAAAACATGAAGGCGGCTACGTTGGAGGGTGAAGACGCTCCGACCGGTCTGACTGAAGACGGTATCGCTACCGATGTTATTCCGGAAAGCCCGGATACGGTTATTGACGACCAGGCCGAACTCGATGAGTCGGTGATGCTGATCACGTCGCTGTCTAAGGACCTCGATATGTTCGGTAACGTCGGCGAACTCGCATCAACCGAAGGCCTGCATCCGCAGACCATGCGGTTGATCGACCCCGATAACCTGATGCACACCACCATCGTCGGCTGGCCGTCAGTTGAATCGCTGAACAATCAGCTTCTTCCGGCCTCGTCCCCTGACATGGTTAATGCCCTCGCCGGGCTCGAGCAGTTCTACGGC
>Ga0247723_1000947_pt1 | contig 17784 bp, 28 predicted proteins | sample MSEWelMarce5H_FC_FD_189079 | JGI IMG/M metagenome (GOLD analysis project Ga0247723, IMG submission 189079) | Subsurface sediment microbial communities from gas well in West Virginia, United States - MSEEL Well Study Marcellus 5H_FC | ecosystem: Environmental > Terrestrial > Deep subsurface >... | reverse complement strand
GGGTGGTGCTGGTGGCATAACTCTTGGTTGGGTTTATGTAACTGGAACAACTATGTCTTGCACTATTGGAACAGGCGGAGCAGGTGGCGCTGGTGGAACTGGTATGCAAGCCTCTACTGGTGGCGGAAGTGTAGGAACCGCTGGTTCTATTGGCGGAACAACTGTATTTGGAAACCTTATTGCTGGCGGTGGCGGTGCTGGCGGCGGTGGTGCTAAAGGTGGTGCTTGGCAATCTGGTAATTATAGTGGTGGCGAAACTGGCACTGCTGGCGGTGCTGGTATTTTTAGTGGAGCAGGTGGAGGCGGTGGCGGTGCTGCCGCTTTAGGTTCTTCTGGTTCAACCAATGGTCGTGATGGCGCGGCAGGGTCTACATCATATTGGGGAACCACTGGTGGTTCTGGTGGTTCTGGTGCAAGCGCAACAGATGGTGGTATTGGTTATGCAACAGGTGGCGGTGCTGGCGGTAGAAGCACAGCCAATAGTGCTGGTGTATCAGGAAAAACATCTGGTGCTGGTTATTCAACTGGTGGTTCAGGTGGTGCTGCTGGTGCTGGTGACCGTTCAAATGGAAGTCAATCAATAATTTCTGCAGCAGGTTTTGTTGTTGGTGGAACTGGCGGAAGTTCTGGTGCTGGTGGTAGTGCAACTGGCACTCCTTTTACAGGAGGTGCTGCTTTAACTGGTCGTTCTGGAACTTATGGAGTTGGCGGAACAGGTGCTGCTGGAGCAAATGGTGGCGCATCTAACGCTAATGGTTCAACTGTAACTACTGCAGGTGGAGATGGAACTTCAGGTTGCGGTGGAGGTGGTGGTGGCGGAGGCGGTGGTGCTGGTCAACACACTGGAACTGCTCGTAGTGGTGGAGATGGTTCTGCTGGCGGTGCTGGCGGTAACGGTTTTATACTTCTTTACTACTAAAATTTAATGATATACGAAACCTCAGATATACAACGAACTATTGACGATTCAGTAGACGAAATAGAAGCATCAATAATTTAAGGAGCATACGTGGCAGGTCAAGATATTACCGAGGATATCCCCTTAAACATCGGCAACCCTGCAACAAGTGGTTTATGGAATAATACTGCCGAAAACTACGATGTAGCAATTGGTGGGCTTCCATTTATTCTTGCTCCAACTGACGCTAACCCTTACGGTAGAGGAACTGCTCCATACCGTAAGGACCAGTTTGACAGTTCTAAGGAACCTGGCGAGCAATCACTAACTGGTTGGTGGATTCGTTCTCAATCATCTTTCCACGGTGGTGCTGGAATTAAATTCTATGACCCATCTGCTGGTGAAACTATTCCTTACCGTTATGTTGATTCTCAAGGTATCGATGTATGGACAAAGGGACAGGCTACTCTTCTAAAAGATACTATTGAAAACCATATTACTACGGGTTATCTAGATGCTAATAGCAGACCAAAGCAACACTTGCGTTCAATTAAGTGGACTACATCAGGAGTAACCTATCAAGGTGTATTACTTCACGATGAGTTTGATGTTGATAAAATTGACAGTGCTGGCACTTTATATAACTATATTGACTATAACGCTGGTTCAGCAGAAGCCGTATACGCTATATGCGATGATGGTGTAAATGCTTATTGGGTTACAAACGCTACCGCTGGTGGCGCTAATAAACTACATATGTTTAAAAAACCACTTTCTGGTGATAATACAACTGGCGTAAGTTACCCATCAGTAACTGGTGATGTAACAAAAATGTTTGATGCAACAGGTATCGTAATTACAACCGCAGTTATGGAATTTGTCAAAGACCGTATTGTTCTCTGTGTTAATAACGTGGTGTATGAGATAGCACCTAATGCTACAGCCCTACCAAGCGCTGTTTACACCAACCCTAATACAAATTATGTATATACAAGCATTGCTGCGTCAGGTCCTGCTATTTATACATCTGGTATGTCTGGACTTTATTCAACTATCCAGAAATATACCCTTGTAACTTCTACCGGTAATATGCCGGTTCTTAGTTCTGCTTCTGTTGCTGCTGAATTTCCAGCCGGCGAAGTAGTCCATAGAATATTTTATTATCTTGGATATATGCTTATAGGAACTAACAGAGGTGTTAGAGTCGCTGAGATTAATGACCAAGACGGAAGCCTAAGTTATGGTCCGCTAATTGCGGAAGATAACACCCAAGCAGTTTATGATTTTGCTGCTCGTGACCGTTTTGTATGGTGTGCTACAGGCGTAGCCGACCTATATTCAGGTCTAACTAGAATTGATTTAAGTGCATCTATTGAAGGTGAACCTTTAAGATTCGCTCATGCAAACGATTTGCAAGCAGTGCATAGCGTAAATTACGTAACGACTGCAGTTAGTTTTATCGGTAATACTAATCGCCTTGCTTATTCTATTGCTTCTGTAACAATGGGAACTAACGTAACTAATAAACAACTAACTTCAAACGTTGCTACGTTGACCACTCAAACCGCTCACGGTTTAGCAGTTGGCGACAAGGTATGGGTAGAAGGCGTTGGCTCTCCATTTGATAGCACAACTACTGAATATACAATTACCACTGTTCCTACTACAACTACCTTTACTTATGCAAGAACCAATGCTGATATCTCTTCAACTGCTGTAACATCTTCAGCGGCAAAGGCTAATAAAGTTGGTCATATCTACCTAGAGCACGCAACTAACTTAGTATCTACTGGCTATCTACAAACCGGTGCTATCCGCTATGGAACTCTAGAGCCTAAGAACTTTAAGTTTATCCGTGGTCGTGGCTCATTTACCAGTGGTGCTATGGATATCCAAACTATCGATGAAGCAAATAATACTTACAATATTATGACCTACAATGTCAACGCAGGTAATCCTGAAGCAGCAACAATACAGCCTGAAGGTCCTCAGGAATTTGTATCCTATAAATTTACGCTCTCACGTAGCGCAAGCGATAACACCCTAGGCCCTATATTTAAGGGTTATCAAGTAAAAGCACTTCCAGCAACTAAGCGCCAACGGTTGATTCAGTTCCCGGTATGGTGTTTTGACGTGGAAAGCGACAGATATAAAGTAATGGCGGGTTATGAAGGCCGTGCGTGGGAGCGTATACAACTGCTTGAAGAAATCGAAGCCAATGGTGACATCGTTAACGTTCAAGACTTTACAACTGGAGAGCGTGTTCAAGGTCTAATTGAGAACATTACATTCAGTCGCAAAACCCCTCCTAGTGACCGTTACAGCGGTTTTGGTGGTCTCCTGACAATCACTATCAGAACGGTTTTATAATGACAGCATTAGAATGGGCTGGGTTGGCAGTCGCAGTATCAACTATAGTAGCAAGTTTTGTGGGTTCAGTTAGATGGCTTGTAAAGCATTATCTAAGCGAACTTAAAATAAATGGGGGCAGTTCCGTTAAAGACCAAGTGAATCGATTGGAAACCCGCGTTGACCAAATTTATCTCCTTCTTTGCGAGAAAGAATAACCGCTTACTAGTAGTATTATTTTTAACATTTACCAGTTTACTCTTTGTGCCAACTTTGGCAAAGGCTAGTGGTGATTTAACAGTAGAAGTTTATGATGTTCTAGGTCAGAACAATGCACCGGAATTACCTGATGGCGCAGTTCCTATATACCAAGGAACGGCAGATGACCTTGCTCATAACTTTGATGAGGAACCTTTGGGTGGAATTACAGAAGATTTCATTGTTAGATACCAAGGGGTAATCTCAACACCTGAGGACTCTAATGTGCTGTTTATGGCGCAGGCTGATGACGGAGTTCGCCTTTATATAAACAATCAATTAATTATTGATGACTGGTTTGATAAAGGTGGTGGTGGCTCTGTTAGCGCACCTCAACAATTCACCGCAAATACACCATACGAAATAACACTTTGGTATTACGAAAATGGTGGCGGTGCTTGGTTACAAACTTGGTGGGAAGTTAACTACCAATGGGAGATTATTCCGTCTTCGGCTTTTGGTCCTGCTGTGGTAAATCCCACGCCAAATCCTTCACCAATCGTTCCTGAACCCGAGCCTGTTCCTGTTGAACCAGAGCCAACTCCTTCTCCAGAGCCTGAACCAACTCCAGTTGATGAGCCAGACCAAGAGAGTAGCCCAGAACCAGAGCCCCAGCCAGAGCCAGTAGAACAACCGTTACCTCAACCATTACCTACTCCAATTCCTGAACCTGTTGTTGTTCCTCCAATTGTAGCACCAGAACCTCCTGTTGTGCAGCCAGAACCGCCCGTGGTGGAACCTGAACCTCCAGTAGTAGAACCTGAGCCTGTAGAAGAGCCTCCTGTGCCTGTTGAGGAACCTCCTGTAGAGGCAGAGGAACCACCAGTAGAAGCGGAAGAGCCACCAGTAGAGGCTGAAGAACCTCCTGTGGAGGCTGAAGAGCCACCAATCGAAGAGGAAGAACCTCCAGCATTAGAAGAGGAGCCACCTCTAGTAGCAGATGAAAACTCTACTGAGGAAGAAAAAGAATTAGTCGCTGAGGCTTTGATAGAAGCAGCAGAAGGTGAAGCAGTAACTGCAGAAGCAATAGCAGAAGCAGGGCTTACCTATGCTGACCTACCGCCTGAGACACCAGTTGAAGTTCGTGTAGATGCTAATGGAAATCAAGTAGTTATTACTGCCGAAGTGGCAGCAGCACTTGTTGTTCTAGAAAGTCCAGCAGCATTAGTAAGCGCAATCTTTACTGACCCAGCCCAAGCCCTCCTAGCCTTAGGAAGTATTGGCGCTGACATGTCAGAAGAAGAACGTGCAGAATCGCAAGAAACAATCGTTGCAGCAGTAATCGTAGGTGGCATAGCCACGCAGTCTGCTTTAACTGCAGCAGCATCGGTGGGGACCGTAGCATATAGGAGAAATCACTAATGAAACATTGGTTATCAGATTTCCTTAGTCAGGCTTGGACCTTACTAGGAATGTTCGTCGCTTGGGTCGTTCTCGACGGCTCAGCAAAAACAGTTGTTGGCTACGCCATTGTATTTACGATGGTTATGTGGTCCGCAACTTATTGGCTACGTAATCCAAAGGATAAAGAATGAAAAGTTTAAAGAATGTATTAATGCGTATTGTCGCTGTATTTGCAGCGTCAGGTCTTGGTGTCATTGGTGCTGGTGCAGTTGCTGGTATTTCTGTTGCTAAAGCAATGATGGTTGCTGGTCTTACTGCGGTTGCAGCGGTTGTTGAAAAACTTGCTCGTGCATTTATGGATGATGGAAAGTTAACTCTTGATGAGATTAACGCTGCATTCTCTAGTGTCGACAAGGGCGCAAAGACTGTTGCAGATGTTCAAGTTGAAGAACGCCAAGCAGCAGACAAAGCAAAAGCAAAGCAAGACGACCCAGATTATAACTAAGGAGTAACTCGTGGCAGAAAAAGGGACAGCAGAAGCAATGGTCGAGATTGCACTAGCCGAAGTTGGCTATGTGGAAGGACCAAAAGATAACCAGACAAAGTATGGAAAGTTTACAAAGGCTAACTTCCTGCCTTGGTGTGGTTCATTCTGTATGTGGGTAGCAAACGAAGCAGGAGTCAAGATTCCTAATACTGTTTCTACTATGGCAGGGGCAGCATCTTTTAAGAAGATGAAGACCTGGACTGATGCCTCAGCAGCCAAGCCAAAGCCTGGAGATATCGTCTACTTCGACTTTATGACAGGCGGTGCTCCTATTGAGCACGTTGGTATCGTTATCAAGGATAACGGTGATGGCACAGTAACTACCGTAGAAGGTAATACTGCAGGAGACAAGAAGAAATCAGGCTCTCAAGCCAATGGTGGAGAATGCGTTAAGAAGATTCGTGCTTACAAGAAGAACCCTAAGGGAATTCCTGTATTCATCGAAGGCTTTGGTCGCCCTAACTACAAAGGCAACGAAGTAGAAGCGGATACTCCTGTCGCTGATATCCCAGCGTTCCCTGGTCGTATTAAGCCAGGAGACAAGGGAGAGGCAGTCAAGATTGTTCAACACGCTCTAACCCTTCCTGAGGATGGCGACTATGGTCCAAACACGAAGAAGGCTGTTATTGCCTTCCAAGATAACAATGACCTGGTAGACTCTAACGGCATCATTGGTCCAAAAACTTGGGCTGAATTGATGAAACTACTCTAAGGAGATAAAATGAATATAGAATCACTAAAGCAGGTTGCCCTAACCTACGCTCGTGCTGCAGGTGCTGCAGTTATAGCGCTGTATATGGCAGGAGAGACAGACCCAAAGGTGTTGGCTTACGCTTTCATCGCTGGCTTTGTTGGACCGGCTGCTAAGTATCTTGACAAGTCCGCAAAAGAATTTGGCCGGGGCAGTAAACAAGCCCAGGATGCCATTTAAACGCCTTTAAAGGCCGATTTAAAGCAATTAGACCCTCTTATCTAGTATCTATACTAGGTCGGAGGGTCTTTTTGTTGTTTATTGGAAGACAGTTCCTCTGTCTCGCTCCACATCAGCGTCACACGTCTGACACTTTATGAAGTAACAGTGTCCGGTTTTGTTATGAACACAGAGTCCTGACCACCAAATCTTGTATGACTTAGTATCTTCGCACCAAGTCTCATCCCCATTGGGTCCTGCTAGGTGCTTCATTTCTTGTTATCCGTTGAATAGTAACCTGAACCTTTGAAGTGGACAGGTGTGGTTGTCCAAACGCGTGTCATAGTTCCGCTTTGGCAACAGGTTGGTAGGCTATCATCGCCATAGGACCTTTCGTATTCAACGGTCATTCCACAGGCGCTACATAAGAAATCATATTTAGGCACAATGCCCCTCCTTTTTCATCTGCAGAATCATATCACATATGTTACAGTTCTTGGGCGAGTAATCGTGGGGCAGAAACTTCAAATGACGGATGACGGCATAGCCAGATTCTGACCTCCCTGAACCACCATAAATTTTATGGGGGGAGGGGGGGCATTTCTTAAAATCAGGATTCAGGCATAAGAAATGCCGTTACCCGTAGGACACGCCGAGAAGGCGTGCAGGGTGTGCTATAGTTCTTCTATGAATATAAATAAATTACCTAAACATATAAGTTACTCATCATTGAATACTTGGTTGGAATGCGGTTGGAAATACAACCTAACCAAGTTGCAAGGCGTTCCTGAAAAACATGCTGTTTGGTTTACAGGAGGGTCAGCCGTTCATAAGGCTACAGAACGTTGGGACAAAGGTTCCTATGGTGTTACATCAGGACCTTCTGAACTTTGGAATGACGTTTGGTTCAATCAAGTCAAAGAAGATGAAGAAGCCAATGGAGATATGTCTGACTGGCAGTATGCCAAGAGGGAAGATATGTCTTGGTGGTATGGCGAAGGTCTCTGGATGTTTGAACGATGGATTGAATTTACTAATCCTTTTACTGGCTGGAAAGTCTATGAGGATTACATTGAAAAAGAATATGAGATTCCAGTAGGAGATACTGTTATCAAGATGGCTATTGACCGAGTTATGGTAGATAGTTCTGATGGCAAGTTAGTTCTCTTAGATATTAAAACCGGAGCATCTGCTCAACGTCACCCTCTTCAACTTGCTATCTATGCTTGGGCTTTACAGAAGCAAGGTGTAATGATTGACAAGGCTGGTTACTGGGATGCTCGGACTGGGCATATATCTTTATGGTCTATTGAACACTTAGGACCTGAGAAGATTGAGGAAATGCTGACCACATTCGACAAGGCTCGTAAGGCAGAAATCTTTCTACCTAACTTGAGCAATTGTGGTCGTTGTGGTGTGATATCGTATTGCAAATGGATGAACGGAAGACACACAGAAACGGAGCAAGCAAATGGCTAATGCCACATATCAAGTAAGCAGTAAGATGAACGATGGTCGTATCTTTCTTATTGCCGGAGACACCTACGATGCATTCGTAGCCAACCTACAAGCCGCTTTAGGCGAAGCAGGTGCTAGTAATGTATTAAACACAATGGCTGGTTCATTGGAAGGTGCTGCGTTATCAACGTATGCCCAACCATCGAACTTTGAAGGAGCAGTTGCTAACCTAGCAGCCGGTCTTGGCGCATCACCAGCAGGTCCAACACAAACTTTTACGCCAAGCACAGGACCTACCGACAAGCAATGTAAGCACGGCTCAATGACCAAGCGCACAGGCGCTGGGGCTAAGGGTCCTTGGAAGGCATATATGTGTCCTTCTCCTAAGGGAACCCCTGACCAATGTGAACCTGTATGGGTTCGTCGTCATGATGCAGATTGGAACAGTTTCTAACCAATGAGAACTCTTGCTCGCGCCGTCGGAAGTAAGGACATAGGTGGAGAACCAATTCCGCATGTGTTCCGCTCTTTTGAGGTTAACAAAATTGTTATACGCAGAGCAGAAGTGTCTATGATTGCTGGCACTCCAGGGGCAGGTAAGTCAACACTTGCCCTTGCGATTGCCTTACGGTCTAAAGTTCCAACTCTTTACATTAGCGCAGACACTAACGCTCATACAATGGCTATGCGCCTGCTATCTATGATAACTGGGCAAGCACAAAGTGTGGCTGAGAAAGCACTTATAGAATCTGTTGAAGATTCACGAAAGATTATTAATGAAAGTTCAGGGCATATCTTCTGGTCATTTGAGTCAGCACCTACTCTTGCTGATTTAGATATGGAAGTATCTGCCTTTGAAGAACTATGGGGTTGTCCTCCAACACTAATCGTTGTAGATAACCTTATGGATATTGCTGGTGATAGCGGTGATGAGTTTGGCAGTATGCGTTCTAATATCAAAGAACTTAAATACTTAGCGCGTGATACTAATGCTGCCGTTCTAATCCTGCATCACACTAAGGAATCATATGTCGGAAATCCTTGCCAGCCTAGGTCTGCACTACAAGGTATGGTGGCACAACTACCTGCTTTGATTTGCACAGTAGGCTCTAATGCTCCTGGGTATATTGCTGTTGCTGCGGTTAAGAATCGCTATGGCAAAGCAGACCCATCAGGAGATACTTCTTTTTGGCTAACATTTAATCCAGAAGTTATGGAAGTAGCCGATATACCCGAAAGGATATAAAATGGATAAGAGAGAATTAGTTCCTCAAGTCATTCCCGATTGGTCGCCTAATGACGGCGACGATTGGAATGAAGAAGATGACGATTAAAGATATCTGGGAATTACAACCAGACTATAAAGAAAGTATGGACCTGCGGGGTGAACCTACCAAGGTTTGTCCTTGCGGGTCTTTTTTATGGAAGTTACTGGTCGAGTGGGACCAGGATAGTGATACGATAAGTTCTTACTTTACTGATATGGAGTGTGCTGTTTGTGGTTCCAAAGCAACAGCCCCCACAGAGGAGAGATTATGAAAATAGAAAACTGGAAAGTATGGGTAGCATGTCTTGTGGTCTTTGTGGTTATGTCGCCGCAAAATGCGGTTGCGTCGCTGTTGAAGGCACCAACATTTATGCAGACTAAGTTCTGTATGGCTAAGCAACAGTCAATGGCTTACATGAAACAAATTGCCAAAGACTACGGAAGACAACGTGTTAAACAATTAGGTTGGAGTAAGAAAGAATGGAAAGCATTACTTACTCTTTGGAATAAAGAATCTCGTTGGGATTACAAGGCAGATAACCCTCAGTCAACTGCTTATGGAATTCCTCAGATTCTTGATTTGCCTGAGCATTTATCCATATCGCAACAGGTTGAAGCAGGGCTGAAATACATCCAACATAGGTATAAAACGCCTACTTCAGCGCTTGCTCACCATCACCGCAAGGGTTGGTATTAAGTGGCTAATCCCAATGGGAGAAAAGGTTCACTCTTTGAAACATCTGTGCTCAAGTGGTTACGGACTAAAGCCGTAACCGCTGAGCGCTTAACTAAAGCCGGTGCAAAAGATGAAGGTGACATTGTTGTAACTGCTAATGGCAAGGTTTACATCCTTGAACTGAAAGCAACTAAAGCAATTAAGTTACCGGAGTATTGGGCAGAGGCAGTTATCGAAGCACAACACTACGCAGAGGCAAGAAACCTAAGCGAGATACCACCGTCATATGTTATGCTTAAGCGTAGAATGGCAGGTATCGAGAAGGCTTGGGTGATAGAAGATGCGGAACAGTGGATTCAAAGAATCACCGCGTGCAAGTGTAATTGATATTGCGCCTATACTTGAACATTATGGAGCGAAAGTTCCTATTCGTAGTGGTTGGAGCAGCATACGCTGCCCCTTCCACGACGATACTCACAAGTCAGCAACTGTGAATACAACTGAAAATGTATTTGCTTGCTTTGCTTGTCAGGTAAAAGGCAATACATATAAAATTATTATGGACACGGAAAGGTTGGACTTCAGTGAAGCAGTCAAGTTCGCAGAAAGAATCTCTGGGCAGAGCAGCAAAGTATTACGCAACAGCCATAGAGGAAGCGTCGGATTACCTAGAAGAACGCGGAATCAGTCTGGAGACGGCTCGGAAGGTCGGATTAGGCGTGGTTCTTGACCCAATGACAGGACATGAACAATATGAGAATCGCTTATCAATCCCTTATGTCACACGCACAGGTGTGGTTGACATTAGGTTCAGGGCAATGGATGCGTCAGAACCGAAGTATATGGGGTTGGTTGGTGCAAACACACACCTATACAATACCCGGGCTTTTTTCAGGGCGAGTGATTACATATGTATTTGTGAGGGTGAGATTGACACGATTACATTGGATTTTGGTTGTAATCTCCCGTCGGTTGGTGTTCCTGGAGTCAACAACTGGAAAAAGCATTACACCAAACTCCTAGCAGATTTTGATAAAGTCTTTATGTTTGCAGATGGAGACCAAGCAGGACACGAATTTTCTAAATCTCTCACACGGGAACTCGGAAATGTTGTTACAATTCAGATGCCTGACGGCGAAGATGTTAACTCCATATTCATAAAAAGAGGCGCTGAGTTCTTTACTCAGAAGATTGAGAGTGCAAGATGATGTTAATGCCTGATGAAGATGGCGTATTTAACTGCGAAGACTGCGAATACAGAACTCCTGACATTTTTGATTTACTTGACCATTGTGCTATGGATTACTTCTGGAGCGTAAAGTTATCACGCAGATATTCATTTGATTTATTCCAGTTCTTGCAGGCACTTAATGAACTTGCTGATGATGGCGATGTAGACCACATCAAGGACTTGACCCAAGCAGTAGCCCTTGCCTTTATTAATTCATCCGAAGGCAACGATACATTTAATAAGTTTATAAACGAAAACATTATTCGTAGCAATATTGATTCAGTTATAGATGACTTGGAAAAAATGTTAAAGGATGAAAATGAATCACGATAAAGATATGGAACCTACAAAGTTTGAGTTAGCCCTATGGGAATTAACTGACGAACTAGCAGACCTGCTACTAAAGAAGCATAAAGATTACGGTCCAAAGAATATTGCTGATGCACCTGGTGGTGCTCTCAATGGTCTAAGGGTTCGTATACACGACAAGACTGCTCGCATCAATAACCTAGTTGATTCGGGTGCTGAGCCTGAGAATGAATCTCTTGAAGATTCGTTTAAGGACTTAGCGAATTACGCAATCATCGCATTGATGGTGCTGAGAGGTAAGTGGAGTAACCAATGAAAATATTCGGACCATACAAAGGGAGTGAACAGAATGGCGGTAGGAAAATATATGTCATCAAGCGCAAGAAAAAAGATGGCACTACTGTTACTACTTCTACTAATAAGGCTCGGTTGGACTACAAAAAAGCAACGGGCAAAAAACTAAAACGTGACCAAGAAGTTGACCACAAAGACAATGGTGGTCGCAAAGGTAATGACAAGTTATCTAACCTAAGAGTTCTATCCAAAAAGAAAAATGTAGGATTAGAGAATAAGAGAAGAGCCAAATAATGAAAACCATCGTTTGCATTTCTGACCTTCAAGTTCCTTACCATGACGTAGAAGCCACGAAGGCTGTGGCTAAATTTATTAAGGCTTACCAACCGGATACTGTCGTATCCTGTGGTGATGAAATGGATATGCAGACAATCTCGAAATGGAGTAAGGGGACAGAGTTAGAGTTTGAACGCTCTATTGGTCGTGACCGTGACTTAACTCGTCAGGTTCTATATGACTTAACTGTTGAGCATATGGTTCGCAGTAATCATACTGACCGCTTATTTAATACTGTTGCTATGCGTGCTCCAGGATTACTTGGATTACCGGAATTGCAATTAGAAAACTTCTTAGGACTTAAAGAACTTGAGATTCAGTATCACACAGACCCATACCAATTGGCTCCAGGTTGGCTTCTAATGCACGGAGATGAAGGAAACGTTCAACCTACTGCCGGTGCTACTGCATTGGGCTTAGCGAAGCGCTCAGGTATGTCAGTAGTCTGTGGTCATACTCATCGCATGGGATTAACTCATCAGACTCAAACATATCGTGGTGGTAAACCACGCACAGTGTGGGGTATGGAACTTGGAAACCTCATGGATTATCGTAACGCAAAATATATCAAGGCTGGCTTGTTCACTTGGCAACAAGGCTTTGGCATACTTAAAGTAGATGGCAGCAATGTATACCCGACGCTCGTGCCTATCATTAACAACTCATTCACGGTGGAAGGCAAAACCTGGCGATGGTAATTGAAGCGTATGAGAACCTAGTATCAGCCATTGCAGGTGAGTTTGCACGCAAATACAAAATGGTTGAGGCTTCTGACTTGCGTCAGGAACTTTGGATATGGTTTCTCACACACCCTAACAAAGTAAAGCATTGGGAAGAAACACTTAACCACAAGCAGTCTACCAAACTAATTGCTCGCTCACTGCGTAATGCTTCTAAAGATTACTGTCAGAAGGAAAAGGCAGCCACACTTGGCTATCGTGTGGAAGATAACTATTACTACGATAAGGAATTGCTAGAAGCAATCCTTCCCGGCGTATTGACTGGTGATAGGAACGCGCCTTCTACTGATAACTTGAGTTTCACTAACACGAAGAAGGTTGCCTCAGAGGGCAACAATTGGTTTGCTATGTGTGCTGATGTAGATAAGGCACTCGGGAAACTCGTGAAGGAACAATACTGGATTATAAGTTTATGCTATGGTGAGGGCATGGATAACAATGCGGTAGCAGTAGAGATGGACATCTCACAAGATGCCGTGCGTATGCGTAAGAACAGAGCGTTGAATAACCTATTGAATATACTCGGCGGGGAAAGACCACGCAGGGAACGGGACTACACGGGACAGGAGCACGACGTTGAGCGAACCTCAGACGAACAATTCCTTGATAGCGAGTGAGGAATTAAGCCAGCATATTTTAATCCTGACTAACAAGTTAGGTGATGAAGCGTGGGTAGAACAGCAAGGTATAGAATTCGTTGGCGCACTCAGGCAAGCGTTGATGGTGATAGGTTTTCTTTCTGAGGAAACACACAGGCTTTTGCAATCTGCGTTTATTTTTATGAATGATGTTGCAGAATCTCCACTCGTAAAGCCGGTTGACAGCGATGTATCAACTGCACCAACACAAACTTCCGGCTCGCGTGCCACGCGTCGTGCGCGTGAGCGTGTGAAGAAGTCGGCTGAGGTCAAGCCTACTACTTCCGTGTATCCCGTGTATACGAGTAGAGGGGCAGAAAACGCGTGATATGTAGTAACTGCTTACAGGGTGGCGCGTTAAGCGTGCAAGGATGGCTCAAGCACGCACAGGATAAGCATAACGCGTGTGAGTATCCGGATTGTTATTGTCAGCATCGGGTCGGTGAAGGCATAAAAAAACCCCCACGCGATTGACGCGTGAGGGCTTAGTGTGTGTATCTATTGCAGGTTAATCAGGGCGCACACGATAAATATCACGGCTACACCTGACCATATGATTATCTTGAGAATCTCACCCACGCTAGGCTCAAGGAACTCGTAATCCTTGAACTCATCGGGAGTATCGTCATACTCGTCAAAGTAACTATCATTCATGCGTATCTCCTTGATTCAGTATGGCTTCGGCACGCAGGTCGCTAACATACACGGATTGTAAGTTAGTCATATTCAGATTGCGCTGTATCTCAGCGCGTTCATACCTATCGTGTGATGCCCATATCCCTTGTAAGTTATCGAACTGCAACGCGTAATCAAAACACTCATCATACGCATCACAGTTTAAGCATACAGACCTAGCGCGTAACCCCTCATTGGTGTATGAGTAGTTATACTTGATGTATGCCTTAGTGCCTAACTCCTCAGGAAACCAATCCTCAGGAGTCAGGCTACCCGCACACGCAGGAACTTGCGTGAACTTAGGTAAGTTACTCATAGCACCCCACCACTCAGCAGGAATACTCTGAATACACAGAGCGCGTTATCTCCGGTGCATGGCTTGTTTCGTTTCGCACCACAAGACTTACACGGATACTCAAGCGCGTTATCAAGGTCAAACTCTCCGCTTGGCAGGGGTCTATACTTGACGCGTGTGTGTTTATCGTTTTCTCGATACGTGATGATAGCACGCACCGGACCTTCGATTTCCCACCCAAGTTCGATGAATAGATATTCTCCTGCGAGTAATGATATGTCGGCAACTCGTGTATCACCGCCGTCAATGTATCTCCACTCAAGGGTATCCCACTCATATTTTCTCTCTCGTATATCGTGCGTCATTCGGTATTTCTCCTAGTCTACTCATAGCGCAAGTGTAACAGTAATTCCGGACTTCGCTGTAATCATACAGCGGAATCCATATAGGTGTGTCGCACGCATGACATCGTGCTTCGACACACTTAGTAGTCGTCTGAGAGTTCATCGCTATCCTCACACTCGTGGTCATCTTCGACTCGTTCCTCATTACAATCATCACACACCAGCCAAAAATCGGTGACGCGTGTTTCTTCTATCGAAGCCCTGTGTGCGTTGTCGTAGAACTCACGCCAGCCTTCTTCCTCTGCTTCATGCATACTACGCGCTTCTATCTCATCACTCGTGTAGTGAGCAATTACCTTAACTTCGTAACGCGTGCTTAGTGTAGCCATTACATTTTCCCTTCGTAGTTGTCCTCGTTATCGTATATGAATTGACCTGCAAGGTTGCGATAGTAACGGGCACGCTTGGTTAGCGCACCCGCCTTCTCCTTCTCGCCATTATCTAACGCACGCTGAGCGTCTGCTTCAAACATATCAGCACGCTTCCCGTAGTAATACTGCGTAGGCACTCCCATTACTTGACCGCCTTGTTCCACACACTCTCAGGTATCTCCTGTGAGTTTCCGTCTAGCAGTATCCACTTGCCTTGCGTGTGATTCCATTGGATACTGAACTCTCGTTCCGTTTCCGGAACACTTCTTGTGTATTCATACATGCCCTTTGGGAAATCATCTACCACTACGCTTTCCTTAGGTTCGTGTGCCTTCTGCTTGCTAGGCTTGTAGCACATGCACACACTTACATTCATCGTGCATAGTTGGCAGGACTCGCAAAACACACAGAGATAATCCGTGCTTTCTAACTCGTCTGCATCTAGTATAGCCATGCACATCTCGCATTGGTATTTGCTATCGTCAAGCACTTGTGAGGAACTTTTGGAACTACTGGGTGTGTATGAATCCATACCCCACGCAGTTCCCCACTCGTTATCGAAGTAGCCGTTGTATTTCATAGGCGCAGGCTTGGCGTAGTAGTTAAGGTCGCATGAATCATTTGACCACCACACACCGGCATCATCTACCTTGCCCTTGTTTTCGTGTAACAAGTATAGGTCATACTTGGCACGCGGGTCAACAGTTAGCACCGCTATCTTAGAACCCGTGGAGAAATCCTCGAGCATGTTGTATATCTGCGGATTGTCTAGCGCAGTAACACCGCCGATACTTGCGAGAATATCTTCGGCAAAGATGCGTGTGTCGCTACGCAAATCTCCCTTGAGTTCCTCAGTAGGTAGCACGCCGTTGTGTGCTAACACAGTAAGCCCGTCATTTCCTACGTAAAACGGGTGGCAGTTATCTAAGGTAGTCGAACCATGAGTGGCATATCTTGCGTGCCATATGGCGTAACCTTCTGGATACTTAGCACGCATCGCCAGGAAAGCGTTGATGCTATCGTCTGCGTTCATAGTGCGCTCAACATGTATTCTGTTTTCACTCGGAATTGCTATCGCAAACCCGAAGCCGTCAGGATTGTTGAGTGCGGAGTTTTCTAACTTCTCGCGAGAAGGTAGGACTTGCGGTGGGATTACACATAACATACACATAACTTATACCTCGCTTCTAATGCGTTCACTTGCGAACGCCTCGTCTATGATTAACATGAGATTCGGATAGCGTGTGTCGTTATCCGTTACGAACTTGACAAACCTTGACCAAGCAAATGGCGTGTGCTTGGCGACTACTTTCATATTGCGTGTGTATTCACAAACAGCGTGAACGAACTCGATATTGGACATGATGCGTTCCTTGCGTAGCGAACCCTTGAATATCCGTATCTCGTAAGTGTGTGTGTTATACACATTGACCACTTCGTAACGCCCGTTACGCTGGTCGTTGTGTAATACCTTGTTGAGTATCTTTCCCTTGTCCGAGAAGGAAGCGTAATCGTTAGCCTTGCGCCCTGCGATACGCTCTACTTGGTATTGGTTATCGTAGATGAACTTCGTGAAGCGCATCTTGTGTGATACTTCTGCTTGGTATCCCGAAGGTGCATCAAACGCCTTGCGTGATATATGAACATGGAAGCCACAGTTATTGTTGTTCCACGATACGTAGTTGTGTGATACGAGTGTGCTAAGGAATGACCAATCAAAGTCTGGCGACTTGTATTCGTCTAGTGTGTGAGGGTGTGTAACTATCTCGAAGCCAGCGTCAAGCGAGCCGTCATACTTCATGTAGGCACGATTGCGTAACTTGCCTTCGATAAGGGAAGCCGTGTAATTGTTATCGCTATCATCCCCGTCTGTTTCTTCGACTTCTAACTCGAAGCCTAGATGATACTTGCCACTCCCGAAGAACACCGCTTTTGGCTTGTATGAGTATGAGTAGATAGTTTCGCCATCGTTGCGATAACACTCGTGGCTTGAGCCTTCTGTGTAATGATAATCGCACTCAGGACACTCGATAGGCTGACGATAACAGTAGTTACACAGTTCGCGCTCTCTCTCCTCCGACCATGTAAGTTCGGACATCGAGAACCACTCGCGACATCTATCGCAATCTGCGTATTCACCATTCGCAAACTGCACATCGAAGCAATCCTGACAATGCGTTACTCGGTTGACGACACGCATGGTTACTTGGTTTGCGCCTAGTGTTTTGAAGTTAACCTCACACACTTGACAGCGTGTTACACAATGAATGTGTGCGAGTTGAATATCTCCGTTAGAGTCTGTGCCTTGTTGACCATGACCTTCACGGATATGCTCACCGCAGTAACACATCGCCGGTTCGGGCTGTGTGCTGATTGGGAAATCATCACGAGTGAACAACGCATGAGGCATAAACACAGTAGCGTGTTCATATTTCGTGTAATCGAACTGACTTACATCATCTCGTTGGCATACACGATATTGTGCCTTACGCACTATGCATGAGTAACAGAACTTGTAATCGAGATTCTGTTCCCACATATCTGCGTGAGGGTCGGCTTCGGTGCGCCGGTCTTGTGTGTAGTAAAACACACGACCAAATGAGTTACACGATGAGCAGTTATTCCATTCGCCGTGTCGGTGATTATGAAATGCCACGCGAGAGTAGGCTAGGGCTACGACATCATCTACGATGTCCACGCCTTCACCTATGATGCGTGCCTTCATTACTTCCACACGAGCATCTAGCCCGTCTGGAATCCACAAGGATTCTTGTGGTGTTGCGT
>Ga0247723_1000946_pt1 | contig 17792 bp, 28 predicted proteins | sample MSEWelMarce5H_FC_FD_189079 | JGI IMG/M metagenome (GOLD analysis project Ga0247723, IMG submission 189079) | Subsurface sediment microbial communities from gas well in West Virginia, United States - MSEEL Well Study Marcellus 5H_FC | ecosystem: Environmental > Terrestrial > Deep subsurface >... | reverse complement strand
GTCCAAACGGGTTCCCTTGGGGCTGGCTTACTGAGACTCCCCGTTTTTGGCCGCTCTCCGTGCGCTCCGGCTCCGTGGCCCAACCAATCGCTGAAACCGAGCCCATGACGTGTGGCTTTCCATTCGCCCGGTTCCGGGCAAGAATTCGCGGCGGCCAGGTTTAACTAGCAGTTATAGTTGGTTAGCGCCGCTCAGTTCTTGCCGCTCCACCTCTGTTCTCGTTCCAATCACCCACCACGCTTCCGTTCCATTGTGCCCACCCGTCGGTTCATGGTCCGGTTTAGCTCGTTGTTAGCATCTCAAGCGATTATGAAAATAGTAATACTCACAATGCTTGCCCGGTTCCGGGCAAGAATTCGCGGCGGCCAGGTTTATCTAGCAGATAAAGTTGGTTGGCGCCGCTCAGTTCTTGCCGCTCCACCTCTGTTCTCGTTCCAATCACCCACCACGCTGTCCGTTCCATTGTGCCCACCCGTCGGTTCATGGTCCGGTTTAGCTCGATGTTAGCCGGAGAATCAATGAATATACTGACAAACGATGTAATATTTCAGGAATGGGGAGAAAAAGCGGATGAGAACATACATTCTGGAATCTCGCTGTGTAAAGACAGGCCATGCTGCCCAGGTTGTATACTGATTTGGCTAGGCATAGAACAAATGATTAAACTGGTCATTATTGGAAATGGTATTCGTTTGGGTACTTACGTTATAGATGATAAGGAAGATGTCTTGGATAGAATAGATGGAATTGCCAAAAGTATAACTAAAAATAAACATGGTCTACCTCCATTGTTGAAAGGGCTTTCTGGCGTTGTCGATTTAAGTGCTAAAGAGGTAGATGTGTTGAATAATATAAACGCAATGTTTGAACGGCGGTACCTGAAATATGACTATGCTGTCATACGTTCTGATTTGATTGACTCAGTAAAGAAAACGAGAGTTCAGCTTCGAGCTTGGCTATCAAATAACGGCTTCCGAATTGATTCGTGCTATGAAAAGTCTATTAGTACAGGGAACTCCGGCTAACGAATCGTTGAAACCGAGCCCATTACGTGTGGTTTTCCAGTCCACCGGCTCCGGTCAAGAATTCGCGGACTAAAGTTGCTGGCGACCCTGATGCCTACCCCCGCTCAGTTCTTGACGCTCCGCCTCCGTTCTCGTTCCAATTGCCCACCACCCCGTCCGTTCCATCTTGCCCACCCGTCGGCAAATGGGCCGGTTTAACTCAATGTTAGGTCACACATGCTACTAATACTATTCCATTTAGTGATTGGATATCTCCCTGGTAACTGGAGTGAAAAACACGCGGCAGATGATTTTCAAGGATCTGATTATGTTTTATTGGTAAGATGCGTTGGTGTCGATTGTGTTGAAGGACTGTATGAGGGGTTAGATGCTAAAGGGGAAAAGTATCAGGAGTCAATACGTTCCTATTTCGCAAGACTTAGAATCGGCAAAGTCATTAAAGGTGACTTGCCTCTAGGCCAAGAAGTTAGACTGTATATCGGTAGGGATAGTAACATTGGTCTCGCTGACAATTATAACCCAACAGAAACAAGTCCACTTCCATCGATGCACAATTCGCAAGTTGGATACAATATTACAGTTAATAGAATTTATAAAGTGTATTTAGTTAAAACAGACAATGGAGTTGATTTGCGTTCGGGACCGTACAGTTTGGGAATGGTTAATATGAATGGAAAAGTGCAGTATGGGAAATTGGGCGGAATCTGGCAAGACGAAACAGTATTGGATGTTACAAAGTGACCTAACTAGTCGTTGAAACCGAGCCCATTACGTGTGGCATTCCAGATGCCCGGCTCCGGTCAAGAATTCGCGGACCAAGGTTGCTGGCGACACCGATATCTTCCCCCGCTCAGTTCTTGACGCTCCGCCTCTGTTCTCGTTCCAATTGCCCTCCACCCCGTCCGTTCCATCGTGCCCACCCGTCGGCAAATGGGCCGGTTTAACTCTGTGTTAGGCCATAGATATGTCGGTGACCATACATCCAGTAAATAATAAAAGTATAGAGGCGTTCATTCAAGATGGTAGTCCGCTAGATGATCATACTCGAATTATTATGGAATATATACTATGCGGCAGAAGGCTGCATGCGATGGGCGTATACGAAGGAGAGTTCATCATTAAAAGAGATGATGTTGTTGGACTTGAGTTGGCTATGACATTGCTTGATTACGAAATGTTCAAAGAGACCTGGAATCAGCCAAATGGGGCTTCGACAGAGAAGAGTATTGCATTGAATAAGTTAAAGAATGAAATAGCAGCAGTTGTTCAATATAGTAGGGACCACGCTGTCGACATTTTGCATAGTGCTGATTAGGCATGGCCTAACGAATCGTTGAAACCGAGCCCATTACGTGTGGTTTTCCAGGTGCCCGGCTCCGGTCAAGAATTCGCGGAATAAAGTGGCTGGCGACCCTGATGTCTTCCCCCGCTCAGTTCTTGACACTCCGCCTCTGTTTTCGTTCCAATTGCCCTCCACCCTATCCGTTCCATCGTGCCCACCCGTCGGCAAATGGGCCGGTTTAACTCAATGTTAGCCAAGCATATGCGGATGATACCTAATCTACTGCTGCTTGTAATCGGACTTAGTTCCTGTGCCATAAGTCGAAGTGTAAGTAGTGATATTGACCATCGGTTTGAGGGGCAATTGCAGATGAAGTGGCCAAAGGAACGGCTTACAGATGGATATATACAGGAAATTGTGCAATCAGAGATTATTCAGTTGCCAATGGGCGATCATATTATTTCGAAGGGGAGTTGTGAATGGCTTTTGACAGATAGGTTAGTGAAGAATGGGATATTTGATATCTATTGGTATGTATTTGATTATGGGGATTCGTCTATCGAAATCTATAAGTGTAGATACGAATTAAACCTAGTTGCCAAGATGAAAGGTAAACACGTATTGTTGGATACAATACCGTATTTGAATATACCGTAGCTTGGCTAACCAATCGTTGAAACCGAGCCCATTACGTGTGGTTTTCCAAGTGCCCGGCTCCGGTCAAGAATTCGCGGACTGAAGTTGCTGGCGACCCTGATGTTTTCCCCCGCTCAGTTCTTGACGCTCCGCCTCTGTTCTCGTTCCAATTGCCCTCCACCCTGTCCGTTCCATCTTGCCCACCCGTCGGCAAATGGGCCGGTTTAACTCGATGTTAGATCGCTGAATATGGATGAAACAAAACCAATGCATGTATTGTTCATTGATGATGATCAGGAGTTATTGGATGGAATACGAAGACGACTAAAACAAATACGACCGTCGTGGATAACACATTATGAGTATTTACCCAGGATCGGTCTTGAGACTTACGCCAAATACGCCTCTGATCTGGATGTGGTGGTGTGCGACTTAAACATGGCATTAATATCCGGTGTCCAAATCATGGAAGCCATCAACAAGAGATCGCCTCATATCGGTATCATTGCTCTTTCCGGTCAGCTGGACACGAGATCCCTATTGGGTTGCGATAGGTACTCAGACTTGCATCTTTGTAAGCCAATTGATCTAGAGATTCTCTGTCAGAAGATCGAGATGGTTGTTCAGGCTAAGAGGAAGACGTAGGGTGCGATCTAACGAATCGTTGAAACCGAGCCCATTACGTGTGGCTCTCCAGGTGCCCGGCTCCGGTCAAGAATTCGCGGACTGAAGTGACTGGCGATCCTGATGTCTTCCCCCGCTCAGTTCTTGACGCTCCGCCTCTGTTCTCGTTCCAATTGCCCTCCGCCCCGTCCGTTCCATCGTGCCTACCCGTCGGCAAATGGGCCGGTTTAACTCTGTGTTAGGCACAAAAGTGAATAAACACGCCATTATTGCCGCAATATCATTCCTAGCGTCTATGGCGAGTGGGTCAGAGTCTGTTTCTATAATTAATATTATTGCTGACCCTGAAAGGTATAATGGCAAAGAGGTGAATTTTGGCGGTTACATGTCTTTGGAATTTGAAGGATCAGCGATATATCTATCAAAAGATGATTGGCACAACCTTGTAACTAAAAATGGCCTATGGTGTGCAATTGACCTCACCGCATACAAGGAGTTTGACAATAAGTATGTGTTCATTGAAGGGAAGTTTGACATGACTAATCATGGTCATTTAGGATTGTGGTCAGGTTCCATTAAAGAGATTAAAAGAGTGTGGTTGCCTCCTCCTAGGAAATAGATTGTGCCTAACCAATCGTTGAAACCGAGCCCATTACGTGTGGTTTTCCATTCGCCCGGCTCCGGTCAAGAATTCGCGGACTGACGTGGCTGGCGACCCTGATGTCTTCCCCCGCTCAGTTCTTGACGCTCCGCCTCTGTTCTCGTTCCAATTGCCCTCCATCCGTTCCGTTCCATCTTGCCCACCCATCGGCAAATGGGCCGGTTTAACTCTATGTTAGCCAAAAGATTAAATGAAGGGATCCCATCTAGTACAGTTGTTGGTTGTTATAATGGTGATTGTAACCCTATTATACCCATTTGGATTGGTCTACTATAAATCTAAACTGTTGCGGCCAGGTATGACGGAAAAGGAGATGGTGGCTCTCATTGGAAGGGAGACCACCAATGATTACCCAAGTGATGCGAGTTATAAAGTAGACAGGGTATATGTTATACACGGTCCACTGCACTTCATTCTGGTAGCTGGTAAGGTAGTATTGGGCATGCAAGCAAGGTGCTCATCTGCTCTCGTTGTTCGTTGTAATAAGGGAGTCGCTGAATCATGGAATATTGAATTTATCTCTGAATATTAGGGTTTTGGCTAACGAATCGTTGAAACCGAGCCCATTACGTCTGGATTTCCAGGTGCCCGGCTCCGGTCAAGAATTCGCGGACTGAAGTCGATGGCGACCCTGATGTCTTCCCCCGCTCAGTTCTTGACACTCCGCCTCTGTTCTCGTTCCAATTGCCCTCCATCCCGTCCGTTCCATTGTGCCCACCCGTCGGCGAATGGTCCGGTTTAACTCTGTGTTAGGCAAATACATATGCGAATAAACTTAACAATACCGGCATTAATCGCACTTTCCTTGTTGCTCGGGTGTGATAAATCAAATGGGGAGTCTCAGACTTCCAGTGCTCCGCCTACTGTAGTGGGTTATAATATGCAATTAACTGATACGGCCCCGATAACTGAAGTATATGCTCCAACGCCAACAAATGGATTCTTTCATATAACATTGCACGAATCAACTGTGAACAGGTCCTTTAATGGAGTGGTATGGTGTAGATTCAAAATCATGGATAATGGTGTTGTGTTCAATGAATATGTAGCCGGTGTTAATACTGATCAGTTTGATTTATATGGTGATTTCAGCTTTCACATGGTATTCGATTTCCCAAATACCAACTTTGATCCATCATCCCGATACATTGATTTTACTTTTGATAAGGACAATCTCCTTAACGAAGTAGATGAGGGGGATAATTTAATTAGGGCAACGGTCAAACAGGTGCAGCCATTACCTCCGATCTGAGATTGGTTGGTAATGATGGCGTAATTGCCTAACCAATCGTTGAAACCGAGCCCATTTCGTGTGGTTTTCCAGGTGACCGGCTCCGGTCAAGAATTCGCGGACTGAAGTTGCTGGCGACCCTGTGATCTTTCCCCGCTCAGTTCTTGACACTCCGCCTCTGTTCTCGTTCCAATTGCCATCCACCCCGTCCGTTTCATTGTGCCCACCCGTCGGCAAATGGGCCGGTTTAACTCTATGTTAGGTTGAAACCCGTTACTGAAAGTCTTTATGAAAGCATGCGTTTACAAAATTAACCGTAGGAATGGATGGATTGCCGTCGAACCAGACAGCAACAAGCAATACTACACAATTATTGATTGTAATGGCCTCGACTTTGAAGTTGGTGATTACATCGAATGGGATGGCCGACTGTCCATTGGTCCTGGGACAATTACAGTCACTAAGACAAAGAAAGTTGAGAGGGTTGTCTTTGAAGATCATAACATTGATGAACGGAATGTTTCCTCTAGGCTTCGCATGGATCACGAATAATTCGGGATATGATAATTCAACCTAACTAGTCGTTGAAACCGAGCCCATTACGTGTGGTTTTCCAGTCGCCCGGCTCCGGTCAAGAATTCGCGGACTGAAGTAGCTGGCGACCCTGATGTCTACCCCCGCTCAGTTCTTGACACTCCGCCTCTGTTATCGTTCCAATTGCCTTCAACCCCGTCCGTTCCATTGTGCCCACCCGTCGGCAAATGGGCCGGTTTAACTCTATGTTAGGCCAAAAGGATATAATATGGGATTCTTCGGACCAAAACGAGGCAATGTGTCAGCGTTGAAAAGCAGGGATATTATACAATGGCTGGCTGAAAAGGGGTTGTTTATGATATCGAAGAAGTTCCCACATTATCCAATTAGATCAGATACATCGTTGTGGCTAGATGGTGAAGATGGGAAACCTAAATCTATTAGTTATGGCGTATTGGTTTCTGGAATAACTGAATTAGTTAAAAATAACACCAGAGACGAACATGGAAATTATTTACTACCTTTGGACATAGATAAAAATGTTTCTCATATGATTGGAATAGACTTATCCGATCCCAAGAATGGATTTAAATTGGTGAATAAAGAATTGGCCTAACTAGTCGTTGAAACCGAGCCCATTACGTGTGGTTTTCCAGGTGCCCGGCTCCGGTCAAGAATTCGCGGACTGAAGTGGCAGGCGACCCTGATGTCTTCCCCCGCTCAGTTCTTGACGCTCCGCCTCCGTTCTCGTTCCAATTGCCCACCACCCCGTCCGTTCCATTGTGCCCACCCGTCGGCAAATGGGCCGGTTTAACTCTGTGTTAGCCACATGATTAGAATACTAGGCGTCTTAATATCGATGATTGCTCTGCTAGGATGCGATATTCGGGTTACAGAGGGTGAGGTTGTTGAGGTAGTTGGAGTTGTCACAGATAGCAAATGTCCACGCATCAATGAGTACATGTGCTGGGGATTGGATGCCTATAGAAATAAGCACATTAGGGTAAAGGGAATAGTTAGTACATACTTAGTAACGGATGAAATGATTATGGAATCCACCAGAAATGGACTCTCATATATGGACGCCAGAGAGATAAAGGAGATAGTAAAGATCCTTGAAGTGTTAATTGTTGAATAGAAATGTGGCTAACCAATCGCTGAAACCGAGCCCATGACGTGTGGCTTTCCAGTCGCCCGGTTCCGGGCAAGAATTCGCGGCGGCTAGGTTTATCTACCAATTAAAGTTGGTTAGCGCCGCTCAGTTCTTGCCGCTCCACCTCTGTTCTCGTTCCAATCACCCACAACGCTGTCCGTTCCATTGTGCCCACCCGTCGGTTCATGGTCCGGTTTAGCTCGTTGTTAGACGACAAATATGTTTACAAAAACACTTCCATTTCCGTATCAGTGGCAGGGAATCTCCGCAGGTCATACTGACTATTTATTTGCATATTACGAAATTGAGAGGGAGTTTCGAAGAAGGACTCCTGAGTTCCAGGCTTCTACAAAGGGCGGGAGTCATAATAGACGTGTTCAACTAGAGCTAACAAAGTTATACATTACAGGAACTTTAACATCGTGCTGTTACATAGAGGCCACAGTTAATTTTGTTGGTGTTACTCAAGTTGGCCAAAAATATTACGAGGAGGTCATGGAATCACTCAGCACAATTAAAAAGATTGAACTGCTGCACTTGCTAGTCAAGAAGGAGATAGTCATTGAAAAGGGGCACGAGTATAAACTGATAAAATCTTTGATAAAGAAAAGGGACGAAATTGTTCATCCGAAGGCAAAGGAGAGATCAGAAGGTATGGTGGCAATGCATGGTTTAGTAGAATCACTGGAGAACGAATTTAAGGAGATGGATGCCGCTCTAATAGCATTTCGGGATTACATAGTTACGTTAGAGCCATTGGCTGGCTTAGGTGTCGTCTAACGAATCGTTGAAACCGAGCCCATTACGTGTTCTTTTCCAGTTGCCCGGCTCCGGTCAAGAATTCGCGGGCTGAAGTTGCTGGCGACCCTGTTATCTTCCCCCGCTCAGTTCTTGACACTCCGCCTCTGTTTTCGTTCCAGTTGCCCTCCACCCCGTCCGTTCCATCGTGCCCACCCGTCGGCAAATGGGCCGGTTTAACTCTTTGTTATGCCCATGACTATATCAATTATATCTTCAACGTCACTAGATGAATTAATCGATATACTAGATGTTCAAGTGTATGAAGACAAGTATTCTCGTTGGGTAAAGAATAAGACAATCCGGGTTTGTGATATATGGGATGTGATCGATGACACTCTCATGATGACGGTATTGGATCACCACTCTGATGGTGATGAAATCAGAGAAGCTATCATTGGTGTACTGCACCACTTGGGGAAAAGTACATCAATTGATGCAGAGGACATTGACCAGGCTCACGAATGGGCATCGAAGTACAATGAATCCAGTGGTGATGTTGTGTTAGTTGGATTTGGCAATTCTTGGGATGAGGCTGACAGTGTTGCGGTACTTGCATTGAGTGCTGAACAGTGGGGACGCATTAAAGGTCATCCAGAACTATCAAAGCTGTTCTATTTGATATGAAATGGGCATAACTAATCGTTGAAACCGAGCCCATTACGTGTGGTTTTCCAATCGCCCGGCTCCGGTCAAGAATTCGCGGACTGAACTGGCTGGGGACCACGATATTTGCCCCCGCTCAGTTCTTGACGCTCCGCCTCTGTTCTTATTCCAATTGCCCTCCACCCCGTCCGTTCCATCGTGCCCACCCGTCGGCAAATGGGCCGGTTTAACTCTGTGTTAGCCCCATCATGACTAAACGTACTATAATCCTTAGTGCTATTGTGGTGTTTATTGGAATATTATTTTATGTAATCATCTCCAAGGATATGCGGAAATCAGAACAAAGTTACATTTGGAATGTACGAACTGCAATTAGTGCGTATCACTCTTTGAATGGTAATTGGCCTAGTGAGGGTTCGCTTCGTGCCAAGGAACTTGTTGGCATCGATGATGGTTTGCTGGTTAAAGACAATTTAGTGGTCGATTTGACTGGATCCCCCATGAAGATTAAGTGGCTGCCTGATGGAAAGTGTTCCTTTGCATATATACGGCGTAGCAATCTAGTTATGTATGCTGAATTAGTTCAATGATAAATGGGGCTAACGAATCGTTGAAACCGAGCCCATTACGTGTGGTTTTCCAGTCGCCCGGCTCCGGTCAAGAATTCGCGGACTGGAAGTGGCTGGCGACCCTGATGTCTACCCCCGCTCAGTTCTTGACGCTCCGCCTCTGTTCTCGTTCCAACTGCCCTCCACCCCGTCCGTTCCATCGTGCCCACCCGTCGGCAAATGGGCCGGTTTAACTCTGTGTTAGATTCAAACTTAGAGATAATACCGTGATAATTGATTTCATAATTTACTTTTTACCCGGGATTATATTTGGTTTAATCTATTTTGGTATCGGGGCCACTGGGTTTGGGCATAGATTTGGTTTAATAGGCGGAACGCTAGTCTCACATCTGTTTGTGGTACCCATTATTCTGTTTCCGTACTTTGGATTCTTGTTTGCAGTGTTTGCATTGCCTGGAACTGTAATTGGTTATATACTGGGGTACCTTGTGAGAAGTTACGACATAAAGCACGAGAAGAAATAGGTCTGGGAATTTGAATCTAACTAGTCGTTGAAACCGAGCCCATTACGTGTGGCTTTCCAGATGCCCGGCTCCGGTCAAGAATTCGCGGGCTGGGGTTGCTGGCGACCCTGATATTTTCCCCCGCTCAGTTCTTGACGCTCCGCCTCTGTTTCCGTTCCAATTGCCCTCCACCCGTTCCGTTCCATCTTGCCCATCCGTCGGCAAATGGGCCGGTTTAACTCTGTGTTAGATGCACACTGTTAGCAAGGCGCACTTTATGAATACCGATATTATTCAGAAACATAATAAGTTATATGACGAGGCATACTCGCTCCTGAAAGGCCTAGTTCACTTGGATGGGAATCCGGAACCTTCAATTGGTTTCTTTGCCAAGAGGAAACTAAATAGGTCAATTAAGCTATTTCGCGAAGTATTGGAGATTAACCCAAAAAACTGGGCAGCTTCTGTATTTACGGCTAAGGCCTATCAGTCATTGGGGAACAATGAATTGGCGCTTAACAGCTTAATGGTTGCATGGGAACACTGTGATGGAAATCCCTCGGTGGCGAAAGAAATAGGTATGACAGCAGGGCAATTGGGACGACATGATGTTGTAATTTCTGTGCTTCGCCCATTGTGTGAACATGGAAACAATGATGCTGGATTACTTATAAACTTCGGATTGTCGTTACTATTCACTGGCATGTTGGACTCAGCTAAAGCTCAATTTGAGTCAGCGATGAAAGTAGAACCTAATAACCCGATGAACGTAAAATTGGTCAAAACGACTGACATGATTATTGAGAAAGGACTTAAGCATCCAGCAAATGAACGAGAATTGTTGTTGCTGTTGGGATAAAGAATCTGCATCTAACCAATCGTTGAAACCGAGCCCATTTCGTGTGTTTTTTCAGTCGCCCGGCTCCGGTCAAGAATTCGCGGGCCAAAGTGGCTGGCGACCCTGATGTCTTCCCCCGCTCAGTTCTTGACGCTCCGCCTCTGTTCTCGTTCCAATTGCCCTCCACCCGTTCCGTTCCATCGTGCCCACCCGTCGGCAAATGGGCCGGTTTAACTCAATGTTAGGCCGATATGACATATATACATTATCCGTTTATTGGAATAGATGAATTGAAATTTGGAATGGATAGGAACACAGCAAAACTAACAGCAGAAAAGTTGCGGTATACACTAGTCAATCATCTTGATGATCGTGCTGTTGGCGTTGAACTGCAATTTGATAAAGGAGATAGATTACAGGGTGTTGTTCTGCACAATCCAGCCGCACTAAAAATTGGATCGGTGGTATACAGTTTGCCGATTGATATTGACAAAATTGTTTCATTGGATGACTCACACCATTACTATCATATTGGAACCGAAATATTCCCAAGGATCGGATTGGCAATGCGTGATTATACTAAGGACAGTGAAACGCTGCTCATATTATCATACTGTTCTGGGTATTTCGGAAAATCGGCCTAACTAGTCGTTGAAACCGAGCCCATTACGTGCGGTTTTCCAGGTGCCCGGCTCCGGTCAAGAATTCGCGGACTGAAGTTGCTGGCGACCCTGATGTTTTCTCCCGCTCAGTTCTTGACGCTCCGCCTCTGTTCTCGTTCCAATTGCCCTCCACCATTTCCGTTCCATCTTGCCCAACCGTCGGCAAATGGGCCGGTTTAACTCAATGTTAGGTGCATCCTCTTTCCCATGGAGATTCTATGACCAATAAACAAGAAATCATTCTGGCCTTAATTGCGCCAATAGGCGTAGATCTTTCTGCTGTGAAGGAATCTATGGAAGAGGCTGTAAAAAATGTCGCTTATACACCTATTGTTATAAAGTTATCCGAGATTCTTAAAAAACGAAAATGGTTTTCTGAAATTAAATCAAGCGAATCAGGTGAATGCCAGAGATTCGATAAACTTATGAAGGCCGGTGATAAACTCCGGAAAGATACTAATAGCGCCGATGCTCTTGCTACGTTGGCCATACTTGAAATAATTAAAGAAAGAAAGAGAAACAACTCGGAGAAAATTGCCTACATTGTTGACTCCATCAAGAATCCCGAGGAGTTAATTCTTCTTAGATCGATTTATGGCAAAATTATACTTTCGTTCGCCATTATTGATTCAAAAGAAAACAGAATTGATAATTTAGCAAAAAGATTCTCACTCTCTAACAATTCTAACGATGTTGAGAAATACAGGGCAAAAGCGGAAGAGTATATAAACAGAGACTATAACAGCGATGGTGGTAAACATAAGCAAAATATAAGAGATACATTCCCGCTAGCTGATGCATTTGTGAGAATGGACAGATTACGGGAGAATTTGAATAGGAAGATACAACGAATTATTAATGTTTGGTTTGGGCATCCGTTCATAACCCCAACCAAAGACGAATATGGCATGTTTCTTGCCAAAAGCGCTGCTTTGAGATCTTCGGATCTCTCCAGACAAGTGGGTGCAGCTATTTGCACACCAAGCGGGGAAATTATGGCAGTTGGGTGCAATGAAGTTCCCCACCCAAACGGAGAACTAATGTGGGGCGAAAGTTCTAACGATAGAAGGGATTTTGTCATAGGATATGATTCGTCAGCAAAAATGAAAGGATATATAATTTCAGAAGTAATGAAAAGGCTCGATGACGGCGGATTACTAAACATTACGAAGCGGAAAGGAGGAAATATTGACGATATATCAAGGGAACTTGCCTTCGGCAAAAAGTCATGGTTGCTCAAAGATGCGAGAGTTTCTAATATGCTTGAATTTGGACGTGTTGTGCACGCTGAAATGACAGCGATTACTGAGTGTTCGAGACGTGGTCTTAAGACAAGTGGCGCTACGCTATATTGCACAACATTTCCATGCCACATGTGTGCCAGGCATATTGTTGCATCTGGGTTAATGGAGGTTTACTACATCGAGCCATATCCCAAGAGCATGGCTAGAGAGTTGTATGTAGATATCATTGATGTTGTCGATTCAACAAAAGAGTCGTCAAAGAAAACAGTGAATTTCATATCGTTTGAAGGGATTGGCCCAAATAGATATGTCGATATGTTTGATTTAGCTGGAAGAAAGAGAAAAGATAAAGCAGGAAATGCACTTAAATGGGACCCAAAAAAGAGTCGGCCTATCGTTGATCGACATAATGCATTTTATCGTGACATCGAACAAACTGCCATATCACCGCTCGCCGATTTTTCACTTGCCTCAATGTATGGACAACCCATAACCAGAAAAAAGAGGTAACTCATGCCACAAAACCACAATCGCAATCAAACAGTTGACTGTTCAGAGATTGCACTGTTAAACATGAGTAGGTGGCCCGCTTGGAAGAAACAAGCCGCGGGTGAATTCATTAAGTCAATTTATATAGATAAGTCCAGCAAGAAGGAAATAAAATTGGCAATAGAATCCATTATTGGTAAAGTTAACAAAGGCACCTAACCAGTCGGTAGTGGGAGCGCGTGACATGTGGTTATGACTCAGGCCGCCCTGGTTCTCCACATAGGGTCGCCACCACGTTCCAGACAAGTGGGGGTCGCTGCGGTCAAGAATTCGCGGCGGCCAGAACTACTTATCAGATAAAGTCGACACCGCCGCTCAGTTCTTGACGCTCCGCTTATTTGTAAGTGTTGCCACTGAAGATATTTGCGGTGATTCGAAATGTCCGGGTCACGCACCCACACTACCTCTATGTTAGCCATTCGATTAGGAGATGATATGGAAATGTTAATAGTGTATCGTGTTGGCTGGAATGGTGGAATCCCGATCTATGTTAAGGCATGTCGCTTTTGGCATAATACTCGCTATTGGGGTTTACCCTTAGGATGGTATGTTGCTGGCGAACACGAATCAGTAGATCTTGGCATTGAATTAAAAACGGAGTTAGTCGAAGGGCATCCTTTATATGGGAAAAATTTAACTGTTGTAGCTCATTGTTGTGGTGGAACCGACGATATTCTAGTAATAGATGAAGATGTGCCCGATGTGTTCAATGTGGTACATCTGACAAATAGCTCTGCGCCAGAAATACTACCGTGTCCGACATTAGATTTCACTGGATCGTTTGATGAATTCTGCAAATGTGGCATTTGATGATTTTGGGGAATGGCTAACGAATCGTTGAAACCGAGCCCATTACGTGTGGTTTTCCAAGCGCCCGGCTCCGGTCAAGAATTCGCGGACTGAAGTTGCTGGCGACCCTGATGTCTTCCCCCGCTCAGTTCTTGACGCTCCGCCTCTGTTCTCGTTCCAATTGCCCACCACCGTTTCCGTTCCATCTTGCCCACCCTTCGGCAAATGGGCCGGTTTAACTCTATGTTAGCCAATACTTTATGACTTATGTCACTTTGCTATGATTTACACATGCTTACTCAAAGGGGATAATGTCTTTAGGGAGGTCAATGGTATTACCAAACTCATGGGATTTATAGCAAGGGTAACAGTTGATTCCGAGATGCCTGACCTGGTAGAACCACTCGCGTTAGCAAAAATTAGGGAATCGGATTTCATGCGAGAACTGAAAGATAAAGGTACACAGGGTGTGTTACCAAAACTATCGTTGATAGGGATTTCAAAATCTGCAGGGACGGTGGTTCTCCCCATTGAATTCACCTGGTTTCCGATGGATGAACTTGTTTAGTGGATTAGAAAATTGGCTAACTAGTCGTTGAAACCGAGCCCATTACGTGTGGTTTTCCATTCGCCCGGCTCCGGTCAAGAATTCGCGGACTGAAGTTGCTGACGACCCTGATGTTTTCCCCCGCTCAGTTCTTGACGCTCCGCCTCTGTTCTCGTTCCAATTGCCCACCACCCCGTCCGTTCCATTGTGCCCACCCGTCGGCAAATGGGCCGGTTTAACTCAATGTTAGGCCATGATATGACAGAACTTATAGAGATAATGTTATCGCATTTGGATGAGATCGAAATCATGGGTAATGATGGAGTTCGATATACACCACAAAGAATTGTGGATATTGCGAAGAATGAAAGTCGAGTCGTTCAATTGGAGATGCAATTAAATAGCAAATTGCCTCAGGATTACAGAGAGTTTTTGATTCATGTAAACGGTGGTCAACCAAAAGTAGGTTTTAATGCCATAGATGAAGATTCAATACCTGATATAGTTCTATGGTATAGTCTAAATCGCAACACAATGTATTTAGATGGCGATAGTAGAATAGAGACCATGAATAAATGGAATGGCGATGTTAGGCCAAATGGATTACTGGAAATTGCCAATGACAGTTGTGGAAATTCGTTCTGTGTTTCACTGACACCTCAGAAATACGGAGAAATCTATTACCTTGATTTCAGTAAGCGGGGTCGTCGCATTGAATGTGATGAGGACAAATGGGGACTTTGCAAACGGACTGATGATGGGTTTACGAGTTTATGCAAAAGATTCATGCAAGGATTCAAGGAATAATTTGCACATAGGGTGGTTTGGCCTAACCAGTCGTTGAAACCGAGCCCATTACGTGTGGCTTTCCAGTCGCCCGGCTCCGGTCAAGAATTCGCGGACTGAAGTGGCTGGCGATCCTGATATCTTCCCCCGCTCAGTTCTTGACGCTCCGCCTCTGTTTTCGTTCCATTTGCCCTCCACCCGTTCCGTTCCATCTTGCCCACCCGTCGGCAAATGGGCCGGTTTAACTCAATGTTAGCAGCAACTTTGCACACTATGAAGTATATGACTGCGATTTTACTAGTGGTTGTTGCCTACATCAGTGGATACTATTACTTTTCTATAAGGGCACCGATTTTTATTCCGAGTTCGCCTAACAGGAATAATTATGCAATACGAGTAAGTAATCCGTTGCTCTACTGGGTATTTTACCCCGTTGGAGTTATTGAGATAATGATCAGAGAAGGCGGTGATGAAAAATGGTCTTTTCGACATGGTTAAGTTAAGTGCTAGAAATGCTGCTAACTAATCGTTGAAACCGAGCCCATTACGTGTGGCTTTCCATTCGCCCGGCTCCGGTCAAGAATTCGCGGGCTAAAGATGCTGGGGACCACGATATTCACCCCGCTCAGTTCTTGACGCTCCGCCTCTGTTCTCGTTCCAGTTGCCCTCCACCCCGTCCGTTCCATCGTGCCCGCCCGTCGGCAAATGGGCCGGTTTAACTCTATGTTAGGCCAATATTTATGTTAAGTGAATTAATGAGGACGTTTAACAATCTAGAAGATGAAGAGAAGTATTTGCAGTTTGTCCACGAATTTGGCAAATCGACAGTTGGGATAAAATACTTACTTCGAGAAGATTCTGAGAACACATTTAAGTGTAGATCCGATGGGATATTCCTAGAAGTTGCTCTTGATGCATATGGACGAAAAATGTTTAGGGTATACGCTGATCCTCAATTATATAAAGATCGCAATGATATCGTCTTTAGTGATACTATGACAGGGAAGGCGGCATGTGAGATACTGTTCCAAATTACTGCGGCAGATGGAATATTTGTATGTAGTGCTATAGATGCTGTTGACTTTCCTATATTTAGGGAAGAGGCAGCCAAAATCCTTAATGCTTCACAAGTACCAGCTCCTAAGGCATGGTGGAAAGTTTGGTAATGACGAATTGGCCTAACCAATCGTTGAAACCGAGCCCATTACGTGTGGTTTTCCAGGTGCCCGGCTCCGGTCAAGAATTCGCGGACTGAAGTCGCTGGCGACCCTAATGTCTTCACCCGCTCAGTTCTTGACGCTCCGCCTCTGTTCTCGTTCCAATTGCCCTCCACCTCGTCCGTTCCATCTTGCCCACCCGTCGGCAAATGGGCCGGTTTAACTCTGTGTTGGGCCATCGGTCCTCCCTCGTGGGATGGTTTTGTCATTTTTCCAGTTGATATGCTGGCTAGGCGTGGTCAGCAGGCACGGGCATCGGTCGTCGTTCCTATGCCGCACGCTCAACACCATCCAGATGCGACAGACCGCGGCCGCGACGTTGGCCGTGGCCAGCTTCCCCGGTTCAGGCTCTCCATGAGATCTCCCGATGTGCATGGTGCAAGTAAGCTCTCCTTGGGGCTGGCTGACTGAGACCCCCGTTGTTGGCCGCTTTGCGTGCGCTCCGGCTCCGTGGCCCAACAAATCGGTGAAACCGAGCCCATGACGTGTGGCTTTCCATTCGCCCGGTTCCGGGCAAGAATTCGCGGCGGCCAGGTTTAGCTTGCAGCTAAAAGGTTCGCGCCGCTCAGTTCTTGCCGCTCCACCTCTGTTCTCGTTCCAATCACCCACCACGCTGTCCGTTCCATCCCGCCTACCCGTCGGTTCATGGTCCGGTTTACCTCAATGTTAGCCGCTTAACTATGAAAATATCTACACTAAATGCGAAGGATAATGAAGTCTGTGAAGTAGTCTGGAATGGATTATTAGCATATAACCAGAAGTATGCGCAACGAAATCACAAAGACTTTACGATTTCTGTTAAAGACAAAGGTAAGATTGTAGGTGGGGCTATTGGTGAATCAAAATTTGGATGGACCATATTGCAGTACCTTTGGATCCATGAAGACTACAGGGGGCACAATGTTGGATCGAAGTTGATGAAGGAAGTTGAGCAGTTGGCAAAACGGCGAAGGTCAATTGGGGTTTGGCTTGATACCTTTAGCTTCCAGGCACCTCAGTTTTACAGAAAATTGGGGTACAAGAAGATTGGTTACCTACAGGATCACCCTGATGGGCATGCGAAGTATTGGTTTGCTAAACGAATTCGCGGCTAACTAGTCGTTGAAACCGAGCCCATTACGTTTGGTTTTCCAGTCGCCCGGCTCCGGTCAAGAATTCGCGGACTAAAGATGCTGGGTCCACGATATTCACCCCCGCTCAGTTCTTGACGCTCCGCCTCTGTTCTCGTTCCAATTGCCATCCACCCGTTCCGTTCCATCTTGCCCACCCTTCGGCAAATGGGCCGGTTTAACTCTATGTTAGCGCCAAATTGACACTATAACATTCTTGTATGGGATGATTCATGTTCTCGGCGGGTATCTCTTGTGGGATGATATCGCCAGGTAGGTTTCGGATAGAATCAGTGAAGGTGTCTTGGAAATTGAACAAAAGTAGGGGGTTGAAGGTTAAATCCCTGATGTATAGGGAGCATGTTGGTCCTGGGATTTCCCCAGGCGACCATCGCTCTGCGTTGGATAACACATAAGGCTATTAATAGC
>Ga0247723_1000945_pt1 | contig 17846 bp, 23 predicted proteins | sample MSEWelMarce5H_FC_FD_189079 | JGI IMG/M metagenome (GOLD analysis project Ga0247723, IMG submission 189079) | Subsurface sediment microbial communities from gas well in West Virginia, United States - MSEEL Well Study Marcellus 5H_FC | ecosystem: Environmental > Terrestrial > Deep subsurface >... | reverse complement strand
CAACAACGGTTAGAAAATATTAAAGAAATACAGAAGAATAATATTTTAGATGCCGAATCAAAAGAACATTTAATTTCACAAGAAAACGCATTAGCCGATGCAACCGAACGCTACCTACGCGCACAAAACCAAGCGATTAAAGCGCAACGCGAAGGCACAAGCGAACAAGGCTTTATGAAAGAAGGCGCAAAGTTCTTTAGGGACTTGCCAACCGAATTAGAAAACGGCGCAAAGGCTTTTGGTTCTGTAATGGGCAACATGGAAAGCGCGTTAGATAACTTTGTTCGCACGGGTAAGTTATCGTTTAAGAGTTTGGCGCGTAGCATCATTCAAGATTTGATTGCTATTCAATTGCGGGCATCAGCAACGGGTTTGTTTAAATCATTGTTTGGAATGTATGCAAGCGGCGGCTTTGGTACTGGCAACGCATACGGCAATCAAGACCTTGGCGGGTTCTTAGCCGATGGTGGTTCGGCTAATGCCAATACGCCGTATGTAGTTGGCGAACGCGGGCCTGAACTATTTGTTCCCCGTTCATCAGGTACAGTAATTCCAAACCATGCGTTAGGCGGCATGGGCGGCACTACGATGGTTACAAACAATTACATTAACGCTATTGATACCAAATCGTTTGAGGATAGATTGCTTGGTAGTCCTAACGCTATCTGGGCGGCAAATCAATATGCAGGTAAATCTTTGGCTGTGAATCGAGGTCGAGCATGAGTTTCCAAACAATCTTTGAAATCCAACAATCAATGACGGTAAACAACCGCCGCATGGTTGGACAACAAGTAGCCCGTTCGGGTTACATTACCGTGGCGCAATACCTAACCGCCGTGCCTTGGGTGTTTACGATACAACCCCATGCGTATCTGTACTATCCACAGGTTAGGTCTGTTATCCAAGCGATTGATAACAAAGACCGCCAGTTGCCTGAGAACATCTTTTTCCAAAGTTCTAACCTATCGTGGTTCATGGCGTATCAGGGAGATATACCGTCTGCCAGTTTTGCTAGTGTGGTTTTGGCTAGTACCCCATCGGCTAACACTCAAACGCTGTCTATAACCGTTCCTACGGGTTCTGGCTTTGCTTTTAAAGCGGGTGATTTCATTATGGTTGGCGGATACACCTATAAGGTAACTGCTGATGTAGCGCGGGCAAGTACGCCTGTATCGGTGGGAATTCACCGCCCGTTGATTGGCTTGCCCGCAAGCGGTACGCAAGTTTTTATTGGGAACGATTGCGTGATTCAAGTTGTAGCAGAAGCGTGTCCGACATATACTTTAAACCCAATGACAAGCGGTGCGTTTGTGCAATGGGATGCGCCATTTGTGTTTAGGGAATACATCACATGACAACTATTAACGCCGTAACAGGCTCACAGATTAACCATGCGGAGTTTGTAAAACTAACTGTTGGGACTGCGGCAACTGTTTACACATTCTGCAATGCCGCCGCACCTATTACGGTTGGTGGAATTACATTTACAAACCTTGGCGCATTGCTTAACGTCAGCGATGTTCAGCGCGATATTAAGGCGACTTCTGACGATATGACGATTGCTTTAACGGGCATCGCATCGGCAAATATTTCCTTGATTTTATCTAGCGACATTAAAGGTTCGTTAGTAGAAGTGTGGCGTGGGTTCTTTGATTCCAACAATCAGATTATTACTACGCCAACAACGCAGTTTTTTAAACGCTATCAAGGCATTATCAATAGCGTAGCAATTACTGAGGATTTTAATTCTGAAGCGCGAACACGGATTGCAACTTGTTCTATTTCATGTTCGTCAATGCGTCGTATCTTGGAAAACAGATTGTCAGGCGTTAAGACAAACAAAAGTAATTGGCAGTTCATCTACGGTGTAAATGAAACATCAATGAACCGCGTGGCTGAAATATCCAATACATTTTTTGATTTTGGTGCACCGCCTAAAACCAATACACAGGCAAGCGAAACTACAGTAACAATGGATAATTCAGCAGGTGACGCATCACCATGATAAGACAAGCGACAAGATACGATATACCTAGACTGTTAGAAATTGTGGAGGCTTACGCTTATGAAAACCCTATTAAAAAACTTGGTCAATCGCATAACCACTTTCCCCGTTATGTTGAAGAACTACTGTTTAGCATTATGCAAGGTCGTGGGTTCATTTTTGTGGACACGCATTTTAGAGGTGCAATCGTGGCTTACAAAACTTCTAACATTTGGTCACCCAAAGTAAAAGAGTTAAACGAACTTCTGTGGTGGGTTGAACCTGAACACAGAAATGGAACGGTTGGCGGTAGGCTTTGGAAAGCGTTTGATGAACAGGCAAAAGCGATGCTGAAAGCGGGCGATGTGGATATTGTATGCACATCAATTTCGGCTAACGGGCCATTGATTGATTACACGCGCAGGGGTTATAAACCACTTGGCGCAACTTTCTTTAGGGAATAAAAATGGTAGCGACACTTATTGCGGCGGGCGCAAATTATTTAGTTACGGCTTTTGGCGTAAGTTTTACGGCGGCAACATTCGCTGTTAGTTTTGCATTGTCGCAAGTTGTTTCCCGCATTTTTGCTGAGAATCCTGAAACGCAACAAGACATGGGCGTACGTCAACAAGTACCGCCAAGTCAAGTTAACGCTATTCCTATTGTCTATGGCGATGCCTATATGGGCGGCACGTTTGTAGATGCGGTTCTGACGACAGACCAAAAAACAATGTATTACGTATTGGCTATCTCAAGCATTAGTCAAGCCAATGCAACGCTAGGAACGGCGGCGGGTGTGTTTAACTTTGACACAACCAAGATGTATTACGGCGACCGCTTAATTACTTTTGATGGCTCAGACCTAACCAAAGTTGTTAGCCTTACCGATGAAGCGGGTAATGTTGACACAAAGATTAGTGGCAATCTGTACATTAACCTTTACAAATCTAGTAACGCAGGTGTGATTACTTCTGCAAATGGTGCGTCTGCGCCTAGTAGCGTAATGGGCGGCTCAGACATTGCTGTTGGTCAAAGATGGCCCGCCACAAACAGACAAATGAACAACTTGGGGTTTGCGATTGTCAAACTTGTTTACAACCGCGATGCAGACACAACACAATTAAATCCAATTACTTTTAAAGTTAGTCATTATCCTAATGGCGCAAGCGTAGCAAAACCCGCAGATGTATGGCTTGATTACATTACAAACGAATCCTATGGCGGTGCGGTTGACCCCGCTTTTGTAGATACAACTTGCGTGGCTACGTTAAACGCATACTCAGACGCAACAATTACTTATACGCCCTCTGGCGGTGGTTCACCCGTCACACAAGCGCGTTATCGCATTAACGGAGTGTTAGACGCAGGGCAATCCGTTTTGTCCAACCTAGACCGCATCATGTCATCTTGCGATTCTTGGATGACATATAACGCCGCACTTGGTCAATGGTCTGTTGTTATTAACAAAGCGGAAACTGCCGCCTACGCCTTTACGGATAACAACATCATTGGCGACATTCGCGTTGGTGCAATGGACATTACAAGTTCAATCAATCAAGTTGAAGCGCGATTCCCGTTTAAAGAAAACCGCGACCAAGCGGCGTTTGTTAATTTAGAAACCCCTGTTGGTTTGTTGTACCCTAACGAACCTGTTAACAAGTATTCAATCACTTATGACTTGGTTAATGATTCAGTGCAAGCGCAGTACCTTGCCAACCGATTATTAGAACAGGCGCGAGAAGATTTGATTGTTTCGTTTAGCACAACCTATTACGGTATTCAAGTTGATGCGGGCAATGTCGTTAGCGTTACTAATTCTGACTACGGTTGGAACGCAAAACTTTTCCGCGTAATGAAAGTGAATGAGGCTTCTTTGCCTGATGGCTCACTTGGTGCAAAACTAGAATTAAACGAATACAGCGCGGCGGTTTACGATGACCAAGATGTTACGCAATACGCGCCTGTTGCAAGTTCAAACCTTGCATCGCCCGCATACTTTTCTGCGCTATCTGCACCAACCGTTTCAGCAACATATCCGTCTGCAAGCATCCCATCGTTTGATGTAACAGTGACCGTACCAACAACAGGTCGGGTTACGTTTGGCACTTTGTATTACACAACTACACCCGCTACGCCTACAAGTTATTTGGTATTGGATATCGCAAATTCTGCAAACAATATTCCTGTTGTAAACGGCACAACATACACATTTGCAAACATTACATTACCTGCGGCAACATATTACTTTGCGTTCACAGTAGGAAATGAAACCGCTACATCAACAAAAAGTTCAAACAGTTCAGCGTTTGTTTGGAATCCCGTGGGAATGGTTGGCCCAACTGGTGATTCAGGATTAAGCGCACTTACCGCGTATAGGTCGCAAAGTCAAACGTCTGCCGCCCCTGCTACGCCAGCAAATACTATAGGTGCTACTGCCCCTGCGGGATGGTCGTTAACTGCGCCTAGCGTTACTGTAGGAAATGTTCTTTGGTACTCTTTTGGACAATACAACTCTAGCGCGGCAACGGTTAGCGGAATTCCTGCGGGACAAACGCAATGGGGCGCACCAACTGCGGCTAGTGTTTTTCAAGATATTAAGTCAGATAACTGGAACGGGTCAAACCCTCCTGTTTATGGAACGCCCGCAACATACGGTACAGCGGGTTATTACATACAGCAGTCAACTGGCGATTGTTTCTTTAATGGCGGTGTTTTTCGTGCTGACATTAGTACATCAGGCGATGCTATATTTAGTGGAAACAATTTTCAAAACACATATCCAATTACTGTTGGCGGCGTATCGTATAACGTAGATTATTCTGTATATGGTGAGGCAACATCAACACCTACAGCAGGTGTGGTTCGTAATGCTTTATTAGGCGTTGCAAGTGCATCTACTGGTTTGTTTAACGTAGGAGTTATTGGGTACGGCAAAACTAACGGTACTGCATTTGGCATTGGCGTTGTTGGACAAGGTGACAATATTGGTGGTTCTTTTTCATCATCATCAATAACTGGTGCGGGTGTTTATTGTGAAAACACTAACCCAACCGGTGCGGCTTTGTGGATTGCAACTGGAAGATTTGTTTGGGGCGGTTATTCAATAATTGCACCCTCTGGTTCATCAACTACCTTTTTAAGAAATGACGGAACGTGGGCTACGCCTAGTGGCGGCGCAACTCCCGCAGGTGCAAATACACAAATTCAATACAACAATTCAGGCGTGTTTGGCGCAACTGGAAACTTAACCTATACAGGTTCAGCGTTAAACGCTTTTGGTGTTTATATTAGTTCTGGCAATGGTTCGCACTTTACTAACATTGCTATTGGTGCAAATGTTTTAAGCGTAGCCAATACTACTTTTGCACAATACAACACAGGAACTGGTTATGAAGCCTTAAAAAATAATACAACAGCGTCTGGAAATACTGCTTATGGATTTAACGCTTTAAAAGCAACAACGATAGCAGGTTTTAATACTGCTGTTGGTTGCTATGCTTTGCAAAGTAGTACAGGAAGTAACAATACTATTGTTGGGTATGATTCTGCTTCACAAACAATGACGGGAAGCGGCAACACCGCAGTAGGTGCAGAATCATTAAAGTTTTGTACATCAGGTAATCAAAATTCTGTTTTTGGCTTACGTGCAGGTAATGCTATTACATCTGGTGTTGAAAATACAGGCATTGGTAATTATGCTTTATTTACAACTTCAACAGGTTCTGCCAATACAAGCATTGGTTCTGGGTCATTAAGATTAAATACCACAGGTGGTTACAACACCGCATTAGGTTTTGCAAGTTTATACAGCAATACTACTAGTACCTATAATACTGCCGTAGGTAATAGTTCGCTTTATAACAATACAACTGGTACTGGTAATGTTGCTGTTGGTACAAATGCGTTAGTAAGTAATGTTAGTAATGATTCCAATGTATCTGTTGGTTTTGATTCACTATCTGCATCAACCGCAGATGCAAACACGGCAATAGGTAAACAGGCAGGTGACACCAACACGACAGGCACAAACAATAGTTTTATTGGCTATTTAGCTCGCGGTTCATCGCCAACAACAAGTAACAACATTACTTTAGGTAATTCAAGCATTACAACTTTGCGATGCCAAGTTACAAGCATTACAGCCTTATCCGATGCCCGCGATAAAACAGATGTAAAACCTATTCAATCAGGTTTAGAGTTTGTTAAAAAACTTAACCCTGTATCGTTTACTTGGAATACACGGGATGGGGCTAAAGTTGGCTTGCCTGATATGGGGTTTATTGCACAAGAATTGATTGAAATTCAAAACCAAACTCAGACAATTCCTAATTTAGTATCAGATGTAAACCCTGACAAATTAGAAGCGGCTTACGGGACAATGTTTCCCATACTTGTTAAGGCGGTACAAGAGTTAACAGCAGAGGTGGAAGCGTTAAAAAAACTACTTCACAAAGATTAAAACCCTTGATAAAATAACGCAACAAGATAAGACACACAGACCCGCAAGAGTGCGGAAGTTCTAACTGAGTTCAGGGAACAACAATGGCTGTCTTTAACAAAAATACACTCGCACAGGTAAGTGGGTTTGACAACCCTATTCTTGCGGGCGAACTGGTTTATAACCAAAATACCTATTGGAATCTGTCGTTCACAAATTCCAATACAAGCCTACCTATCAATTTGACAGGTGCAACAATTAACGCACAGATTGTTCGTAGGCAAGTAACAAACATCATTGACACTCGCAATGGTCTAACTTTTGACATTGCAGACTACAGCCCGACACCGACCGCTATTCCGCTGACCGTATCCAACATTGTGGCGGCTTCAGGCACTTGCACATTGGTAATTGACTCGACCACTTGGGGACTGCTAACGACAGATGCCCAACTTGATATTAACGCTACAAGTTGCGTTGGTTACTCAGGTCGGGTCAAGGTTTCATTCCCTGCAAGTGGCTCAACGCCCGCTGATGACCAAATCATCTTTTTGTTGTTCTTAATACGTTCTGACGGAATCGTGGTTATATGACGCAGGGCATTATTGTTTCCCCCGCTAATAGGGGCGTACAGGTCGTTGTAACAGACGAGAACAACGTACAACTTTTGGTTGATAGCAACCGAGGGGTTAGCCTTGAAATCGTGCCACAGCCCCGCATCGAGGTTTTGGTCGATAAGGGCGTTGAGGGCGCACAAGGCCCAGTCGGGCCACAAGGCCCACAAGGGCCACAGGGAACGGCGGCTACTGTAGCGGCGGGTACTACGACTACGGGGTTAGCGGGTACTAACGCCATTGTCACCAATTCAGGCACATCAAGCGCGGCAGTCTTTGATTTCACCATTCCAAGGGGTGACACAGGGGCTACGGGCGCAACAGGCGCAGGGGTTGCTGTAGGCGGAACTACGGGTCAAGTATTAGTTAAAGCAAGCGGTGTTAACTACGATACCACTTGGGCAACCATCACAGGCACGTTGGTCTATCAAGGTTCGTGGAACGCGGCAACGAATACGCCTACGCTTACATCTAGCGTGGGAACAAACGGTTATTACTACGTTGTTGGCACAAGTGGCTCTACTAACCTGAACGGCATTACCGATTGGGTGGTGGGTGATTGGGTAATCTTTAACGGCACTATTTGGCAGAAGATTGACAACACAGACCTAGTGTCATCTGTTAATGGGCAAACAGGCGTGGTGGTTCTGACAGCATCTAGCGTGGGTGCATTGGCTATTGCTAATAACCTGTCTGACTTGGCTAATACGACAACGGCTAGGACTAACTTAGGTTTAGGTTCTATTGCTACGCAGAACGCTAACGCAGTAGCCATTACAGGCGGCACGATTGACAACACAGTCATTGGCGGCACAACCCCTGCGGCTGGTACGTTTACTACGCTTACTGCTAACACATCTGTAACAACTCCAATTGTTGGTGCGGCTACTGGTTCATCTACAACTGGACTTGATTTAAACGTCAATAGCAAAGCGCAAGCCCGTATTGTTGAAGTTGGTGATGGAACTAGACCATTGGTCATCAATGGCGGTTCAGCAGGTGGAGCGCAAATTCCAGGCATCAGTGTTCCTGCCGTTCTTGGCATAAGTGCTGGTGGCGGCAACCCAATTCGTTTTTACACTAACGGGCGTGTAACTACACAACAATTAGAAGTATCCCACACCGCATCAGCAGTCAATTACGTTCAGGTGACTGGTGCGGCTACTGGTGCGTCTCCAACGATTTCTGCACAGGGTTCAGATACAAACGCAACACTACGTTTGGGTGGCAAAGGTTCTGGCACTGTTGACTTTGCGTCGAACGGCAACCCTTATGCGTTTCAAGTTGTTGGTGTTGCTAGTGGTGCAAACTACAACAGTTGGAGAGCCACAAGTGGTGCTGGCGGTTCAGGTGCATCGAGTGCGCCTGTTATGTCAACATGGGGTATTGATACAAATATTTCTGCTGTATTCCAATCCAAAGGAACAGGAGCAATAGACCTAGCCGCTGGTAGTTCAGGGGTGAATATCTCTAATGGTGGGACTGTTACTGCTATTACGAGGACAAATGGTGGTTCAACTTATACAAGTTTTCCAACATTAACAATTAGTGCGCCAACAACTGCGGGTGGTGTTCAAGCAACAGCATCATTCACAATGGGGCTAGGCGGAGTTCCCGTTATTACAAGCGGGGGTACTGGTTATACAGTTGGCAATGTTTTAACTTTGGTTGGTGGTACTTTTAGTTCAGCCGCAACTCTTACTGTTTCAACAGTTTCAAGTGGTGTTGTTACTGGAGTTACTGTTTCCAATTTTGGAACATATACAGTTCTTCCTACAAATCCTATTTCCGTAACAGGTGGCACAGGTTCAGGCGCAACATTTAGTCCAACTTGGGGCGTTAATACAACATTCACCATCACCAACGCAGGTTCAGGCTATGTAGAACAACCAACAGTAAGTTTCTCTGGAGGTGGCGGTTCTGGTGCGGCGGCTTATGCTGTTGTAGGTGGTACAAACACTGTTCGCTCAATTGGTGGCACACTTAACTTTGCTACTCCGGGCGGAACTGCGTTTTCTGTTTCTGACACAAGCAGAACAACAGTTGATTTTTGGCAAGCAGTCGGTGCAACTGGTACTGTTGGATTAGTTGTTGCTGGTGCAACTGGAAATAATAATGGATATATTTCTGCTAAAGGAACTGGTTACGTAGGTTTTGCAACAAACAGTTTTGCCCAAGAGCAAATGCGGGTATCCCATACTGCGTCTGCTGTTAACTACCTACAATCTACAGGTGGTGCTACAGGTGGCGCACCAACAATTTCTGCACAAGGTTCAGATACAAATATTGGTTTAAACCTGACTACTAAAGGTACGGGTGGGTTTAATTTTGCTTCTAGTGGTAACTCTATATTTTCTGGTAATGGTGGAACTCATTTTCGTGTTCGTACTGATATTGCCAGTGCTACTGGTTTTTGGGAAGTATTTGGCTCTACTGCTGGTCCAATATTTCGTTCAACTGCAACAACTGGACAGATTCAAACTTCTGGTGGACAGTTATCAGTTCAAACAGATGCATCAGGAACAACACAATTAGCCGTAGCCCACACAGCCTCTGCTGTTAACTTTGTACAAGTAACGGGGGCGGCTACTGGTGTAGGCGTTAAAGTATCAGCACAAGGTAGCGATACAAATATTCCTGTAGACGTTGCGGCAAAAGGTACGGGTTTAATTTCTCTTACGCAAAACGGCATTGTTCGTTTATCAATCAATGCAAATGACACTTTGATTGGTATGAATGCTTCAGGTACGCCTGCGCTACAAGCCATTCCAAGTGCTGGCGCTGTAAACCTTCTTACTGTTAGACAAGGTGCAACAGGATTTGGCGCTGTTCTTGGAGCCAGTGGCTCAGACACAAACATCCCATTAGTCCTTCAACCAAAAGGTACTGGTGCGCTACAGGCTCAACAAACAGATTCCACAGCAACAGGTGGTAATGCTAGGGGTGCTAATGCGGTGGATTGGCAGACTAACAGAGACACTGCGGCAAAGGTTGCTAGTGGACAATATGCAACTATTAGTGGTGGATATAGGCACACAGCATCGGGATTTTCTAGCACTGTAAGTGGTGGTGAAGGAAACTCTAATAGCGGTTATGTTGCTACTATTTCTGGTGGTTCTACAAACACTTCATCAGGAAGTTATGCCGCAATTGCTGGCGGATATTTAAATACAATCTCAAAAGATTGGAGTTTTGTAGGTGCTGGATACGGAAATACTGCTGCAGGCTACCACAACTTTATAGGTTCGGGATATTCAAACAGCGGTACATCTACGTCTGCTGTTACCACTCAAAGCGCAACAATGAACGGCACAACTGCTGTTACGTTGTCTGGAAGTAACGCCAACATCAAAGTGGGTCAGCTCATTACTGGCACAAGTATTGGTAACTTTCCAAACACCTACGTTGCCGCAATCTCAGGAACAAGCCTAACCCTATCCCAAGCCGCAAGCGGTTCATCAACATCAACCCTATCCTTTTTTACACCACACGGAGTAGTAGTAGGAGGAGGTAACAATCAGGCAACTGGAAGTTACAGTTTCATCGGGGGCGGAGGCGATGCTGGCAGTTCGGCTAATCGTAATGTGGCTAGTGGTGCGTGGTCAACAGTTGGTGGTGGATGGAAAAACACCGCTTCTGGCTTGGCATCGTTTATTGGTGGCGGTGGAACATACGATGGTGTAAATGGCTCTGGAAACGTTGCAAGTGGTATTGGTTCATTTGTTGCAAGTGGTTGGGGCAACAATGCTTCGTCAAATGCCGCTAACGCTATAGGTGTTGGTAATGTTGCTAACGGACAATATTCAACTGTTATTGGGTATTTTGCTTCAGCAAAAGGCATCATAGGTAATATAGTGTTTGGCGCAAATTCTGCTCCACTAGGGCAAGGTGCTAATCAAGGTGCAATTCTTGTTCTTGCCAAACAAACTACAGACGCAACTGCGACAGTTATTACATCTGATGGGTCTGCCGCATCTTCAACAAACCAAGTAATCCTGCCCAACAACTCAGCCTATTTCTTTACAGGAGAAGTAGTAGCAGGTGTAACAGGCGGTGGAAACACAAAAGGATGGACTATTGAGGGTGTCATCAAGCGTGGTGCAAATGCCGCTTCTACAACTCTTGTTGGAAGCACAGTTACATCCATGTACGCAGATGTTGGTGCGGCTACTTGGACAATAGCACTTTCAGCAGATACTACCAATGGCGGGTTGGCAGTTACATTCACAGGGCAAGCGAGTACTACAATTAGGGTCGTGTGCCAAATCCGCAGTACAGAAATGACTTTTTAACTAGGAGCAATCATGGCTTTGAAAATTACAGCGATAAACAACACAAACGGACAGTCTGAAACTCAGGCTTATGCCCGTATCACTAACTTTTTTGGCACGAAAGACCAAATCCAAGTACAAGTGGAAATTCACGCCACGGAAGAAGCCCGCCGCGCAGGTTGGCCTAGCATCCAACAGCAAGCGCATTACATCAATATGGAAGACCTGTCAGGTAATCTAATCCCCGCGATGTATGGCGTTCTTAAAACATTTACACAATACGAAGGAGCAACAGACGTATGACACTCGAACTAAGCAACGATGAAATCCAATACCTTTTAAGTTTGCTAGGCGAACAGCCTACAAAAACAGGTGCGTGGTTAGTATTGCAAAACATCAATCAGCAAGTGCAAAAGCAACAAGGGGAAGAAAATGTCTGAAGGTTACAACTGGACAATTAACAGTCTGCAAGTTATGAATACGCCTGAACCGCAAACTGTGGTTATGAGCAATTTCACGATTGCCAAAGATGGACAACAGGTCAACTACTCGGTTAATTTGCTACCTGCAAACCCCGATGACTTCACGCCGTTTGACCAAATCACACAGGAACAAGCATTAGCGTGGACACAAGCCGCACTCGGCCCTGAGCGCGTTACCAATATGGAAACAGAAGTTGATTTCCTGATTGCACAAGCCGCTGTTCCTACGCCACAACCTGCGCCGTTGCCTTGGGGTTGATGATGACTAACGTATCGTCAACAGATGCCCGTTTAACTACGCATGAAGAAGTTTGTAGCCTACGCTATGAGCAGATTAACGCCCGCTTAAAACGGCTAGAAGGCATCTTAATTAAGGCGTGTGGCACTATGCTTGTCGCTATGGCGGGCGTAGTCTATTCGTCAATGTTGCACCTAAAATGAACTATTGGACAGAGGCAATTATTGCTCTGTGCATTTTTATTATTTTAATTATTTGGTGCGGCGGTGTTATTTTTATGTTTTGGGGATAGAAAATTGACCCGCTTACCGCTTTCGCTATGGCTAGTGCCGCTTTTAAGGGCGTTAAGGCATTGGTGTCTGCGGGGCGGGAAATTGAAGATGTTGTCGGGCAACTAGGCAAGTGGTACACAGCGGCGGCTAATTTTTATGTTGGCGTAAATAAAAAGAAAAAGCCAAAGTTATTCGGCAAATCCACTGACGGAATGTCTGTCGAAGAAGAAGCGATGCACATTGCTGTTGCCCGCGAAACGATGCGTAAACAAGATATGCAATTGCAAAGCCTTATAAAAATGCGCTATGGGATGGACGTTTTTAAACAGATGATGGATTTGCGAATTAAGTTACAAAAGGAACGACTGCAAGAAGAAGAAGATTTACGCAAAGCAAGGGCTAAGTTTCACAATGAATTGTGGTTTGCGGCAAGCGGCATTATTGTTTTGACAATTTTCTTTTCAATCTTGTGGAACATGGCTACGTACACGGGGAAAAAATGAGCAAATCAAACGACACATTGAGCAAGGTTTTATCCTATGTGGATAGCCCGTTTAAGTTGTTTGCCTTGTTATTAATGGCGGTGTTTGCTTTTTCTGGGTACTTTGTTTGGCAGAATCAATCATTCTTGTTTGAAGCGTACAAAGAAAATAAAAAATTACCAACAATTGCAGAAGATAGGGCGGAAGATGTAGCGGCGCATTTGTTTAAAAATACCAATGCGGCAATGGTTGCCATTTTTAAAGTTAACCCTCTGTTTGGCACTCGCGTTTTGTATCGTGCCTATACCCGCGAAGGCAGGGATAGAACGCACGAAGGCTTAGATGTGGGACTGTTTACGCAAAGTTCAGCAAATAACCGTGACGTAGTGGCTTTAATGGCTAATGAGATTCCCTGTAGCGAATACGTTGTTCCGCAAAGCGAAATAGGACTTTGGTATATTGACAAGGGCGTTACCTTTGGATGCCGTATTAGCGTACCGCCTGAACAAGGGCGGTTTGTAGGTCAGATTACCGTAGGTTGGGAAAAAGAACCTAGAGACTTAACCAAAGCGGTTGGGATGCTACAGATTGCAAGTAATATGCTTAGTAAAAGTAAACAGTAAAGGAACAAAATGCTTTCATTATTTTCTACCCTTGGTGGCTTGCTAATTTCAGGCTTACCTAAACTATTAGATTATTTCCAAAACAAATCTGACCAATCGCACGAACTTGCTTTGGCACGGGTGCAAACAGAACGCGAACTACAATTAGCCGCCGCGGGGTTTGCCGCACAAGCAAAGGTAGAAGAAATCCGCACCGAACAAGTGATGATGCAAAGCGAAGCGCAAATGACTGAAGCGGCGTTAAAGCATGATGAAAAAGTTTTAGAACGCGCTGATACTTGGGTTGCTAATTATGTTGGAACAGTACGCCCAACCGTTACCTATATTTTTGTGTTTGAACTAGTTGCTATCAACGCTTGGATTGCCTACTACATCTATTCGCGCCCTAGTTTAGTAACTAGCATGGATGATTTAATTCGCGTATCAGATATTATTTTTTCTAGCGATGAAATGGCTATGCTTGGCGGCATCATTGGGTTTTGGTTTGGTTCACGCGGTTGGAATAAAAAATGAAAATCAGCAAAGAAGGTGAACATTTAATGCACTTCTTTGAGGGCTACAGAACACGACCGTATCGATGTAGTGCCGCGATTTGGACTGTAGGTTGGGGTCACGCAATGTATAGCGACCAATTAGCCTTGCCAAACATTCGTAAAGAAGGTTACACGGGTTTAATTCGTGGTGACTATCAACTGAAAGAAGGTGATAACCGTGCGTGGGAAAAATCAGAATTGGTCGATTTGTTCAAAATGGACATTGATAGTTTTGAACGCGGTGTTCTTAGACTTTCTCCCAATCTTGTTGGTCATCAAGGTAAATTTGACGCTGTGGTTTCATTTGCCTACAACGCAGGGCTTGGGAATTATCAGCGTTCTACCATTCGCATGAAAGTAAACCGCGGTGAATGGGATGATGCCGCCCATGCTTTTTTATTGTGGACAAAAGCGGGCGGCAAAGAAGTGGCGGGGCTTGTCAGACGAAGAAAAGCCGAACGCGCTTTGTTTCTAAGTTAAGGGTATAGCCGCTTGCCATTCGCGTTCGTTACGCCCCGTGTTTGATTTAACGGTATTACCCGTAAGCATTACAAGCCCCAACACGCGCATTTCATTCATGCGCCTTGCTACTTGGTTGCCATCAAGATTGGTACGCGCCGCAATACCATCTTTGCCCAACGCACCATGCTTAATTAAACAATCTAAGATTTCTTGATGATGTTGCGAAACCGTATCTTTAATTGATTCTGCCGCTTCAAAAGAAGTTACGGGGTCATGCGCCCGAACGCGTGGGAATTCGGGAAATATCCTGTCAAAAAACTTTTTGTAGTCCATTATCTTGTCCTGTTTGCAAATGTCCACCAAAGATTGATAAGTTGGCAAAGCATGGGTAAGCCCTCACCTAAATATCGCAATTTGCCTTTGTTTGTAATCTTGTATATTTTGTTGATTTGCGTTTCGTTATCTGTGTTGCCGTAGATAAGTAAAACCGTTACTTTTGGAACACGCGCCCATGCTTTTAATGCAATCTTTTGACCAAGACTAATTGTTTCATGTTCGCGTTTCCATTCACCCAAAAGAAAATGCCCATTTCTTTCATATTGCATATCAAGGTCTGAAGGCACAACATTGGGTGCGCCTTTAATAATTCCCTTGAAATCTTTGAAATCAATATGCTTTGCGTTTGGGTTTCGCATTAATGGGGTACTTTGCCCCATGCTTTAAAAAGGCGCATCTTCATCTACGGGCAAACCGTGATATTGCGTTTTAACATTGTCACGTGGCTTTGGGTCATTGAGGTATGCCCAACCATCCCAACCGCCTTTGACAAGCGGCATAACATCTAACTTCAGCATATCGCCGTTTTTAGTGTCAATGATAGAACCAATTGTTTGGTATCGATTTTTCTGTTGACCGTCTTTGTTTACGTACGTGCCTTGAATGACACTAATTTCTTTAAGTATTTTTGACATTGTTTAATCTTTCATTCAGTTTACTAATTTTGGCATCAAGTTCGGCTAAGAACTTAATCACTTCTTCTTTAAGCATTGCCACATATTCCGCATCAAATTCAACGCGCTTAACAAACATTTGTAACCCGCTTGGTAAGCGTGGGTCAAACGATACGAAATCTGCCCATGTGCGACCCGTGCATGACATTTGCCATTGCATTTGGGTTATGTACTTTGTAGGTACTTGTTCGCTAATCAAGGTATCAATGTGCGTTGCCGTGTTAGGGCATTTAATTTCCAGTAAGCCAAATAGCCCTATCAAGCCATCAGGCGATGCCCCTGCGCGTTCAATTGTTGGATGGGCGATATACCCTACTTCATCAACCAAAACATCGGCTATGGACTCATAAGCGGCGCGGGCAAGCGGTTCGGTTTCTGTGCCCCAAGCCATAGCCGCATTTGTGTACGATTCTGCAACCGTGTTTGTCATGCGTTCGCAAATCAATTGCGCCATGTAGTTATCGCGTGATGCTGAGTAACCGCTTTTGGTTTTGGCGATTACATCAGCAACGCGGGATGCCGTGACATTACCCAAGCGGGCGGCAAACCATTCTGGCGTACCTTGTTCAACTTTTTCAATCATAGTTTTGCCTTTACTTTATCTTTGGCGGCGATAACTTTTTTTTGCCAATCAGGATTGCCATTACAAGCGGTATAGGCGGCTTTGTAGGCGTTCTTTAAACTATCTTGGTCGGTTGATGCCTCAATAGCGGATAAGTGGTCTATAAGCACGGTTTCATCAACTGTAGTTTTACGCACCGCGGCATTGCCATCATCATCTTCAGGGGCTTGCCCCGTAGCCGCCATCAATGAAGCCCTGCGGATATAAGTTAAACACGACATAAAACCCTGCGGGTCATGCTTGGGTGCGGGAAAGAATAATTTGCCGCAATCTAACCGTTCGCCTGATTCATGCAAAAAACTTGTTTCACAAATGATTCCATCAATATGTTCAGAAGTGGTTTGAAACAAGAAAATGCCGTTGTTGTTTAGCGCGTCTATAACCGCTTCAACGCAAGAAGCAAGGTCAGCGTAGCGGGATTTAAAATGCGGGTTTGTAGCGGTCTTTAAAGCAGGGCCAAACGCCTTTTGTGCTTTGACCAATGCGGTAGATATATTTTTCATTGTTCAATCTTTTCTATAGGTTTTGCTATTAGCCAGTTATTACCCAAGCGGCGAACGCTACGCACCCATTGCCGTTGGTAGGAACGGATTACTTCAGGCGGTGCATCGTAGGTTGCAAACATAGCGCGAACGCGTTTAAGAAATCGTGTGTTCATTCTTAGCCCCTCCAAGCCAGTAATACACCAATGCCGCCAAAGATGATGATGGCTAATACACATTCAATTAAAGTTGTAATGATTTTGTGTTTCATGTTTTGTCTTTAGATGTTAAGAAAAGTGTTATCGCGTACAGAATCAAAAATGTCATTTAAAGCGCGGTATTCACCGTAGGCAACAACGCGGTCTAAATCGGTTTTATCTTTGATTTGGTTTGTACCGTTATCAGATACAAAGCCCCAAATTTGTTCCATCTTTGCAATTTGGTTTTGCAATTCGTTAAGTAAGTTTTCTTTGCTAAAGCGAATCATTGTCTTGTCCTTTATTGGGGGACTAAGCCCCCGTATGTTTAGTTAAATGAAAAATGCAAGCGTTCGCATTGTTGTTCGTATGCAACCGCTTCGGCGGCATCGCAATCGGAAACATATTCATCCCATTGCGCTTTTTCTTCTTTGGTCAAATAAGTTAACCAAACTTGATAACCTTTTTCAACATCATCAAAAGAAAAAGTTTCAAAACATTCACCGTCATCGTTAACGATGCAGAAAACGCCAAAGTAACTATTGGGTTGGGTTCTTTCAACATAGTTGAAACTGAAAGATGGTGCGTTCATTTGTTTCCCCTATTAGTTAAGAATTAAGCGACCAGTAAAACCGCGGGACTTCAAGCAATCAATTGCGTTTTGGATTGCTTCTTTGCGGGTAATGCCAAAGAACACGGGCGGCACATTTGTATTAGGCAAAGCGCAATCAAATTCAATAACCCAAGCGGGTGGAACAGTAGCGCGGATGCGGGGGTTGTATTGCTCTTGTTGAAAATAGCAATCTGCTTTGAAAATTTGTGTCATACCAGTTTCTCCTATAAGACCCCAAGAAGTTCGGGGCATGGATAAATTCTAATCGCAAATTAGGCTTTTCAACACCATGTTTAAAATATTTTCACAATTTGTTTAAATAATTTAAATTTGTTGCTAAGATGCAACTATGAACAAAACACAAATAGATGACGATAAAGCCTTGATAGCCAAGTTAGGAGGGGCAACAATCCTATCTAAACGCCTTGGTTTTCAATCTGCCCAACGGGTACACAATTGGATGTATAGGGGAATACCCGCATCCGTTAAGTTGGCGCATCCTAAAATTTTTTTAAAGGGATTA
>Ga0247723_1000944_pt1 | contig 17858 bp, 31 predicted proteins | sample MSEWelMarce5H_FC_FD_189079 | JGI IMG/M metagenome (GOLD analysis project Ga0247723, IMG submission 189079) | Subsurface sediment microbial communities from gas well in West Virginia, United States - MSEEL Well Study Marcellus 5H_FC | ecosystem: Environmental > Terrestrial > Deep subsurface >... | reverse complement strand
CTGTCAATGTCAAGGCACTGTCCAACATCAATACATCTGACCGTCTGTTTAAACGCCGCCTTGAAGTCGAAGGCGTGGACTCTGCTGTGGTGATCATGTTGGATCTGTCAGGGTCAATGTTCGATGTTCGCACGATCACTGGTGCTGACGGTAATTCCAAGGTTACCACCCGCATTGAACAGGCACTGGACGCTACTGCTGCACTGTTGGACACCTTGAATCGGGCGCAGGTCAAGACAGCGGTAGTCAGCTTTGGATCTAATGTTGCGGTGCTGAAAGAGTTCAGCAAGCCTGTACCTGCCACGATTAAATTATTGGCTAAGGTCGTAAATGCAGGGTCAACCAATGACTACCAAGCACTGCGCTACAGCCATGAGATCTTGTACGCTCGCCCTGAGTCACGCAAGGTAGTCTTTGTCCTGACCGATGGTTTTGGTCATGTCGAGGCGACAAGGAAACAGGCCGTCAGCGGTGCAAACATTGGCATCACCACCGTAGGTGTTGGCATCGGGTCTGATGTGTCAAGGATCTACGCACAATCGGTGCAGGTAAAGAATGGCGGCAACCTTGGTGACGCATCGTTTAAACAAATCAAATTAGCAGCTTGAAGGAGATGAACATGGACTCACGGTATATGGTTTTAATGACAGCACAGGCGGTGCTTGTGCTTGTCATTGCATGGGACATGGAGGGGTATATAGCCAAGCTAATGCTCATGTATGGGGCAATGATAGTTGGTCATGTGTTAACTGAATTATTCAACGAAGGAGATACAGAATGAAGACAAGCGAATTAACAGGCGCAGCCCTTGACTGGGCGGTAGCGAAGTGCGAAGTAGGCGAAGAGTTTATAGGCGAGATCGATGATCCGCATTTCTACTCTACCGACTGGGCAATAGGCGGTGCAATCATTGAGCGTGAGGGTATGGGCGTGTGGATGTACCAGTGGAACGAACAAGGCGATCCTGAGAATGGATGGTATGCAGAGGCTAAAGATGGAGACCATGTGCAATCAGGCGCAACACCACTGATCGCAGCAATGCGCTGCTATGTTGCATCGAAGCTTGGTGATGATGTAGAGATACCTGCAAGTTTAAACAAAGGAGAATGAAGATGAACCGTTTAATCGAAATGTTGGAGAGGGCTTACGCCTTGGGTATGCAAGCGCAGGATGGATCAATTGAGATCAGCCTTGCTGAGTGTGTGACCAGTGAGTGCAGCGAGTTGCTGTCACTGCTAAATGGGGAATCCATCCACCACGATGTCGAGTCGATGGATGATGAGTTGGTCGAGTTAGCAAAAACTTTAGGAGCGTGAACATGGAAAGATCTAAACTGATACAGCGGCTTATCTCTGACGATATCTATGATTGGAACGATACAGACAGTCGAGACGATTACCTTGGGACTATCCTGTGTGATGGCTTTGTTGGGTACAACAACCAAACCACCGAGGAATTACAGGCTGAGTGGAACGAACGCCTCGCTTGCAAGAGGGATGCAGAATGAAATACGAAGTCAAAGTAAGCGTGACCTACAACCAAACCATTGAGGTTGAAGCAGAGAGCAAGGCTGATGCCGAGTACAAGGCAACGGATTTGTTCGACATAAAGAAGGCATGGGAAGTGTGTGCGGAAGCGTATGTATACGAAGGAGAAAAAGCATGAAAGCATCAGAACAATTTGCCCTTAACCAGTGGCTGTCCGATTACCCCGATAACATGACCTACGAGGAGATCATTGCCGCCTTGCAGGTTGATGAGTGGAAGATTGACGACATCACCGTGTGGTACTTGGTAGAGAACAACACGACTGATCAGGTTGCCATGTTCATCGAAGACACCAAGGATGCCTTTGAACGAGCCACCGCTGACCAACCGATCTTGTAGGGGATGACATGACAATAGAGACCAGTAGTTGGTATCACACCAACAAGACCACCGTTTGGTCGCACACGCAGTTAGGGGAGATCCTGATCGCAGACTGCACCAACCGATCTATGTCGATGCCGTCACAGCGTTTAAACACTAGGCTTATTACTGCTGCACCTGCGATGATGGAATTGCTCGAAGATATTAAAAACTACCTTGAGCCTGACCATCTCAACCGCTACGCAGAGATCTGCAATAGTGTTCACACAAGTCAAGGCGATTGACTGTCCCTATGTCCGAGCCGCTAAGTCGAAGTACCCCATCTTGTTGGAAGTGGTCAAAGTTCCACCCAAGCGGGGCAAGTACATCTACTTCAATAAGGTTTGGCATATCGCCCGAATGCAGGATGGGTTACCCTATTATTTAGGGTGCTACGAGACGCTGCATAGGGCTGTTTTCAGCGCAAAATGATAAGGGTAGGGGGTAGGTAGCCCCTACCCTTTTTCTCGCCTTAAATCAGAGTTACGAAGACTGGGGTCTTGTCTCCCACATAAGCCCCAATGATGTTGAAGTCGAAGTACTCATTCGCTTCCTCCTCTGACATATCCCGCATCAGTATCTCCAGTATCGCCTCCTTGTCGTAGGCCACCACGGACTCCATCCCGAATCGGTCAGCTACCCCGATGATGGCTGAGTCAAACTCAGCGGGTTCTAAGACTAGCATCTCAGGGTCGATGTCCAGTATCTTGTCTCGTGCATTCATTGTTTAAACCTTTACTAGAAAGAAAAATTGAAGCTCATCTGGTGAGCTACCCGTAGACTACCGCGCTGTGTTTAAACGCTTGTTTGCCAACCCCGCCTGATATTTGGGCCGGGGTTAACGCCGGGGTAAGTTTTTGTTTAAACACTACACCCGCATAAACAGTGACTTGCACCCCTGATACCCCTGATACCCCACCTGTAACGCTAAAACGAATCTAGGTTCTCGGAGTATGTGCCTGATGTCTTGTTGTAGAGCAGGGTAGTTTCACCCTGTGTGCCCACCCACCGATACCTGCACTTCCATACTGCAATTTCGACATGGTCGATCTTCCTATGGACTGTGATGCCGTTGTCGGTCTTTGCCCACCACGCCATCGATCCGCTGATACTCATACCGTCAGGTCGGGGCTGTTCCACACCCGCTCGTTGAATCTTGGATGGATGGGCGACAAACCAACAGTGAATGTCGAAGGCTTTGACGAACTTTTGTACCTTGGTCAGCATGGCTGAGATGGCCTCTGTTTCGGTCAATCCATCACGCACTAGGTCAATGTAGTTGTATGGGTCGATGACCAACCCACGCACACCCATACGCCGGATAGCCGACTTGGTACGCTCAATGATGGAGTCTAGGGTCGATGGCTCTTCTCCGTTATGGTCGATGAAGATGAAGTGGTCGTTGACAAATTTAAATGCCTTGTCTTTCTCTTCCTCGGTCATACGATCCTTGCCATCAAAGAATCGTTTCTTGGTGTACATCTCCATCAGGCGGGAGATGTGGATCTCAGGCTGATTCTCGAAGGAGCAGACAGCAAACTTCCAGTCGTTTGTCCGTGCTAGGTTGATCATCATCTGATCTACGAAGTTGGACTTGCCCGATGAGGGATAGCCAGTAACCACGGTGAGTTGGGATGTTGCCACTGTGTAAACAGCATCAACGGAGGGGTAACCGGTCGATGATCCTTTTCCTGTGCCCTTGGTGAAGAGATCGTTTAAACGGTCTTTGTAGGTTGCTGCCTCCGACAATCCGGCGACTGGGTAGGGTACGGCAGCGTCGAGTACATCCTTGATGTCCTGTATTTTCCGTGTCGGGTCGTCGTGTTGCGTAGTCGGGTCGTTGAAACTCAAATACAACTCATTGAGATCCTTGGTGGGGAACTTGGCAAGTCTGCACTTGTCCTTACCAATACGCCTAGCTAACTCTTCGGCTAACGCTTGACCTGCAACATCCTGATCTGTGGCAAGGATCACATAAGGTGCTGCGTTTAAATACTCCTCTGCGTTCCATATGTATCCGAACCGCTTGTCTTCTTCAGGCTTTACCTTGCCATCTGCAACCTTGATAGGTGCGCCGCTTGGAACTGACACCACATTGGGTATACCTGCCTCCATCAGGGTAAGGCAGTCAATCTCACCTTCGACAATGATGATGGGCTTTCCCTTTTCAAGGAGATCAATCCCAAAGAAATCATGTGCCCCGCCCGCGTCTTGTGTAAACGCTTTATCAGGGAAGCTGCGGTATTTAACCGCCACCAACTTACCCTCTCGGTAGTATGGGAAGCCGATGGCATCTGAGTTTCGTTCTAGCTTGGCAAAGAATTTATCTGCACCGAACAGCTTCATCTTGTCTGCTGTTGGTTTTGAAATACCACGAGACAGTAGGTAGTCGTAGTGGAATGGTTGTAGGTTTGCTTGTTCAACGGTTATAGCGACTGGCACATTCTTCTCCTTGACGAGAGTTAATTTCTTGGTGGGCTGTATTGAACCACTGGCAGAGCAGTGGTGGCAATGGTAAACAACTGCGCCGTCTTCTCTATTGGAAACGGTCATGTCTTTAGTTGTAGATTTCTTCCTATCGGAGGAACAGTAAGGACAGGTAATCCTGCCGCCCTTAGCGGCATTCACTAGCTGCTCTGTGATCATTTCATTGAACCGTCAGACTTGCGTTTAAATGATCGGTTCTTTGCAGGTGTCTGCAATGTAATGCCATCTTTGTTTGTGCCGCCCTTGGACAAGGCTTTCACATGGGCTACATCTTTACCTGCACGGTTAACCCCTTTAGCGTCAAGCTTGCGTCTTGCTCGCTGTCTTTCCATTCGGTCGGGGTGTTCATCTCTAGATACTTGGGTCTTGTATTCTTGTTTGTAGTCTCTAGTCATCACTGCTCCTGTAGTTTATTAAAACGACTTACATTGAGTAAGACGCACGGCTCAATATCCTGCCAATCGTTCCTGTCTGTGCGCCCTCTGAAGAGGACATCATCAATGGAAAAGGAATCATTGATCTGCGAATTGAACTGTGCATAGTACACACCATCCAATGTCTTGGCAATCAGGAAAAACGGTAACTTTGTTGCATCTGAAAGCTGCTTTGCAGCAGTCCATTTTCCTAGACTTAGCAGGTAGCCGCCCATCTTTCCTATGCTTTCCATAGTGTAGTTGCGGGTCTTTATTTCGCAGAAAGCAACAACCTTGTCAGCCCTCTTGAGGCCGTAGTCAAGGCTGTACTTAATGGACAACTTTACTGCTTGACATTTCCACGCAGATTCAATTTTTTTTATAACCTCAGACTCTCTTTGAAGATCGTCTTCTGTTTCATATGTAGGTCTCAACTCTTCTCCTTACGCCCCTTGAGGGGCTATTTATTTATGTATTTTTCTACTAATGTAGGGATGTCTTTGTAGCGATACCATACAGACTTACCCTTGACACGCCACTTGTTATTTCTTACTGCAACAATGAATCTTCCATTGACTAGTAAGCCGTGCTTATCTTGTTCAACTCTGCAGCCTTGCTCCAACAACTCAATCTCGTTCTTCATTCTGTATATTGGATTATGGTTTTCATATAAATTGTCTCTTACCGCAAGTCCATGTGTGTAGGATCTTATTTCTTCCCTAAGTTCCTTTATCCTTTCTTCCTTGTCCATGTGATTCTCCTTGTAAGCCCCTTTCGGGGCTATGTACTTATTTTCACCCAAAGACCCCCCTACCCCATGTAAGGATGGAGTAAGGAGGAGATTGGTTTCACCGCCTTTCGGCATATGCATGGCAGCGTTAGCTGCACCCCTCGACTTGCATACTAGACCAGTCGCACGGATTGTTCGGGAACTGCCCCCTAGTCTTTCGACATACCGTGTACCCTTTTCTTCCACGCCGTCAGGTTAAACGCTTACTATCGTGTGGAGTACGCTTTGTTTATTCTTTAACAAAGACTCCGTTTTCTAGGAGTGTTCCTTTGCGGTGCTGTATCTCACGGAATGCTGACTGCATACAGTCCACAAGATTGATATCTTGCAGAACGCAGTAGTTGATCAGGCAAACCATGACATCACCGACACCGTCTTTGATTTGTCCAAGGTCATCCTTGATGGTGGCATCAGCCAGTTCACCAAGTTCACTCAGAGCCTTTAGAAGTTGGGTCGCAGGGGTAGAGTTAGGAATGATCTTCCTTGCCTCTGCCCACTGGACAATCTTCATCTCAATTTCTGCATACGATGTCATCTGCATCCTTAAATGGTGGGGGTACTTGCTAGGCACATATACGCTCTTACCAGCCATAAAAACATAGCGGCGGTTGACTATATTTTTACTGCTTTCCCCCCGTATATCAATAACAGGTCGTGGTGCAGTTACCGCCGTTGTAGCAGCAGGTGGTACACACAACATACTTACCGTTTTGTGAAAAGGTATGTGTAGAGCAAGCAGCCCATGTCATTGTTGACAGGGATGCTACATACAAAAGCACCAATAATTTTTTCATAAATCTCTCCAAAAAAGTTTAAAAAAAAAGCCGCTTACTACTGCCCCCTGTAGGAACTACCCGAAGGTAGAAGAGGCATGAGTAAACGGCTTTCGCTAGTCACTTCCTACGGCAACTGTTCGCAGTGTACACCAATTTTTAAGATGTCAACAACTTTTTTAAATTTATTTTATGTATGACTTTGCCATCCCCTTTTCTCTGTAAAAGAAGTAATTGATGTAAACGAGGTAAAGCTGATAGTCGATTACGGCGTTTACGCCGTTTACGGTCTTTCTGGGGTATCGTATAATCCGGTTGCTACTCGTTGGTGTAGCTCTCTCTCCTCCTTGATTAGCCCCGATTGCCTTGCGTCTTTCGGGGCTTTTTTTTGGGTTCTACATCTTCTATAGACTCAATCAGGATCTCCGCCCTCGGCTCTTCCTTGTCTAGATGCCAGTAGCAATGCCTCTCCTTAACCTGACGGTCGTTCTCGTAGATCAATCCCTGCATAAGGTCTAGGATCAGGCTCTCATCAAGGTCAGGTCTGCGTGACGCATACCAAATGTGCAGAGTAACCCTCAAGTCTCCGGTCATCAGTACTGGGATTTTCTCGCACTGTTGTAAAAAAGCATCGCCATAGTTCAACGCCTTTTGAGACTTGATCAGGCGAGACATCCCTCCAAACCTCACCACACGCCTAGAGTTTGCCTTACTTGCAGGCTCACCAAAAATAATTATTGATATCGCTTGCTTTTCTGTGATAACATCACTATCATTGTGTTCGGGAATCATAAACAACCTTGGAGAGATGGATGAAAGTTACAAACAAATACGACTTACCAATAGCTTTAGTGAGAGCAATGTCTAGAGACGACTACACCAAAGGTAAGTCTGATTATAGTGTCACAGGTCTTTTGACACCACCTAAAGTTTCACTGTTACGCGAACAGTACAACGATAGGATGGAGATGGACATCTCTGACAAGATGTACACCTTTCTTGGGACTGCGCTGCATAAGGTGATGGAAGACACTGTGATGCCTGAGAACTGCACCTATGAGGAGCGTCTCTTTACAGAGATCGATGGGACAACCATCAGCGGTGCTATTGACATCCAAGAGCGTGTACCCGCAGGAACAATCGTTTGGGATTACAAGGTCACCTCCGTGTGGTCGGTGATGAACGAGAAGGCTGAGTGGGTGCAGCAACTCAATATGTATAAGTGGTTCGTTGAGACCGTCAAGAAGGAGCGGGTTGTTGGGTTAAAGATCTGTGCCTTCCTGCGTGACTGGAGCGGCAACAAGACAGGTGAGAACTACCCCGAAGCATCTATTGTGATTGTCGATATCCCCCTGTGGACTGCGACCGAGGCAGAGGAATTTATCCGTAATCGTTTAAACGCTCACAAGGAAGCGAAGATGGTTATGGATTTCGGACAGGAACTACCCCCCTGCTCCGACAAAGAACGTTGGATGTCGGAAACGACATTTGCCGTGAAGAGAGAGGGTCGCAAGACTGCGATCCGTGTACTAACCAGTGAGCAAGAAGCCAAAGAGATGGCAGAAAAGGAAAAAGGATATGTCGAAACGAGGCTCGGAGAACCCCGCCGATGTGCAGGGAACTACTGCGGAGTCGCAGAGTGGTGCAAGCAATATCAAGGAGAAAAAAATGAATCAAATTGACCTGTTAAAGATGAATGTCAATGACCATACTGAGAAGAAGAATGGTCTTACCTACCTGTCATGGGCATGGGCTTGGGCAGAGGTACTGAAGGCTGATCCAAAGGCTAACTTCAAGGTAGAGATGTTTGATGGAACGCCTCTTATGTCTGTAGGTAACTCGTTCATGGTATGGGTAACCGTCACCATGTTTGATAAGCCCATGACCTGTATGTTGCCTGTCTTGGACTTCCGCAACAAACCAATCCCTGCACCTAACTCGTTTGATGTAAACACATCCATCATGCGCTGCTTGGTTAAGGCGGTTGCTATGCACGGACTTGGCCTGTATATCTACGCAGGTGAAGACTTGCCTGAGACAGATGAGTCTCAGACGCAGGTTGAAGTCAAGGAAGTAAAGCCGAAGATGAAGCAGGTTGCTGTTCAACCCACTGAGTGGGACAACGGTACCGCAAGCCGAACCGCATTTGCAGAGATGATGATCAAGTTCACATCTACCTGCTCCACCGTTGCAGACCTCAGTAGCTACTGGGCAAGCAATAAGCTGCAGCTTGACTCGCTGAAGCAAACACACCCTGAACTTCACGCTCAGGTTCTCTCTAAGTTCTCTGAAATCAAACAAACCTTACAAGGATAAATCATGGCTACATACAACACCCCCTACAAACCACTCCCCGATTCCGGCTCTTTGAACAAGCAGACATCGAAGAACAACCCTAAGTCTCCTGACTACTGGGGTGAGATCCGTGTAAACCTTAAAGACTTGACTGCCATCAAGACAGAAGACGGATTGACTGTCATCAAGATCAGCGGATGGAAGCGTGAAGACAAGAACGGTCGCACATTTCTTTCCTTGGCTGTGAATCGTTTTGTTCCTCAAGAGCAAGGCGGCAGTGTTCGTCAAGAGTCACAGGCTCAGGAGTTTCCTGAAGAAGACATCCCCTTTTGAAGGAGTTGACATGAAAAAATTCGTATCACATTTAGTTGTTGACCGTTACCTGATAAAGAATCCAACTGCTAGTTCAAAAGCCGTTATGGAAGCTGTTGGTTGTGCCTCCTCAACTGTTCACAATGCAAGAGTTCGCCTTGGTATTCCTACGACTACAAAGGCGCGGCAACAATTTCTAGTGAATGATGCCACTAAAAATGATCCACAGGTTTCACCAACTAATGCCAAGAAGTTAGCACACATCACTGACGCACTGGGACAGCACCGGAATGACATAGGAAAGCTTCAAGAAAGCCTTGCGTCTGCTAAGGTTGCATTGATACTTCTTTATGTTGCCCTTCTGACGGTTGCTGGCTTTTTGGTTTTAAGAGGCTAAATGATGGCACTGCAATTTGAATGCAGGAAAGTGGCGTTGAAACAAGATCGAACCGGTTTTGTTTTGACGCTGTCTCTACACCCCGATGAAGCACCCGAAGAACTACTAAGGGACTTTGTTGGGGCGCGTTACATGTGTGTCTTGGCTCGTATCAAAGATGATGAGTCACACACAGACTATAAGAACCGAGTAACGATTGCAGGCATCCTGTGTCGCAGTCATGTCTTCCAAAAGTTTATGGAAGAGATCTACTCAGGCAAACCCTTGTCAGAAGATGACACCGCTGAGGTGCTTTGCGGTCTTTGCAAGATTGAGTCTAGGACAGAACTCAATGGCAACGATGCAGCGAAGAAATCTTTTGACAGCCTATTGGTTGAATTTGAAGAATGGAAAACAAATGGCACTGCCTTTTAAAAAACTAAAACCCTTTATGACTTACCTCAATGAGGATGAGCACATCCGATTGAAGAAGTTCTCTAAGCAGAAGAAGGTAACGATGGCTAAGGTTATCCGTGAGGGGATCCTGATGCGTATGGCTACAGACAGTCAGTATGTATCAGGGTTCAATGATGGGATTAATAAGGCTGCGGATGTTGTTAAGTCAAACACCGCGTCTCAGATCCGATTCCCTAGCGGTCAATCATTTGCAGAGCTAATCTGCGACGAACTGTTTAAACAAACAATGCAGGAGTCAAGCGATGAAAATACTAACAGGAAATAGAAATCAGTGCCAAGGCTGTAAAGAATACTTCAACAGCAATTGGTCTTTTGATAAACACCGCACGGGTGATCATGGGGTAGATAGACGGTGCAGAACCCCTGAAGAAATGATTGAGAAGGGCTTGAGTTTAAACGAAGACGGATTTTGGATTGGGGAAGTTTGGGTTAAGGAAAAGATGTCTAAGGTTTTCATTAAAGACGGGGCAAGCGTTTAACATTTTTTTGGAGAGAGAAATGAGCAAGATAAAAATTCAACTGGTAGAAGAAGAGGAGACTCCATCCACATGGGAGATGATGTGGGACTACCTTATAACGTTCTTGAAGTGCGTCGGGTTGTTTGTTGCCATCTGCTTTGCTATTGGCTACTTCAGCGTTGATAAGCCGCAGACAACGCAGTGTGAACCAACCAAGACCGTTTTAGCGAAAGGGATTTTCAAATGACGCAAGCACCACTTCAATACTTTACCAAAGACCATGCGGTGAGCATGACCCTGCGTGATTACTTTGCAGCCAAGGCTATGCAAGCGTTAATTGACAACGATAATTTATTTTTCGAGATACCAACACGGGCTTACGAAATAGCAGACGCAATGATGAAAGCAAGGGAGAACACAAAATGAACCACTTAAAAAATGTATGGGAATGGCTGATAAACCACTGGGTCATGCCGACCCCTGCCGAACTGATCGCCGACGAACTGATACACGCGCAGCGCAACAAGCTACGCCACCAGTCCGCAATGGAGTACCACACCGCCATCGTTGCCTACAACGTGGCACGGATTAAACGCCTTGAGGGGTTAACCGCAAAGCAGGAGGTGGTGGAATGAAAATCCTACACACAAAAACTCTTAAAAGTGGCAAACGCCACGTTTTGATTGAACTGCATAACGATGACGAGAAACTTATGTCGTTTAAACCTGAGAAGTATTACAAACTTGGTGGGCAAGTGGATGATGTTGTTCAAGGTCATGTCATCACCGAATCCGATGCCGTGTATTGGTGTTCTATTGGACAAAGGTGGGAGGAAGCATGAAAGACGAAGACGAAGACGATGACATCCAAGTCTACCAACGCCCTTGGGTGGGGCTGACGGATGATGAAAGGAAAGAGGCGTGGTGGTCTTGTGAACAGCACACTCCAACAACATTCGCCCAAGCCATTGAAGCCAAACTCAAGGAGAAGAACACATGAAACTAGCAGCAGGTAACCCGAACCTTATGAAGAAACAAGCTATGCGTGTAAACAGACTAGCATCTCTTGGTTCAATCCCATTTACACCTAGCAATAAGAATAGGTACAAGCACTTTGGTGATGGCCCACTTCTCATGGAGCGCACAGAGAACACGGCAGCACCTCGCACATTCAATCATGTCAAGGATGGTCAGGTGTACATCCCTGAGAAGAGTGAACCTGTGAGAGCAGGGTCTACCGATGCGTTCAAAATTAAAAGCCACGGATACAGCACATAGGAGATAGTATGTTTACACAGTACCACAAGACTCAGTTAAAAGATTTAGTTAGACCAAAGATTGGTGACTTCTACCAAGGAACGGTCAACATCCGACTCAATGATTTTATTTCAAAGCTGCAGGAGCAGTGCCCTGAATACTTCCACCAAGACACAAACTCCTTGCGGACTCGTGTTTTCTTTGATGAGCCAACCTACACTCATGCTCCTATACCTATGGCAGCATTCATTAAACCAAGGAAGGGCTGGCGCAGTGAGTAAATCAAGGCATCCCGATATTCGCAGGCTTTTGCATCAGTACCATGATGGACTTACCTCTATAGAAATATCAGAGCGGCTTGAGTTAAAGCCTGACTCCGTCAGGAATGCTTTAAGGGATATGCCTGATACATACATAGACCGATGGATGCCTATAAAGAATGAACCCCCACATGCTGTATGGTGTGCCATTGTCCCACCTGAAGACTGTCCTAGACCGAAAGGCAAACATGAATGACATACCAAACTTTGCTGCGTGGAGTAACGAGAACTTAGCGCAGTTCGCATATGAGTCTTACCGGAAGATGCAGGAGCAGCATGATCACATCGAGCAGCTTCAGGGCGATCTCAAAGATTCTATGGTAGAGATACGGAGGCTGATATGGGAGGCAAGCAAATGAATGTCATAGATGCCATCCTTGAAGTTGTAAAAGAGCTTCAGGAAAGGGATGACAGAGATGTTTACACAAGCTTTTTAAGGATGCTTGCTCTCGTTACTGCCGCACATTCCCCGGATTCTGGAACTAAATGCGTACTGATTTACACAGACGGGGAATCTTTTTTAACTATGGGTGCAAACACCGACAGCTTCGAGATGGCAGGGTTAATTGATACCCTGCATAAACATAACATGGAAGAAGTTATGTCAGATGCACCACCAAAGGAGATGTTCAATTGACTGATCACGACACAAATTTAAGAGACTTAGCTGCAATGTTTGCTATGGCTGGACTACTGATGCGGGGCCGAGAAGATATAAGCATAGTGGAGTCGGCGTTTGATATAGCTGACAGGTTCATGGAGACTAGGGAGCATAAGCCGGAAGAGCAGCAGGGTATCGTAGCCATCAAGAAAAAGAAGAAGAATGTACCGGAGTGACAAACTCCTGAAGTCTGTCAGAGACTGCCCCTGCCAAAGCTGTGGTGCTATGGATGGAACCATAGTCGCAGCCCACTCCAATCAGATGAGGGATGGGAAAGGCAGGGGTCTCAAGGCCGATGATTACCGTATCGCGGCACTATGCTACAAGTGCCACACGGAGCTAGACCAAGGCAAGAACATGTCACGCGAAGAACGTTTAAACATGTGGGAGGACGCTCATCGAGCCACGATTGGGTGGCTCTTTGAGAATGAGAAGATCAAGGCTGTATAACTTTACGGATTGCCCGTATATCGTTCACCAGTAAATTCTGAGCCTTCGTGATCTCTAGCAGGATGTCTCGCTTCTGATCCGCTGGAATGTCAGCAGCCCGAATCATGTTTGCCTGATCCTGCAAGTCCTGCATCTGCTTGTTTAGATCATTGATGAAGTCCTTAGCTGCATACAGCATCGCGTTCTTCTGTGCGTAGTCAGCAATACTTGGGTCGTTGCTCTTCTCAAGGAAGTTAATTGTCCGCACCACAGAGTCAACCGAGTTCTTTAGGTCGTAGTACGCAGTGATCTTACCCCTAGCCTCTGGGTCTGCAAAGAACCGCTTGATGACAGGCATCTGCTCAAAACGTTTAGACGCTCTTTGCACCCCGCTGTCGGGCATAAGTGAGGTGATGGACGCATCAAGAACATCCAAGGCGTACATGCCCATTGTTCCTGTGTAGCCCTTGTATACATACTCCAGCTTGATTGGCGACATGCCTGTAGCCATACCTATTTCCTGAGCCACCTTAGATGTGTTTGCCCCAACTTGGTACTCTGGGGCTACATCTTTCATGCTGCCAGAAACAATCTCTCGGTGTGTAAACATGGAGTAGTTTGTTTTAGCCTCGATGAAGGGAGATATGATTTGAGGCATTGGGCTGATGCCAAAGGTGTTTGACAAGGCTCTTTTTGCTGCCTCGGCAGAATCCTTATTGGTATCCATGCCATAGAAGCTGCGGTAGATACGCTCAGGGACTGTCTTGAACAATGTACCAACCTCAAATGGGGTTGGGATCTTCAGAGGCGCTCTACCTTCGCCAAGCGGGATGATCCAGTTGTTGTCCTTGACCTCTTCCTCTTGATTTTCGTAGTCAGGGTTACCAGCGATAGCTGCGGCGTACATGGCGCTCATAGCCATGATGGTTGATCCACGGATAAACATAGCCTTTTGGACTTGTTTTTCCATAGCTGTAGCGTCTTTATTAAAGAACGGACGGATGCCGGAGCGGAAGAACACATCTAAGCCCTGAACACGAGCGTTCAAGAATGGGATGACGGCGGCTGCAATACGGACTACTGCGGAGCTACCCTTGCGGTTAAAGTTAAGCACCTCTAAAGAACGATGCAGAGCCTCTGCCTCATTGCCTGTCTCTTTCAGGGTTGCCTTGTAGATTGCAATACGGGTAGCAGCATCAGACGCTGTTGTACCCTTTTCCAGAGCGCCCCAGAACAGTGTAAACGGAGAGGCGGCTGTCTCAAATGCTGTCTTTGTTCCGGTCTTTTTGCGGATGTCTTTGGCAAACTCGCTTGTGCTTGCCTCGATATCACGGGAGAACTCATATCCACCAAGAACACCTGCGCTCAATAGCTTCTGGTACTCAGGTGAACTGTTCATCAGGACGCTTCCAAACTCTTTCATCGTTGAAACGAGCGGAGCAATCTTTGCGCCGCTGGTAACGTATGCAGATACAGAGTCACGCATCAAGTTAGCCAGCATAAAGCCCGGATCCTTGGTAACCATGTTCCGCAAAAGATCTGCTGGCTTGGCAAAGATGCTTAGGAATGGCAACTCAGGCAAGTTTAAACTGCTTACAGCATCAACCCAGAGCCGGTCAGCGCATTCGTAGGAGACCTTCTGTCCCTTTTCCAAGATGGTGATTGTGCTTGGAGATGAGGAGACATGGTCTAGTTTTTCAACCATTCCAATCATTACACCAGCATCAGCAGCCTTCTTAGCTGCCACGTTCTTCATACCGGCTTGAATCGTTGCCTGCGTGTTGCGGACAATAGTCTCAAGGAAGTCAGCCAATGGCGCTTCGCTTCCAGTGATCTTCTTGGGTGCTTTGACCCCAGAGATACTTTGGAAGATGTTTGGCCCGATGGTGCGCTCACCTTCGATCTGACGGTAGAAGGGAAGGTAGTCTGAGTACTTAACAAACTCGGCTGCGTTCTGTGCAGAGATAACGCCTGTATCCACTGCGTATTTAACCAAGCCGTCGTTGTACTTGATCCAGTCCTTCTGTACGCTGACGAACTCTGGGTACTGCTGCTCCAATTGTTTGGCGTATGCAAAGTCCTGTGGTGTAAACAGTTCTTCCTTACCGTTCGCCAGAAGTCGCTTACCGCGTTTGGACGCAGCCCAGAACTGATACGTTTGATACATTTTAGGATCACCGTAACGGGCTAATGGGGCAAATATAGCTACAGCACCCTTGATGGTTCCGTTTTCATTGCTGACAGTTGTATAGCCATCCTTGTATACAGGGATGCCACCGATACGGTCTCCTACACCCAGTGCAGATGCAGCAACACCAGCAGCAAGGTCAGACTGAAGCGCAGCAGCGTGAGCATTGGAATCAGCCAAACGCTCAACTCCACCCATCTTTTTAGCCACTAATCGCTCGACATCGCTCAAACGGTTGTAGCGGTCAAGACCCTTTTGACGCAGGTAGCTAAACGACTCAGGGGCTAAAGCCTCTGTAATACGCTCAACAAAACCAACCTCTTGGCGAGTCTGTGTTGTACGGTTAATAGCCGCAAGAATAGCTGCCCCATTGGGCATGTTCTTGATGTCTTCTGATACGTTAGTACGGAGGCTGAAGCGTTCCATCTTGCCATCATTACCCTCAAGCCTAATTCCGTTTTTGGCACTAATGGCTACGCCAAAATCGTCAAAGTAACCATCTACACCCAGCGCATCAAAGATGATGGGCCACGGCGCAGACATCGTTTGCTTTCTTCCTGACTTGGTAACTTCATACCGTGGTGCTTTAGAGTTGCTAAAGCTATCACCCCTGTCGGCTGCAAGGGATGCTGTATCACCAGCACTCAGGCTTTTGTATTCCGGCAATCCCAAAGCTTCGGTAACCTTTGCGGCTTCGCTTGCAGAGAGTTCATACCGCCTCTTGATAAGCTGGTACGGTCTGTCGGTGATAGTTTGAAACACCGTTCCGGTGTCCCTGATAACTCCAGCATCTTGGTCAAACTTTACCGACATAGGGTCGCCCCTATTTTTTGCCCAATCTTCTGCTGTTTTACTGTCTCCAAAGAAAATTAACCCGCCTTCATTGGTGTAACCACCACTTGCCTTGACATCAGACCGAGAGCGCAAGACTTTGCCCGCTGTTTCAATTTGCTCTGCCTGCGTTTTGTGTGAGCCATGAAACAGTGTTGTATTGGCGGGAATGGTATAAGTTTTTTTGTCTTTTGGCAGGTCATCTTTGCGAAACTCGCGCAGACTGTAGCGAATGTCTTTCTGCTCAAGGTCAAATGCGCCTTCGTTTCCTGTAACGGATTTAACCTGATTTGGGCTAAATACAGCAAGGTTTTTGGTGTTGCCTTCCGAGACATAGAAAGAATCAAACCCTAACTCTTTAATAGCGTCTTGAACTCGTCCGTCTTCAATGTAACTCCAACGTCCGTCTTCCAATGATTTTGTTATTTTATCGGCGCTATCAATAGAGGTAGCTAGTTGAATTCGATTTCCCTTGGTAGGGTTTGTAAAGTTTGCCGCAAGTTTATCAACAACCATCTGTACATGGCTTGGATTCTCATAGTCAAACGGTGTCTGTGCACGAACCCATAAAGGATAGATGTAATCACGCTTTGCACCTTTGCCTAAGCGTTTTGTTGCAGAGAAAAACTGTGCGTCTTCTGCGTCTGGGCTAACAAAGATTGGTTTTCTGTCTGAAAAGGTGGAGAACTCATTGGGTGAAGCATGGTACATAACTTGAGGACGACCATCTTTTTCAACCTGACTTCCAGCAAAGAACTGTTTAAACGCTTCTGTTCTGGGAGCTTCTTTTTTAGATGCTGCTCGCTCTGCTGCTTCTGGGGTAGCAAAGCTAGTACGGAGACTGTAGCGAATATCGCCTTTATCCTGCGCCTGTTGAGCTTCCTCTTGGGTCATGCCAGACCGTGCAGCCTCTTCCTTGGTTATAGGACGCTGACCATAAGCACCTACATTGCCTGTAGCGGACTTGATCTGACTGGAGTCATAGACTGCAAGGTTTTTCCTGCCGCCTTCTTGGACATAAAAGCTGTCAAAACCAAGCTTCTTGATTGCATCCTGAACTTTTTTGCTCTCAATTTGTTCCCAGTTGCCACTTGCTATTCCGCCTAAGTAACGACCCACCTCATCAAGCACATCTTTAACATGCTCAGGATTCTGGTAGTCAAAAGGATTCTCTGCCTTTACATAGACGGCAACAATGTTGGGGCCGGACGGCATCATGTCCTTGTAAGCCTTACGCAAATACTCCTGAGCCTCTGCTGTAGCGTCACCGTATTTGCCAGACTTTAGGCTATCGATCATTTCTTTCGCTTGAGTATCCTGCTTGAAGTCCTTACGGATAGCAACAATAGCCCGTGCTCGGCCTTCTTTGATCTGCGTTTCTGTCAGGAATTGGTCTGGATGTGCAGTCATCCAAGCCATGCTGTCTTTAGAAAACTTCTCTGCGAATGTTGGGTCGTCAGTTAAGAAGATTGGAGCGCCACGATCTGTCTTACGTTTAAACGATCCTATGTCGCGGGCACTGCCGTGATACAGAACTTTTGGAGTCCCGTCGGCGTTTACGACTCTGCTATCACCGAAGAAGCGTTTAAACTCAGGAGTATCCGGGGCAGTACGCAGACTAAAGCGAACATCGCCTTTTTCTTGCAACTCTGCGGCTTTCTTCTGAGTGATGCCAAGCGCCTTAGCTTCCTCTAAGGTGGGCACTCGTTGTCCGTATGCCCCAGTGTTGCCAATGGCAGATTTAAACTGCGTGTTATCTAAGGCAACCCAGTTGTCAGAAGTAAACTCATTGCCACCAGCCAAGCCTCTACCTGACTTATTTCCTTTGATTAAGATGCCATCATGCCCCTCATCTCTAAGAGACTGGATGTAATCGTCAATGAAC
>Ga0247723_1000943_pt1 | contig 17890 bp, 18 predicted proteins | sample MSEWelMarce5H_FC_FD_189079 | JGI IMG/M metagenome (GOLD analysis project Ga0247723, IMG submission 189079) | Subsurface sediment microbial communities from gas well in West Virginia, United States - MSEEL Well Study Marcellus 5H_FC | ecosystem: Environmental > Terrestrial > Deep subsurface >... | reverse complement strand
ATATATATTAATAATATCAATATAAATACATATCTTTACATATAAAATATAAATTATGAAAAATAAAGAATTAGCTTTAAACAAATTAGATAGTATTAAAGATGCTATTTTAAATGTAAAATCTTCTTCATATAGAGGTAATCTTTCTGACATTGCAGAAGCCCTATCCAGGTTAGATGTAAAAGTAGAAGAGTTAGAAAATCTAATTAGCATAGAGGATGAGAGTTTTTCAAACCGTCCATACAGAGGAATTTAACAATCAATTAAAAATCAATAAGTTATGAACCTAACAGCAGAACAATTATCAGAAAACTTCAATGAGTTATTCAAAGTCATCGAAGATAACATTACTGGAGACAGGAAAGAAAAGCTTCTAGAACTTTACACAGACTGGTATGACCGTATTGCAGTAGCTCCGGCATCCACTAAAAAGCAGTTCCATAATGCCTTTGTAGGCGGTTACGTACTTCATGTACTGAATGTTGTAAAGGCTTCAGAGATGGTCTACAACGTGTGGGAATCCATGGGAGCTGACTTAGATTTCACAAAAGAAGAGATGTACTTCTCAGCCATCAACCATGATTTAGGCAAGATCGGCACAGAGTCAGATGACTACTATGTAAACTGCAACGAGGACTGGATGATTAAGAAGGGCCAAGTGTACGTACTCAACCCTAAAATCCAGTATATGAAAGTCTCTGAGAGGTCTTTAATGACTCTTATGATGAGAGGCATCTACGTATCGGATAAAGAGTACATGGCCATAAAGCTTCATGACGGGCTGTACGAGGATAGCAATAAGCCCTACCTGATGAGCTATAGTGAGGGATATGAGCTGAAGACTATCTTACCGCATATTCTCCACCAGGCTGACATGCTAAGCGCTAAAATAGAAGGGCAAACTAAAAAGGCGGCCCCTAAAAAAACAGAAACGGTTAAAGTAGGAAGTAAAACATTAGACAGATTTTTAAACGAGTAATTATGATAGCATTATTAATTTCATTGGTAGTAGTAGTGATTTCTTTAGGCCTGGTAGTATGGAACCTACTCAGGAAAGTAGAAAAGTACGAAGAAGATATTGAACTGAAGAACGAGTTTATTAAGAAGTTCCAAGAGCTCTCAGAAGCTTCAATGATCAGGATTCGTGAGATTGACTCAAATGGCGCTTTCGAATCTGATGATGAAGTTGGATACTTCTTCAACAACTTGAAAGACATCATCTTAAGCATTAACACGTATTTTAAAAACTACATCAAGTAGTGAAACTAAAGGTTATGTATATTCTATACATTAAAAATCAACAGAAGATAGATGTCACGTAAGAAGAAGGAAATTATAGAAATAGACTTAACCTTATATACAAAAGCCGGTAAGCCTAGAAGAAGGAAACCGAAAAAGAACAGAGAATACTTCTCTCAAGAAACTGAGGATGCTATCCTAATGTTCCTTAAAATGGAAAATGAGGAAGATAGGAGTAGGTTGTTCGAGTCGAAGATAAACCATAGCCTGTACAAGCTGGCAGAAAACATCATCCACACATTCAAGTTCTACTATACGGAGATGATTAACGTAGAGGATTTGAAGCATGAGGTTGTAGTATTTCTCTATTATAAACTACCAGGGTATGATCAGACACTCGGAAAAGCCTACTCCTATTTTGGCACCATAGCTAAGAGATATCTAATCCTGTACAATGAGACTAACTATAAAAAGCTAAAGCTCAGAGCAGATTTAGAAGAGGTGGATGAGGATAAAAGAGTGCTATCTGGGTTACTTAATGAGGCAGACAAGGATGATCTATCAAACTTCGTAGATTCCTATGTGAGATACGTTGAAACTAAGATGTCTACGCTTTTCCCTAATGAGAAGGATCAATCTATAGTGATTGCCGTTATGGAAGTATTCAAAAGGAGAGACACTCTAGAAATCTTCTACAAGCCTCAAATATACTTCTACATCCGGGAGATCACAGGACAAAGTACTCCATCTATTACAAATGTAATGAAGAGCTTGAAAAAGATATATAAAACCCTGATGAAGGAGATGTATTTAAAAGGAGAGCTAGAAACTGACTAATTCATCTATTTATTGAAAAGAATATATATGTCAAATTTTGATCAGGTGGTATTCGGGAAGAAAAAGTTTTCCGATATACTAAAAGAGATTTACGATAGGTCATCGACCAAAGAAAAGCAGATAGGAGAATTGATCGGCCAACTTAAGGAACTAGTACAGAACATTGGAGATGCTACCATGATGGTACCCTTGATAGCCAAATACATGGAGCTGAACATCAAGAACGATGATGCTCTCATCAAGATGGCTGCTATTGTTCAAAATGCAATGACCAGAGGTAAGGACACGGGAGACTTCATACTACCGGATAATGAGAAGGAAGAGCTGTTGAAGTTGGCTCAAGAGAGTATGGTAGAGAAAGCATTGAAAAGCGGAAACACAGTAATCAGATCATGATACAAGATAATGTATACCAGGTAGGAGGTATGGCTATAGCTCAAGGGTATTCAAATAATGCTGTTTATAACTTTCCAAAAATTACCGGACTAGTATCCATAGCTAGAGTGGTATATACCCTCCTGGATGATTCTGATCCTGAAAAATTTAAAGAACTTGGGGGGTGGAAGAGTATAGGCACAATACAATGCAGAACCTTCAAAAATAATGAGGATAATAGTGTCCCCCCCAAAATAGCGAAGCCGTTAAGCTCTAACATAACTCAATTCCCCCTAACCAATGAAATAGTATTATTGGTAGAGGGGGTTAGCTATGAAGCCCAGAACCCACAAGGAAACTACGTTCCAGAAAACTATTACATTAGCATAATACCAGTATGGAACTCTCCGGAACATAACGCATTGCCTAATGAGCTGTTCTTTGAAAAGGGCGGTAAAGAGGTAACAGCGAAGTTCAATTCTACCAATCCCCCTAGAAGGATGATAAAGGCTCCTGGGGATATTACCTTTGAAGGAAGATCTGGAAATGCTATAAGACTAGGTTCATCCATAAAAGGGTTTAATAGCCCATTCTCAGGGCCGGATAGAGCTCCTCTGATAGCTATATCAAATAAGCAATGGGAGGCACCTGATAAGTCCGTAGCGACCTTTGAGGACATAAACAAAGACGGTTCATCCATATACATGCTGAGTGGTCATAACGTGTCTCTAGTAGTGGGAAGTCTGAACTTCGACTCCTATGGATATAACATTGATGCTGATCTCAAAAGCAATTATACCGTCGCTACTCAAAATCCTGTAGTAGACAATGAGGCTGCACCTGTTGCTAAAGATAATATTCAAGAGGTTAAGGTGGACCCTGTACCGGTGGTAGTCCCTGTAGCGGTGGCTAGCGTACCTAGCACAGGCTCAATGAGCGATTCCGATTTTGAGTACTCTGGGACAGATGTCTATGAGGATCAGGTTGTGATGGTAATAGAGGGAGATATTGATATCAAAAAGTCAGTGTATAATGGAGACGCCATACCTGAAAACGTAAATGCGGTAACTATGACAGGGGTGGCAGGAGAAATAAACTATAGCAAAGACATTAGATGGGAAGTTCAGATATCAGGTGAAGCATGCTTTGCGGCCTGCTCTGCAATGATTCTGAAGAGCCGTGGAAAGAATGTACAACAGAGCGCTATAATGAATTCAAAATACGTAAATTCCAACAATATGTTGGACAGTGTTGGCCTATTCAAAGCTAATGATTTAAGCATTGTTAGGGTTAATATAGGCGGAGGATCTGCAGGGTACAATAAAATTGTGAATCAATACCTTACCACTACAACCCCTTTCATACTCCAAAGGAAAAGTAGAACATCCCCAGGAGATCCCACAGCTAACCATTTCGTAGTAGTAGTTGGAGTAAGATCGAATGGAAAAGTATTGGTATTGGATCCAGCAAATACGCTATTCAAAGATGGTCCAATAGACTTATTGCAAAGCGAACTGAAAGAAAACGGCTCTATGAGGATTATAAAATAGTCAAAAACATGGATTTAAACAATTATAGCAAGGAGTCGATAATAATAACCTCAGACAGGCTGATACTCAACAGCAAAGACGATTCTATATTCTTGACCTCAAAAAAGACTATAGGGCTATCTGCTACCGAACAGCTGCATATAAACATAGGCCCGTTAGGTAAAAGGGATCCGGCCAAGCACTTCATGATAATAAATGCTCCGTATATTCAGCTAGGCCTGGCAACAGGAGCCTCTAGATTGGAGCCGGTAGCTAAAGCAGACGCAACTATAGATTTCATAACCAAGCTCATAGAAAACCTAAACAGCTTCGCTAAAAGCCTTTCAACGGCTACGGCAGTCGGAGTAGGGTTGTCAAAGCTGCCTGAGATATCCATAGCATCTGAACTTCTTATAAACCAGTTGAGAGCGATTAAAGACACCTACACTAGTAAAACATCTCCAATAAAGTCAACCATAACTAAAACAGTCTAATGCCACTAAACGTAGGTCAAATACAGTCTATACAAAACACTTCTGTAAATCCGGAGGATGTATCAAAAAACATCGTTCAGAATGTTACATCAGCTGTTAAAGATCCTTTTGGTGCCATTATTACAAAGACCATGTCCAAGGTTAATGGTTTAACAACGGCTGTAGAAAGTAAGATAGACCAACTAGCTAAGGACATTGTTAAAAGTGTCGACAGTACTGGGAAAGTTACTCTAGAAGGTAGTAGCATCGTGATAACCATCAGCCCTGAAGATGTAGCTCAGGCTCAGGAGATACAGAGCAGGATTAACGGTAAGATAGTGAATATACAGAAGATGCTGACCACTCTAACATCTATACTCAATACTCTGAAGACCGTTCAACAGGCCATAACCACACTGCAGGCAGCATTGACTATACAAGAGACCGTACTGAGCCTTAACCCGGCTACAGGTCCTATGTTCACAGTATTTAAAAAGGCCATCAAGATAGTATTCCTCAAGGATATGATTGGGGAGTATTCTAAGATACTTGCTAATCAGCTGAAAGCTAACCTGTCAGTATTAGACAGGCTGAGTACCAGATTTAAGGATTTAAGAGTGACAGTGAAGATATCTGATGAATCAAACAAGGGAAATTTCATAGACGCTACTACTGCTAGTAATCTCATAATCCAGGAATTACTAGACCAGGGTAGTAAAGATATTAAAAATGTGACAACAGATTACACTTCAGCAGAGAACGATAAGTACCTTCTGAAGGTAGAAAAGTATGGAGATAAGCAGTTGATAGGCAGGGCATACGATAAGGTATCCGGATTCATAAAAGAGCAGACCTCTCCTAGTTTCTTCTCAACTCCTGAGGAGCTTATAGAAGAATTAAAAAGTATTCTAAATTTACAACCATAAATTCAATAACCCTATATTTATATAAGTCATGACAAGAGAAGAAATCATTCTATTCAAAGAGTTGATAAAGGAGGTAGTAAACTCCTCAGTAAAAGACGTAATCCGTGAGGAGTTGAAAGAAGTCCTTAAAAAAGACATGAGGGAAGTAAAACTGCTGTTGGCAAAGTCTATAAAAGAAAACTCTGCTAACAGAGGATACTCTCAACCAATGGCAGCTGGTGATGGAGAGTTGCGTAAGAAGATGAGAGAAGCAGTGGGATCAGACTTCACTCCGGCCCCTAGTAAAGCTCCGGCATTCAGGATATCAGAAGAGCAGGGAGTTGAGATATCAACAAACGGCACGTTGCCTGATTTTGATGCCCCTATACCGTTTATGTCAAAAGACTCAAGCATGTGGAAGGATATGAGTGATAGGATAAGCTAATATAAAACTATGAGAGCTAGAAAGCAGTATAAAATTGATACTTTAGACCTTGATAAGAACAAGGGTATAGGGATATCCATTCCCTATAACCCGGATAATATATTCAATATAACGTATACTACCAAGGATCAGATAAAGACCAATCTGCTGAACTTCATGCTTACAAACAAAGGAGAGAGATATTTCAATCCAGAGTTCGGAGCCAATTTGAGAAACACATTGTTTGAGCAAAACATGAACACTGAAGAGCTGCAGGCTTCACTAGCTGATCAAATATCTCTATACTTTCCTAGCGTTACTGTGAATGAGCTGCTGTTCACTCCTGACTATGACAACAATGCTCTTAATATAAAACTGAACTATACAGTGAATATGCAAACTGATAGCTTATCAATACAAATAGTGTAATGACAAACAAGGACATAAAATATATCAACAAAGACTTTACGGGATTCAAACAGTCCCTGATAGAGTATGCCAAAAACTATTTCTCAGACATATACAACGACTTCTCAGATGCCTCACCCGGCAGTATGTTCATAGAGATGGCGTCATATGTTGGAGACGTGTTGTCATTCTATATTGATAAACAGACTCAGGAGAACTTCCTCTTATTCGCACAAGATAAACAGAACCTTATATCAATGGCATATGCCTTAGGATATCGTCCCAAGGTAACAGCAACTGCCGTAGTAGATCTAGAAGTATCACAACAGATACCGGCCATGATAAGTGGTAGCATCGCTATACCGGATTACAGCTATGCACTAACAGTGGCTCAAGAGGCCAAGGTTAGAACATCAGCTGCGAACAACGTAGTGTTCATTACCCAAGACCTGGTAGATTTTAGCTTCTCATCGTCTGCAGACCCTACAACAACCAATATATACCAGATAAGCAGCAACACAGGGCAACCAGAATACTATATTCTGAAGAAGAAGGTAAAGGCTATAGCAGGCTCTGTTAAAACCTCAACATATACATTCGGAGATCCTATTAAGTTCAATACTGCTCAGCTAGAAGGAACAGACATCATTCAGATATTGGATGTAATCGATTCCGATGGCAACAAGTGGTACGAGGTACCATACTTAGCTCAGAGTACGGTATTTACCGAGGTTCAGAACAATGAGCTCAATGATCCATTCCTATCTCAATATTCAGATACCTCACCATACTTATTGAAACTGAAAAAGGTGTCTAGGAGATTTGTATCTAGGATATCATCCGATAACACGACTACCCTTGAATTTGGATCCGGCATAAGCTCAAATCCTGATGAAGCTATAATACCCAACAGTGATAATATCGGTATGGGATTGATAGACTCCATATCTAAGATGAACACCGCATATGACCCATCCAACTTCCTTTATACCAAAGAGTACGGATTAGCGCCATCCAATACCACGCTTACCGTTAGGTACATTGTGGGAGGCGGGGCCGAGACAAATGTCCCATCCAACACCATCAATAAGATAGATGAGATAAAAATAGGCACAGTATCTCTGAACCCTACACAACTCAATCAGGGATTGTTAGATTACATCAGCAACACCGTGAGCTTTAATAATCCTACTCCATCTTCCGGTGGAGGATCTGGAGATACTGTAGAGGACATACGGTTAAAGACCTTGGCTAACTTCCCAACTCAGCTTAGGAACGTGACTAAGGATGACCATGTGATACGTGCTCTAAGCATGCCATCTAAGTTTGGTACGATAGCAAAAGCTTATATCACACAAGACCTGTCATTTGATACTCAGGACAAGGTGACGGATTTTATAAGCACGAATCCTTTAGCACTAAGCCTGTACACGCTATCATATAATGCGGATAAGAGGCTGACCAACACTAGCTATGCTATAAAAGAGAACCTAAAGAACTACCTCAGCCTGTATAAGATAACCACAGATGCTATAAACATAAAGGATGCCTACTATATCAATATCGGGATAAACTTCGATATAATAGTATTGCCATCCTATAACAACCGAGAGGTGTTGTCACAGTGCATTGAGAAGATGAAAGACTTCTTCAATATCGACAAATGGCAGATAAACCAGCCAATAATCATGTCTGAGCTATATAATCTATTCAGTTGTGATATAAAAGGCGTACAAAGCATTGTAAAGATAGAAGTGATTAACAAGTACGGGGAAGACAAAGGCTACTCCAAATACGGATATGATATAAAAGGGGCTACCAAAAACAACGTGATATACCCTAGTCTAGACCCATCCATATTTGAAGTCAGGTATCTCAACAATGACATTCAAGGTAGAATCGTAACATTTTAAAGGATAACAGTATGAGCGACATAAATAATCAAAGGATAGACCTGCTTCACCCCAAAATCCGGGGAGAAGTGAGAAATCTTGTAGCCCAGGCGAATGCACAGCTTACTAAGCACTCTAGCGTTAGAATCACTCAAGGGCTTAGGACATTTGAGGAGCAGGATGCTTTATACGCCATAGGCAGAACTAAACCAGGTAAAAAGGTCACCAATGCAAAGGGAGGTCAGTCAAATCATAATTTCGGTATTGCCATAGACTTCTGCCTAATCATAGACGGAAAAGAAGTTTCATGGGATCTTAAAAAAGATTATGACGGGGACAAGATAGCTGATTGGATGGAGGTGGTAAAGGTATTCAGAAACGCCGGATATGAGTGGGGCGGGTTATGGAAGTTCACCGACAATCCTCATTTCGAAAAGACATTCGGATTGGGTTGGAGAGACCTGTTGAAGAAATACAATGCAAAAGATTTCATACCCGGAACAAAATACGTAAACATTTAAGATGGCAGTATATAAAATATTTGCGGATAAGGATACCACGCTATACTCGGACTATGATTATATGAATACCGGTATGGATGCCATATTGGAGCTAACCAAGAATACGAGTCTGAATTACTTTAGTCAATCCTCAGCTGCCAGGGTGTTAATTAAATTCTCAGATGCGGACATTCTTGATGTAAGAGATAAATACATCGGTACAAAAGATTTCAAGGCCTACCTTAAAATGTACTTAGCTGACAGTACAGGACTGCCAACAGATTATACTCTAGAAGCATATGCTATATCCGGTGCCTGGGATATGGGAACCGGTAGATACGGAGACACTCCTATAACCTATAATGGTGCTACCTGGGCCTACAGGAAGGCCAACAAGACAGGCATGTGGGCTAGTGAGTCATTGGGCATAGGAGTAGCAGCATCATACCCTACTATGAACCCTGGTGGAGGTATCTGGTATACTAGCTCAGCAGCTAGTCAATCCTTTGGAGTATATACCAATAAGGATGTAGATATGGATGTGACAGGTATAGTTAAATCTCATATATCAGGAACAATCCCTAATCATGGGATCATAGTAAAGACTTCCGGTTCATTGGAGTTTGATGAGAACTACAACTACATATTAAACTTCTTCTCTCGGGACACTAATACTGTGTACCCTCCTATGTTAGAGATAAAGTGGGATGACTCATCATATTCAGTAACCGGCTCTACTGGCACTCTGGCAACTAGTCAGGATTTGATAGTATCTTTGACAAACAACAAAGAGATGTTCAATCAGTATGAGAAGTATAGGTTCAGACTGAATGTAAGAGATCAATACCCGACAAGAACCTTCAGCACATCATCTCTATACCTGACTCCGAAGTATCTTCCAAGCTCATCATATTACTCTATATACGATGTCAAATCAAATACACCTGTAGTAGATTTTGATGATACTTATACAAAGATTAGTGCAGATACAAACGGGAGCTACTTTGATGTTCATATGTACGGATTAGAGCCTGAGAGGTATTATAAAATTCAGATTAAGAGCGTTATAAACGGGTCCACCGTTATATTTGATGACAGGTACTTTTTTAAAGTGGTAGAATAATGGCAGAGACTGTAGACATAAAACGGAAAATATTTGGCAAAAACACGTTCCTAAACGTGGTGGATGTGGGCTTCAATCAACTGATACCTGCAGACCCTAAAATATTGGAAGCCAAGCCTACGGACACCGCTAAATTCTTCGAAGACTATAATTCATTATTCTACGATATACCAGCTAGTGGGTCATCAACCTCCCATCAGGAATTGGTAAGCAGGAGTAGCGAATACTTAGGAATAAACATATTGGATTTAGAAGATGAGGTTAGGTCTCTGAGAGAGGAGAACGTATCTCTAAAGAATCAATTATACATACTATCAAACCAAAAATAATCAATGATAGTTTCAGAAAATAGGATATACGTAAATCTAAATCAGTACGATGTTATAGATCAGTCTTTAATATCATCCAAGGACTTTATAAGAAACTTTGGGTACGATAATGACTATGTTGAAGTACATATATATACCCTCAGCGGTACATTGATCCATTCAATATACGATTTCAAAGACTATAAAATACCGGCATCTCTAAAGGCCAACACTCCAACAACCACCAATCAATTAGAATTCAGTCCTGGAAAGCTACTAGATGAGTTAGGGTTCATAGTAGGAACCTACAGGGTAGTATACAACATACTGAAGAAGAGGATTGTAAACACCGGAGAGAAGGATTTCTTCATAAAAGAAATATCCGCAGATAGGACAGAGTTGAGAATATCCACCAACACAGTATCTAACAACGATATAAATGAGGGGGTATTAAACTTCATAAACGAGATACAGACCTCCGCATACTTCAAAGACTTCCTTTTAAACTTTGGCGACAATAAGATACTCAATGGAGTAAACATGGCTCTGGATAAGAACACGGAGCCCTATTCCATACTCGTAAAGCTATACAAGCCATTACCCGCCGAGTTCGTATTAAAGGAAAGCTTTTGGTTCAGCGAGGAAATGTCTACCCCTGTCTCATTTGAGGTAGAGCTATTCCCTGAAACAGTTAAGGTAGGGACTCCCATGCTGAAGTCTGCTAACTTCGATATAGACTTGGATGTAAAAGGTAACAGCAGTTCAGAGTATTTCAGCAATGAAAAACTACTGAGCAACTCATCATCTTTCTCCTATCAGCAGGTACAGAATAAGCTCAAGGATAAGGGAATCCAGATAAACATAGACTACTCAGACTACTCCAACTTCGTACACTACTCATCTGCTTTATTAAGGCTGGTGAACTTCGTGAATAAGGTTGAGGACATAGACAACTACAACTCTCAGATAAGCATAATAAAGAGCTCTCCCTCATACACCCCAAGTGGTAACTTGAGTCAGAGCGCTTACGACATACAGAGAAACATCGATGACATAGTGGTCAATTTCGACCCCTATGAGAACTACATGTATTATGAGTCCGGTTCCAATACCTGGCCCAAATCAAATAGTGCTAAGCCTTATACCCTATACCCTAGCAATAGTACAGAAGCTTACACATGGATAGGTAGCTTAGATTATACATCTCCGTACTACGGAGGACAGGCCTATACCGCTTCTATCTACGATGAGGAGAATCTGGACAATCTTGCGAACAGTATACCGGAGTACATACGGATAGACAACAACAACGATAAGTATAGCCAGTTCGTCAATATGGTAGGCCAGCATTTCGATAATGTGTGGGTATATACTAAGGCTATAACAGATCAGTACAATACGACTAACAACATAGCTAAAGGTATCTCAAAAGACCTAGTGTATTATGCTCTGAGATCATTGGGATTAAAGCTGTACAATTCGAAGTCTAATGATGACCTATACGACTTCCTAGTAGGGGCCGACTCATCAGGAAGCTATGCCCCGACTTCAGATGGCTACAGTACCTTAGTAAGTGCCTCAAACAGCACCGTACCGGGCCAAGACCTGCAAAAAGAGCTGTTAAAGAGGATTTATCACAACACTTCAAATCTTCTGAAGAAGAGGGGTACTAGCGATGGCGTAGACGACCTGATTACTATATTTGGTATCCCCAGCACGGTCTTGTCCCCTATGGGCTTTGGAGGCTCGGATAAAACTAGCAAAACTGTTGAATATACCTATGATAGGTTCTCATACGCACTATATAACAGTGGGTCCAACGTACAGATAGCGTGGGATGCCCTTTACGAGCCCACTCAAGGCAGCAATACCTATTATGTACCGGATACGTTAGAGTTCAGATTTAAGCCCGTAGAATCGTCTTATAATCAGACTTACTCACTAGTAGAGATAGTAGGGAGCGGTTCTGATGTGAGGAATGTCGGGGTGACGGTATCGCCTAATAGTACCTTAGGATATCCATACAGCAATATCAGCATGTACATTAGCGGATCTCTAGGTTTTAAAAGCTCTAGCATGTCCCTCCCATTATATCACAATGATGATAGTGGAGATGTATCCTGGTGGAACTTGATGTTAGGAAGACAGTATCACAGATCTAGTCTGCAGAATGTACAGAGTCAGGTGTATAATATGGTGGTTGCTAACAAGATAGACACTCGTATTGGACACATAGCGTCTGCCTCTATATCAATACCTACAGGCTCTAGTGCACCTAGTTATAACTCATCCTGGACTAAAAGAGGTCAAACATTATATGTGGGAGGGTCAGGGTTGACAACCTCATTCCCATTCTCAAGCAGCTATAAGTTTAAAGGTAATCTGCAAGAGTTTAGATACTGGTCAACGCCACTATCAGAGTCTGCATTCTACTACCATGTGTTGAATCCTGAATCTATTGAGGGTAATGCTATTGGAGATTCATACGATAAGCTGTGCGCTAGGTTCCCACTTGGAAACAATCTTATAACATATAACCACACTATAACCCCTAGAGTAGAATCAACCCATCCTAACTACAACTATAGAGTATTTGACTCTAGCAGCATAAGTCAGTCGGCCCTGTTCAACTCATTCCCGAATAAGGTAAATTATGACTCTAACCAGGAAGAGTACGTAGCAGACTCGCCTAACTCAGTATATGCTAACCCAGTAAACAACAAAGTACGGATAGTGGATAATGAGATAACCGGGAGCGTATTGTCACCATTCCTGAGATTGGAAGATAACAGCGATCAGTATTTCACAAAAGATACTCACTTCATAGATGTGTCGTTCTCACCTCAGAATGAGATAAACAAAGACATCATAGCCCATTATGGAAGCACTCTTAATATCGATGAACTGATAGGAGATCCCAGGCAGAGTGCGGACTATTCCTATAAAGACTTAGCAGTCGTTAGAGAATCCTATTTCAAAAAATACTTGGAAGGGTATGATTTCAAAGACTATGTCCGGCTGATACAATACTTCGATAACTCGCTATTCAAAATGATAGCTGATTTTGTGCCGGGGAGAGATAATCTCAATACTGGTATCACAATCAAGTCTCACATACTAGAAAGACCTAAGGAAAAGACACCGCAAGTATCATGGGATACTGAGAATCTTGATAATCAAGGAGAAATAAAAGAGTCTAAGATAGAGGGGAATAGTATTTATAGTAGCGGTAATGGCGATGGCAGTGACTTCTATAGCGGGGAATTGGAAGGGTCGGTTATAGATGTGAACAAAATATTTGTTACAAAAAATAGAAATCCGTATTTATGGGGATAGATTACGAAAAATTCATAAGGTCAGATTACAATACTTTGATAAACACTGTATCCTCTAGCAGGGACTCTAATTTATTTAAGAAAATAAATCCGAATAACTCTAATATATTAGAGGTAGTACAACTAAACGATGGTAAGTATAGTGATCCAGTGTACCTTAGATCCAGGTATGAAGGAGCTAAATCTACTAGCGCTAAATACACCTTTTACACTCCTGGAGACACTTCTTACGGTAAAAATGCCTCCGTGGATATCAATACGACCAAGTTCACATGGTCCAATAATATCAATGTCATAAACCAGAACTTCTACGACAAATGCTCGATTAGCATAAAGTATCTCATAGATGCCACTGGGTCGGTTACTGAGCTGTCTAGTAAAAACACCAATCTGTTCGAGATACAGAATATGTATAAAAAAGGCGATACTGCAAATGTATCCCTCATGGACAAATATAATCCCACTAACCAATCAAACCTAGATGGTGATAAGTACATATATGAGGGAGGATTTAGTTTCTCACCTATAATATTCAGAGAGGCAAATGAGGATTTGAACTTCCTATATCTTGAGCCTAAAGAGGTCACTACTAGCAGGCTAGGTATAAAAACGGTTAGCGTACCTCAATACGTGTTCAGGACTATTGCAAATGCCGATACTACATTCTACACCGTAGCTGATGATATTAAAACGATATTCACTATCGATGGAGTAAACACTCCAGACAGGTTCTCCAAAAGTGAAATACCATCTAGATCATGGCCATACTTGAAGATTCCTTTAAATACTACAGGGCCTTATACGACATGGGGAGGTGGGGTATTTTACGACTCATCACCTACTGTGGATGCAGTTAGCAATTACTATACCTTAGATTGGTTCGTACCGGATGTATCGGGATCCGTAGGATATGTGACCAATGATAGTCTGGGTAATATGAAATCCGTAAAAACCGGAGGAGAGTGGTATGAGTATTTTCAAGCAACTAGATTTTCAAAATATGTAGTAAGTGTGGATATACCTGTAAAAATATCCTACGGTAGCAATCCTGATGGAGGGCCCTCTACTTTCAAGGTATTAGGAGTAATAGAAAAACAATTGTCAGGGCAGACTTCTTGGGAGTATGTAACTAATACATCCATGAGGTTAGATGCACTTCCACAACCTTCAGGAAATATAGGATCTGCTATAGGAGTAGACACCTCCAATAGTTCAATATTTATAGATGATAACTTGTTTAATTCCGGATATATTCAGGTATCGTGTCAGTTGAATAATTATAAGATAGATCTAAATACAGGAGATAAGATTAGATTGAAGGTATATTTCGTTGAAATGAAAGCCTTTTTTAGAAAGACTGAAAACATCATATTTGAGATATCAGCAGGTAGCACAACTAGAGGGTACTTTGAAGTTTGGGATGAAGCAAACTCAGGAATAGTCCCAATACTAGGAACCACAATACCAGGAACAACTAAGATATTCAGCGTGTCATCTGATAACCAGACGATTGATTTTGATAGTACATCATCACTGTTATACAGCAGTAGCATATTCGTAGCTCCAAGCATACAAAACCCTAGCTCAATAAGCAATTATTACAGCCCGGTAGAATCTCCATTCTATATTGAAGTGGGGGATTTGATAAGATTTTCATCTTATTACACTATCAATGCTGAGATATTTACAGTGTCAGAAGTAACGGAGCCTAGGATATCATATGCAGGAAGCACTCCCACAGTATTATCCACTCTGAAAGTAAAACTAGATAAGTTAGTGAACAGCAGTAAGGTAAATACCCGTACATTTGCAATATTGAAGAGGAAGAAAGATGAGACTAGTGTGATAATAAACTTCAAAAAAACGGAGGGTCAGACTTCAAATGCCTTGATAATACCGTATAACATAGATGATGACATTAGGAGAGACGTATCTAACATAATAGCTCCCCTCAAAAACACAATTCTATCTAATGTTTTGGTATTCTAAACATAAACCTGACTAGACTGATATTTATATATACAATAACACTTAAATTTTAATACCTTGGGATACTTAGACAATGTTGTAGTAACAGTAGATGCTATACTTACTAAAAAAGGAAGAGAGCTCTTAGCCAGAAATGATGGATCATTCAAGATAACTCAATTCGCATTAGCGGATGATGAGATTGATTATACCTTGTATAACCCTAACCACCCATCAGGATCAGCATTTTATGGTGAGGCATTAGACAATATGCCCCTATTGGAAGCCTTCCCTGACGAGACTCAGGCTATGAAGTATAAATTAGTAACGCTCCCTAGAGGCACTAGCAAACTTCCTGTGATAAACGTTGGATATGTTAATATCACATTGAAGCAGGCTGCGTCATTGGTAATCACTCCACAAACTCTGAACTACCTCGGAGCCACTAATACCTATGAGCCTAACGGGTATATGGTAACTGTTGGAGATGCCAGGCTGTTATCAACATTCACTGGTATTGGTATTGACACTACTAACATCCCTATATCCACTTTAGAGACCACTACAGGTACTCAAGTGAGCAAGACCATTATAGGTACATCATTCACATTAGTAGGCACTACAATAGACACTCTGTTCGGGAGCACTCTGACTAGCCTTAGCACTACCATAACCATTATGGGAAGGGATTCCGGAGCTAGAATCACAATACCATTAACAGTAACTAAGAATAAATAAAAAAATCAGAAATGTCTTTTATACAATTTGGTACAGATGATAGCGTAATAAGTTCGGAAGCAATCACCGCTCCTATATGGACAGGTAATCAGTATTCCTTGACGGCATCCTTCACGTCTAGCGCACAGCAGACTGGGGCAAGCGGTAAATACTATTTAAGCGCCTACAATCTGTTTTTCGGAACCTCCGGTTCAGAAGTTCAATTCTCAGTAGCATACGGTCATATATCAGGAAGCGGATCTGCAGTATTCAATGCAAACGTGAATGAAAAGAGCCCTACCAGGGACATTTATGGTCAGTATCGTAATCTAGCCTACGCTGATGAGAACTCGGTATTCAACTTTGGAGGATCAAACGGAACCTCAAAAGATATCTACGTTATCAACGTTAACCGGGCAAGATACAAGGAAAGCATAAACGCTGGAACATGGGGCTTGACACTGTCCAACGGTGGTAACTCACTGCAGCTTACTGATGACAGTAAGGATAGTACCATTACCAACTTCGTAGCGGGAAACAGGGTATATAACATCGTTAGCGGAACCCTGGGGAACAGCTACAATACCTCATCCATACAAACTGCTAGTGGAAGCTACGGATTGTTCTTCCCTGACATGGGTATTTACATCCTCAATCCAAGAGCGTTGGCATTAGCATATTCTGATAAAGGCCTAGGAATTACTCCTGATGAGACAAGTGCCATGACGTACTCACTAGGCTACAACATAAACGCATCAACCTTCTATAAAGCCATTAATACCGGTCAGCTGTTTTCAGCAAGGAGCCAAGAGACGGTATCAGCTAGGTACTTCTTCGTAAACGCTAAGAGCTCAACACTCAACTACACGACTAACCCGTCTATAATCGATTCTAACGGTAATATATTGTACTCTAGTCTTATATATAACCCTCAGGTATATGCAACTACGATCGGATTGTATAATGAGGCCGGTGAGCTGTTAGCGGTAGCTAAGCTGAGCAAGCCTCTGCCAAAAGATTTTACCAAGCAGTTGACCTGCAGAGTAAAGCTAGAATTCTAAATCTGCTATGAACCATTATGTCATCATTTAAGCGCCTTAATAATTCAGATGTAGTAACGCTCCCATACATAGCTAACAAGCTTTGGGAGCTTACTGCCTGTGAGTTAGAGAATAACGGAGTCTCTGTATACACTGGTAAGAAACTTACCGGGAGCTTTGATCCTAAAAATGAGCTGAAATTCAATGGCAGATATGAAAGGTTAGTGTATGATTCGGTAAACCATCTATACTACCAGAGCTACTCATCATCCCTCATAGACAATACCTCCAACCTATTATCTCAAAACTATAGCAGCTCTGTGCCATACAGGCCCTCAGGAGCCTATTATAACTATAGTCCTACTGCTTATATGGTTAAGGATTTTCCGGACTCTGTTGGGTCTGAAATCAAGGTTCTAGCTATAAGCAAAGATTTATATGGGACATCCTTAAACCCCGGTACCATAAACATATCCGCATCCTCCTATCATCTTATAGACGATAAGAAGGGGAATGTGTATGATGTATCAGGATCGTCACAGGTGTTTGTTGGAAACGTATTCTATAGCCATGGAACGGTGGTGATAACTAACCAGGCGTATCAGCAGATAGTGCCTGTGTTACCATATGCCAAAGATGACTATGTAGAGTTTAAGAAGGCAGCGACTCCTAAAAAGATATACCCGCTGCTAAACGATGATCCTAAGTATTGGACAATGTTGACTCAGTCCATAGTATTGTCTGGCTCAAATACTGCATACTTCACCAATAATGGGGACGGAACTGTTACATTCAATTACTCACAGTCTGGAGTATA
>Ga0247723_1000942_pt1 | contig 17896 bp, 31 predicted proteins | sample MSEWelMarce5H_FC_FD_189079 | JGI IMG/M metagenome (GOLD analysis project Ga0247723, IMG submission 189079) | Subsurface sediment microbial communities from gas well in West Virginia, United States - MSEEL Well Study Marcellus 5H_FC | ecosystem: Environmental > Terrestrial > Deep subsurface >... | reverse complement strand
GAAGTTCTGGAGACTGCGACCGGAGCCTGACAAGGCTTGGGTTGTATGGTTTGACGGACTTCCTCCGCATCTCTGCCAAACACTCAAATCAGCGCAAAATTGGAATAAGTTTGAGTGCAACGACAACGGCACCATTCAAGAAATCGAACGCCCAGAAAAATGAACGACCAACGAATCATCGACATCCTCCATGCCGAATGGCTCCTTCAGGAATACGAAGACATTGCGCAAAATGCCCGTGACGCTCGCGACCTCGGACTGAACGGACTCGCCATTGGATACGCGATTCATGCCTATAAGGTCATGCAGAAGCGCGAAGCAATCATCAACCGTCTGATCTTTGGAATATGACCACTCAACTAAAACACTCTCCGGCCCCATGGTACTGGGACGACGAGGACGCTATGCCATGGACAGATTACGACGAGACAATCCATGCACCGTTTCTCATGGACGCTAACGGACGTGCCGTAATGAGCGGCGACGACATACGGATCAGGAACGAGGCTGACGGAGTGCTTATTGCCAAGGCTGGCGAAATGGCGGATGAGATTGAGCGTCTGACTCACGAAAAGACGGAGTTACTGGAGTCGCTGAAGACAATGTGTTCACTAATGACCAACGGATGCGTGGAGTTTGCGAGACTCCCTTTCACGTGGCGCGAAGCATTCGACGAAGCGGAATCAGCTATCGCCAAAGCAGAAGGGAGGGACGCATGACTATCGAAGAATACCGGGCGCACCCAGCCCTCAATTTCAGCGCAGCGAAGATTCTCGCGACGATGACTCCGGCGCACTTCCGGGAGTACGTTGACGGTGGCGGCATCGAAGAGACAGTCGCAATGCGGATGGGTACCGCCGTCCACGACATGCTTCAGGGGCTTCCGATTCGCGGAGTCATTAAGCCAGCGCATCACCCCGATGATCCGTCCGACACTTGGCACGGGGCGAAGAAGTGGTGCAAGGCGTGGATCGCTGAACAAACTGAGCCTGTTTTCAGCGCCGACGAATATAAGGCAACCATGGGTATGCGGAATGCTCTGGAGTCACACAGCCTCTTCTCAACCATCATGGGTCTCTGTCCTGACCGGGAGAAGCCTGTGTTCGCGGAGTACCGGGGCGTGCAGCTCAAGGCTCTACTGGACATGAGCGGGCTGGATACTCAAGGAAACCGCTTCATCGCGGACTTGAAAACCACGGACAACGCCGCCGTAAAGAAGTGGGCGAAGAAGATGGTGGATATGTTGTACCACATGCAAGCCGCATGGTACTCAAACGTCGCCGCACTGGCTGAAGGACTGGATGCCCGCCCGAACTTCTTGTTCGGCGTTGTGGAAAGCAAGCCGCCGCACCCAGTTGCCATCTATTCACTGCCGGAAGAGGCGTGGAGTAATGGACAAGCGATGATGGATCTGGCGGTTGACCGCTACCGGGAGTGCAGCGAAAGCGGGATCTGGGCCGGATACCCAGAAGAAATCCAATGCCTTGAGTGGCCAAAGTGGGCATGAAAAAAGAATTCAGCGGATTTATCGAAGTGGACTTCAGTGATTCGGTGGCGAAGACGCAGATATTTAATGCGTTACTGACCGGAAATGACATGTACGTTTTTCGATGGTGGTTAAACGAAGCCATTAAAGCATGTGAAGCTCATAACAAGGAACAGAAACTGAAAGACCACCCATCCCTTTTTCCTGATGAAACTGACCAAGGAATACATCCTTAAACACCTCCGCTACAACAAGGAGCAGAAGAAGTTCTACTGGCGGTCAAGCACACCAAGCCACATGTCCGGCGTGCTGGCTGGTTCGATTGATAAGTATGGTGAGCAAACCATTCCGCTCGCCGGGAAGACCCTGCAAGCCGCAGCCGTCGTTTGGTTCTGGAAGCATGGCGTTCTTCCGGAATGGGAGATGGGATATAAGGATGGAAACAAGCGCAACATCCGACTGAAGAACATCTTCCCGAAGCCGAAGCCTGTCCGCGTCCGCAAGGTTGAGCGAAGGCTGGCTGCGGGCTGGGAAACGATCACTAAGGACAGCTTGAAACGGAAGATCAGGGACTGGCTCACCTTGGATGCTGGGGCAAACACGTTCCATTGGAAGATTGACTTCTGCGGATGTAAAAAAGGAGCGGTCGCCGGGAGCTTTATCAACGCCAAGGTGAAGGACCGATACTTGTACTACTATGACGAGAATCATAAACGGCGGCGCGTTGCGTATTTGAAATTGGCATGGCTTTGGCACTTCGGAGAGTGGCCCGAGAAGCAGGTTTACCGGATCGACAAGACGGACGGGCTTTGGAGGGACAATCTCACTCAGGACTCCAGTGAAATCCTGCGTGTGGCGAGGGCGAAGAAAGTCAGGCCGGACAACGCATACGTGTTTCGGAACTCTCCAACCACGAAGTATTGCAGGTCAGAATACGCAAAGAGCAAGAAACCCGGCACCAAGAATGAGAGTAAGCGGTACAACGCATGGGCGATTGCTGCCAGATTTGAGGCTGCGCTGCGGACATTCGGCGGCGAATACGTGGATGCGGTGCTTGCGATTGAGAACCAACCATACTACAAATCGAACAAATGAACGCAGTAGAACTCTGAATGATCCCGCGAATCTACATCGGAGTTGACGGCGGACTGGACGGAGGTCTGGTTGCTATCGCTGAAAGCACTGGTGAGATCCTGGAGGCGCACACGTTTCCAAAGCACAAGATTGCTGGCAGGCGTGCAATCAACCCATGCGGGCTGAATAGACTGATTGCCGAGAGCTACATCCTCTCCACGCATGAAGCCTGGGTTGGGATTGAAGATGTACCGGATCACATGCAGAGCCTGAATACCATGCGGTCCTACGCTACGACGTTCGGAATCCTGTACAGCATCCTATGCCTGAACTTCGGAGAGAAGAATGTTCATCCGATCAAATGCGGAACGAGAAACGACGGGTGGCAGAAGATCCTCCTCGGTAACTTCAAAGAGGGCGAGACTAAGCCTCGGGCTGCGGCGCTGGCAGCAGAGCTTTGGCCGGACTACGTGTTCTCACGCCTGAATTCCAAGTCGGATGAGCCGCATGACGGGGAAATTGATGCCGCCCTGATCGCACACTTTGGTAGAACAAAACATAATAAACAATGAAAACAGTACACGCACAGAAGATTGCAGACGCATTGCTCGTCATCTCCAAGATTGTCGAAGTCACCGCCGAGGACATGGTGGATGAACTAATCGGCACCGCATGGAGCGAAGACGAGGCGGACAAAATCATCGAAGCACTGGACGCATGAAGTACATCGAACTCAGCACAGAAGAGATTCGCAATATCATCACCGGAAAGACGACGTACCGGAAGTGTCCGCTTTGCGACAACGAAGGGATTGAACTTACTCCGTACAATGACGATGGTAATTTTGTCTCCAACGACTACGAAGGGGAGAAGTATTGGGACGAATGCGCGAACTGCGATGGGGTAGCCTTTATCAAAAACGCACAATGAAAGCATATAAAGTAGAACTACTGATTATCGACTTCGATGAACTTGGCGAGTCGGCGCTGAGGTATCAGCTTGAAAATGCCAGCTACCCGAACGACTGCGTGAGTCCTACCGTGATGGCGATCAGGGGACGAGACATCGGCCCATGGCATGACGATCACGCCTTAAACAGTCGTTCAACACGGGCGACCGCATACGACTTCCTCTTTGGCGAAAACGAACCAGAATTAAACGCATGAACACAGTTGAGTGGACGGGCGATAAGTATTACGGGAACGATGAGATTCATGCTTTGTCTGCATGGACATCGACTCACCGCTACATGGACGACGGGAAGCGGGCGAGGGTTGGTGATTTGCTGAATATGCTGGCGGACAACCAACACAATTCGCCTTTTGAAAAAAGCCTCTTCCATTTCCTAATGCGAGTGGACACAGCTACTCACATCCATCTTTTGAAGCACAGGATTGGAGTGTCGATCAATGGGGAATCCGCCCGATACAAGGAACTTGGCGCTCCGACTGCGCTGATCCCTGCCGATTGGCCGGAGCTACTGCAAGAACGGCTGCGTCGCCACCATGAGAACTGCGTCCAAGAGTACAAGGATGCGCTGAAGGAGCTGACTCCGATCCTTGGGCGAGCGAGGGCGAAGGAGTCGGCAAGGTTCTTCCTCCCATACGCAAATCAGATCACACTCGACATCAGCTTCAATTTCAGAAGTTTCGCTCACTTCCTCGGGCTCCGCATGAAGCCGAATGCCCAGCGGGAGATCCGGGAACTTGCCGAGCAGATGCTGGAACTGGTGAAGAATCTGCCCGGTAAGCCTTTTGAGAGAACAATCGCCGCCTTCGGATACTGATGAAACGAACACTCACAGTTGAGACGGTGAAGCGTATCTGGGAGTACGATTCCAAGCATAAGGTCATGCGATGGAAGATCAACACTCCTCGGAAGCCGATTGGCGAGATGGCCGGGAGTATGCAATGGAATAAGTACATCTTGAAATGGGAAAATCACTCTTACGAGATGGGAGACATCGTGTGGTTGCTGAATACCGGAAAGCTACCGGATTCCAAGATCCACTACCTCGACGGAAACGGGATGAACTGGGACTTCAAGAACCTCGTCACCGAGAACCAGATCAAGGCAGAGCGCAGTAAGAGTAAGCCTCGTCCGTTTGCGGCGATTCGTCCAAGGTCGTCAATGCGATTGTCTGAAGCGCAGGTCCAGTCCATCCGGGATCGGTATCGGCTTTCGCCTGAATCCAGAAGTGGGATCGTCTGGAAGGAGCGCCCGAGGGAGCATTTCGTAACGCTCAATGCGTACAACGCCTTTAATGGGAGGTACGCTCACAGACCAGCGGGTGTTTTTGATCCGGTTCGCGGATGGATTGTGACGCTGCTGGACTCCAGCGGGAAGCGGCGGTATTCGGTTGAGCAGATCGCGCCGTTTTTGCAATGAGATTTTCACGCCTCTTTTTTGAGACCAATGACTGAAGAAGAAACGCCAGAACCCACAAACACGGAGCCTGTGCGGAAATCAATCTGGGCGGATCTTGTCACATTCAGCAATGATGTTTGGTGGGGTGGACCCGTTGAGGTGAGTGAGCCGGACGCGCCAGATAGCGACGATTCCCCGCCTTGACCTTTAAGAAAGACGAGTATATCGTCTGCTGAGCTTTTGCTCCAGGGATCTGAACACCCCTGCCTCACCGTGAACGATCACCCCACCCTTCATCCACGTCCAACTCACGGTTGGTGTTCAGCGTGGCGTGGAGGAGTGGGGACTTTTTTGCACCCATGAGCATCCAGATGATGCAGCGATTCAAGCTTATTAAAGCTCCATCCTCTGCGAAGTTCGTCGGCCTGATGCTGGCGGATCACCTGAACGAAACGACTGGCAGATGCGATCCATCGGTTGCGGTCCTGTGCGCCGAAACCTGCTTGGAGGAGCGTGCCGTGAGGCGTGCGATTCGGGAGCTGAAAAGGGCTGGACACATCACCCAGATTGCTCGCTCAGGGACTACTCCGATGTACCGATTGCACCCAAAAACTCCGCTTAGATCCGGTGGTGACGAATTAGACCCTCCCCCAAATTGTACCACTCCCCCCTGTCAGATTGTACTACACCCCCTGGTACAAATAGACAGGGGGGTCTCCCCTAAATCGACACCCAAATCAGAAGGAATCAGAAAAGAACCAGAAAAAGAACCCATGCACACGATTGCTCTCTCGCCTCCGGCTCACGCCGCACTCGCGGAGATTGCTTTTGAGCCTCGACTGAACGAACCAGCCAACAACGAACCAGACACCGATATGGAACTTGAATCCCAACCAGAAAAATCCAGCAAGAAATCCAAGCCAGCCAAGGAGCAAGATCCACGGCATCACGAAATCACCAGCCAGATCAAGGGAGTCTGGAACGGTCGCAAGTCGGATGCGTTCATGTTTCCTCCGAGATTCCCGAAAGCCTTGGAGAAATTCCTTCAGAATTGCGATGCCTCTGCCGAAGATTTCCTCCGCATCTACGACGAAGTCCTTGGTGCCAGTACGCTCCAGTTTGCCTCGCTGTCGAAGCAGGCTTGCGACCCCACATTCCTCTGCCTGCACTGGAACCGGGTCATTTCTGAACTGGACAATCTGGCTGAGGCGAAACGCCGCGAGGAGCAGCAGAAACGGGGAGGCTTTAAGAAATCAATCTAATGACGGAATCCGAACACCCAAAGTCTGCGACGGCAGAGATGGAGGGGGCGCTGATTTCCTGCATGATGCAGGCCCCGGAGCAGGTCGTGGACTTTGCGGCTGGTGCGCTGAAGCCATCGGACTTTGCGGAGGCTCATTGCGGGATGCTGTTCGACATCATCGTGAAGCGCCATGGTTCCGGAGATGCGGTGGACTTGGTTTCGATCTGCTCGGCGCTGATGAATCTCCGGGTGCTGGAGGACATCGGCGGGATGGGGAAGGTGACGGAGATTTACAACCTCGCTCCATCCCCATCTTTTGCCAAAGGGTATGCAAAAGAGATTAAGGCTGCGAGCAAGAACCGCCAGATAGCCTCCATTGGCTCAGAATTGACCCGTGTTGCGCTTGAAGGTGGCCCCGAGTGTACCAGCCGCGCTATGGAGGTTGTCCGCCGTCTGGACGCAATTCTGTGCGATTCCGAGAAGAACGTACTGATCCCGGTGAAAGACGTGGTGATGAGCTACATCGACTCCTTTGAGTCAGGGTTGGAGCAGAATCTTGACCCGGCTGTCTCGACAGGGATTGAGGAGATGGACAAAGTTCTTGTCGGAGGGATTCGCCGGGAGTACATCCTGATCGGTGGCAGACAGGGACACGGAAAGACTCTTCTCGCCATGCAGCTTGCCGGGAAGCTGGCGGTAGATGGACGCAGGGGATTGATTGTGGGATATGAAATGTCCGCAATTCAGATGCTCATGCGGGATCTCGCCAGAGAGACAGGTATTCCACTGAATCAGGTGATGGGCAGAACTCCCCTAGAAGGAGCGCACACCGTCCAGACCCTTACCAGAGGGCTGAACATGATTGCCGATAAATGGGATGTCCACTTTATCGAAGATCCGTTCGTGACCATGGAGACGATTGCCGCCCATGCTCGCGCCCTGCACCGGGTTAAACCTCTGGATTTCATGGTTGTCGATTACCTCCAGCTTGTTCCGCTCCACAACACCGGAAAGGAACGCGAAGACATCCAGCTCAAGAATCTGTCCGACTCATTGGAGCGAATGCGCAAGGACTTGGGCTGCACGCTTATCGCCCCGGTTCAGCTCAATGATGACGGGCTGATACGCAATGCCCGCTCCATCCTCGACAGTCCTCAAGTATTCTTCCGTATTGAGATGGACGAAGTGGAGGGAGAAGACGGGCAGATGGAGTCCGGGGATTACGGCAAGATCAAAGTCTGCAAGAACCGATACGGCAGAAACAACGTATCGTTCCGCGTGTTCCGAAACGGGCCGCTTCAGCGATTCGAGGATTCCGATGACAATCAACCGAGCAAGCCGAAGGAAAAGTATCAACCTAAATCAAAGAACAGATTCTAATGGACCACACCACAGTTTCAGAGCGCATCCGAAAGATGATTACTCCAACCAAAGCAAGACCATGCCCCGGCTGCGGGGATGTCGTTGACGTTGCGTTCGTTCTTGGCCGACTTGTCTTTGCCTGTGACGGCTGTGCGGACAAGGGCAAGAAAGAAGATCCCGCTTAATACGCACATGCGTAGTTGACTATACCTCAATCCTTCGTAGTAAACAGGCACACATGAGCAAGACTTACGATCTATCTACCATCTCTGGAGTTCTCCGGCAAATCGCCAAGACGAAGGGTGTCAACTGGGCGGCAAAAACAGAGAAGAAAGGCGGCGCACTTTCCAGCTACAAGAACCCGTCCGTTCGCAAACTCACTCACGCAGCAAACCTTCTCGGCGTGAAGGTGTCGGATGTCTTTCTTTCCTTGGAAAACCCGGAGCATATCGACACGCTTCCAGGCCCTCCGCAGCCGGAAGTCATCCAAGAAGATGGCGGCACTCCGATTACCGGAGAACAAGGCGGCGATCCCGTGACTGGCACCGAAGAAGGCGGCGGCACCCCAGTGCAACCATAATCCATGACTTCGCACGAATACGCAAACTTCCTACTCTCCAAGCCGGATCTTCCGATTTACTGCTTGTCAGTTCGCGAGTATGCGGAGGAGGATGCGAGCATTGGGCTGAGGGTTCCAACGGTAATTCCAGCGATGTCCGAAGATCCAGAAGGCAAAGAAACTGAATGCCTTGTAATCTCAGCGACAGCCAAACAATAATCCACCCACCCGAACCACCGGATATGGCAGGGAACGACGACATTGATTACCTTCTTGAAAACAGGCAGCTTCTGCTTGTTCATGTCGAACCGTTCCCTGCCATGGACTCCGCTTTGGAGGAAAGACTGGCAAACAAGACGGTTCTGGTGACGGTTCAGGATGCCATCGACATCGTCCGAGATCACTACATGCTGTACGGAATCCCATTGGGATCGGAGCGCGATCTCCTTGTTGAGTACATGTCGCAAAATGAATCCCGCACCTTCTTCATTGACGGCAGGGCGATCCTTGAGCCGGAACTAGTGGCTCAACGGAAGCAGGAAGAAATTCCCGGCAAGTCATGGCTCTGTGTGGTCCTTGCTGCCCTGCTGATTCTCACTCTATTCACTTCCAAGTACGCCCTCATGTTTGCCGAGGCGTCGAACAATCAATGAATACACCGAAAGAACTCAAAGTAAAAGGAAGCGGAGTCTCGATTTGGGCCGACGCAAAGAAAAGCGCAGACGACAGGCTTGCCGCCATGTGGCGGGAAGCCTACGCCCAGGGGGCTAAGGCGTTCCATCCAGACGACGGCTGGGTAGACAGAAAAAACGGGACGCTCCGATTGCAGTACCCATTCGTGAGACTTCCGGGCATTCAAGCCGGGGATTTGATCGCGGTGACGGACTACGTTGACTGGAAGATGGTTAAGGTTATTCAGGTGGACCAATCTGATCCAAAGCAATTTTTGATTGAGAAAAAACTGCCGGAAAAACCAATAGACGAAGGAAATGTGGTGATGGCGATCATTGGAATTGTTGTTTTTACAGCATACGGAATCTTTCGTGCAATCCATCAATGAGAACCTTGACCGATCTCCTTCGCTCTCTGCTCCAGTGCAGGCTTTCTGTTGTTCTTGACGACAGTGTGATCCGCTTGTCGAATGCCGTCGAACGGTGGAGCGAAGTCGAGGAGTCCATCGCTGAGCTTTCCGAGGGCGGCAACCCTCCGTCCGATCTGGCGCTAAAGATCACCGGGGCACTCAGCGAAGCGAAGCAGATTGCCCGCGATTGGAATGGACATTTTGATGACATGCCGGAAGGTACGCTCGGCGGTCACTGTCACTTCTGCTTGATGAAAAAACACTGCGCTACTTTCCAACTACAATGAGCCAAGAAAAACAACTAGCCTACACCGTCCGGGGTACAATCTCCGAAATCAAAGACATCGCCTACGTCGGCACCTTCCAGAAGCGGGAGTTCTGCGTGAAAGTCGAGGACGGGAAATACCCGCAAGAGATCAAGCTGGAGATGACCAAGGACAAAGTGAGCATCCTGGATGCCTACGAAGTCGGGGACGAAGTCGATGTGGATTTCAACATTCGCGGAAACCGGGCCAAGTCCGGCAGCGTGTACAACAACCTGACGGCATGGAAGATCACGCAGATTGGTCGCGGCGGTCATCCGAAACCCAAGGAAACCGGAGCGCCGAAGGACTGGCGACCAAGCTCACGGCAAGTTGAAGACGAAATTCCGTTTTGAGTATGGACCCATACACAATCAAAATCGGCGGCGTTATCGCGGACCCGTACCGCATTGCGATCTCCTACGGGTTGGACTCCGCAATCGGGGAGGCGTTGAAGAAGATCCTGCGCTGCGGCAGGAAGCACAAAGACATCAAAACAGATGTCCAGGAGGCGATCAAGACGCTGACTCGGTGGCTGGTGATTCAGGACGACATTGAGCGGGAGTTGGCGACTGAGGCTACCTACGCCGGACCCACACAAGATCAGATCACGGAGCGTAACAGGCAGTGTGCTAGTAATGCGGCACCCGTTGGCTTCGTTTCGGAAGAAGCGCCACGTCGTTTCCCATATCCCAATCCAGACTATACGAGTGCCGAGGACGATACAGTCCATATTGATCTCTCCAAGCTGTCCGGTGATGAGCTTACTGCTGCTGGCTTTCCAGAAGACGGGATCGTCAGGGAAGTTCTCAAGCAGGCAGGCTCAAAAACCAACATGGAGAAGCTGCTGGACGAGCGAGACGGCGAGACGAGTTGGCCATGAAAGACACCATCATCCGCAGACATAGGGAGGGAAAGCCTGAAGCCGGGGTTGTTCTGCGGGTTGAGTACGCTCGCCCGATCTGGAAGGGAGTGGTTGTCGCGGACCAGATCGGCACCACGGTTGACACAGTCCGACTGGCTCGGCTGGACAACAAGGAGCTGGAGGAAGTGTACTTCAGTGCCTGCTCCCACATCAGCATCCGGGTTAAGTTGCACAAGAACCCGCCAGAGTAATCTTTGCTCCCACCGGAACAAGAGAGCGTCACTGCATAGCGGGGGCGCTTTTTTGTTGCCTAGATTACGCGGGCAAAAAGAAAGCCTGCTGAACTGAATCAACAGGCTTCCTCTGGTCGGGTTGGTGGAGGAGAATTACTCAGCTACTTTTCTTGGTCTGCCCCTGGATTTCTTCTCAAGGAAAACTTCCGGCAGCACCTTTAGTGGCGCTTCCTCAACAGGCACAGGCTCAACCTTTGGAAGATCCACAAGCGCAGACGGGATCGGCGCTGGACGCTCTTGTGACAAGGCTCTGGCTGCGTAGATTGCGTATGCCGGAGAGTTTGGTGGCGGCGGTTCAATCGGTTGCTGCGGCACAACCACGGGCTGAGGCTTCGGTGCCTGCTTCGGAGGACTTGGTGGTTGCGGAGGAGGTGCTGGCGCAGGCGTAGCAGCGGCGATCTGCTGAGCCAACTGCTTCTCTTGGAACGCCTGGAGCGCCATGTTAATTGGCGGCAGCAAGTTGGCGGACACGCTCATGCCAGCCAAGACATTGTTGATCGGGATCTGGTGCCTGACGGAGACGTACTGGGCGGCGGCTTGGATGGCTGCGGTGATGAGCGCCATGGCGACGGAGTTTTCACCGGGAGTGATGGGGTATTGGATGGTCATGGTGTAGTGGATTCGTTGTTTGGCAGAGGTGGCGGCACAGCTCGTACATATCGTGTCCCGTCGTCGTGATTGCGATTTATTATGTCGCAACGCATCCAGCACCCTCCAGCAGTGCAAGCTAATACACGCTCTGCGTCATCCTCTTCCTCAGGCCATCCGATCATTTTTGCCGTAACCATGTGCCACTGTGATCCGTTGCGCCCGCCTTCTCGCAGGCACCAGAAGAAACCAGGTGAGTCTGGCCGGGTAAGATATACTGGCGTCATAATCAGAACTTCTTCCCGTGTTTGCATGGACGGCTGGCGTTGAACGCCATCTTGTCGATCATGGCCTGCGCGACATTCCAGCCGTGCTTTTCGGCAAAGTCCATGATACGGATGACAGCATCGCCAAGCTCCGTCTGCGCGTTCCCATGTTGAGGCACCTTGTCATCTGGCGGATTTCCGTTCCGTAGTCCTTCTAGTGACTCGGACACCTCGGAATGAATCAGCGCAATCGACTCGCCATCGGAGCGGTTGTCGTCCCAGAATTTCTTGGCGATAGCGTTCGCGTGAGCCTTGGCTTGGATTCGATTGAAGAAGAAGACGAAGCTCTCCTCATCCGAATGCCCGTATGGGGTATGGAACATCCGCAATGGTTCATCACGATGACTTGCCGTGGATGATGTTTCGGTGGTGGGGTTTATGATTTGTGGTTCACTCATGGTTTTTCGTGGATCTGGATTACAACAAGGCGCGGCGGTTTCGGGAGACGTTCATTCCATCTGTCGAGAGATGCCTTTGATTTGAATGCCTCTTCCAAGCTATCGAATGGGCCGGATTCTTGATCCCAATCATACAGAGCCGGAGTCCATTGCGCCACATAGAACTTTCCGTTCATGCTGGTTCTGGTCTAAATTGAAGTTCGTCAAGAAGATCGGATGGATCTCGGTATCCGTTCGCCATGCTTTCGATGAACTCGACAGCATTGATGTCACGAACGTACTCCCAGCCTTCCGATGGCGCAGGGATTGGATCTTTGCAATACGGGTCCGCGTTGAGGAGCTTGACGTATCCTTGGCTGGTAAAGACTCGGTATCTGTTGGTCATGGCCGTTTGTTCTTGAGCACCATATCCCAGGCGCGTTCGTTGTCTGCTTTCAGGGATCGAATCAGAGCAGTGGCAACCATTGGCCACTCGGCGCGATCATTCTGCCACCAGTCCTTGAACTCGGGTGGCATTTCGGTTGAGAGTTCATCTTCCCATTTTCTGAGTGTCTGCGTGAGACTGTTGATCTCATCTTGCTTCCGGCGCAGTTCTTTGGAGAGTGTGCACGCAAGCCAAACTATTGTCGCGCAGGTTGCGGCGACGGAAATAACGGCGAGAGTTGTAATCATATACTTCAGCGGAAAAATCGGGCTGGAGCCAAGATATTCGCAAGAGCGGCACGCGCCGCGCCGGGTCCGTTGTCTCGGTCGTAAAGATACGTATCAAGCGAATCCCCGCTAAGATCCACCTTCATCACGCGCCCTTGAACGTAGTCGAAATACGGGTGATTCCTGGACGCAAGAAGCGCCGCAGCCTGCTCATGGGTCATGTCTTCTGGCATGTAGTGCAGGATACCCATTCCTTGCGGTTTGGCGGAATTGTAAAGCGCAGCGAGAACGGCGGCTTTGTCGAGTTGAGAGATGTCGATTTTCATTTTGTTTTGGCGTGTATTACTTTTGCTCAATAGGAAAGAGTGTTGCGTCCGGCTCCGGCGTGTACGGCGGAATCACTGGAGGCTCCGGCAGTTTGGGTCGCAGCAATGGAACCCGACTGAGCGGGATATTGATTGTCACTACACCCTTGCCAGACGGGAGGCGATACGTACCCTCTAGCGAACCAAGGTTCTGCATTGCGCAGGACGACATGGAGATGGTGGCGATCAGGAGACCGATGGCTCCGGATGTGATTTCGATCATATTCTTTCGCATAGTTTCAGAGAAGTAGCGTTTGCGGACTCGGATGCGGATGGTTTTCATGCAGCCCCTGAGTTTCGCATGTGTGATTTATTCCACAAATACGCATTCACGGTTTCTGATTCAGGCGTTTCAGGGTGTCCTCCGTGATCGGGAGACGGTCGTCTCCGTGCTTGTTGCCAAGGTCTCCAACCTTCTGCTCCGTCTGCGGAGAAAGGGTGGACGGAACATTCTTCCCGGTTTTGATGGCGCGTTCGGTTACTGCGTTCATCTTGACCTTGTCGGACTCCATCACCGCATTAAGCATCTTCTTCCCTCCGGGAGTGTCCGCGAGGAGTGTTTCCCCAGCCTTCCAGACCTTCTGCATACGGCGAATGGCATCCTGTCCGACCCGGTGGTACGTCTCCGTCGCTGCAACCACATCGTCCATATCGACATCGTTGGAATCCCGGAGTTGAGCTTCATAGAGTGCGCCAACCCGCGTGTTGAGATTGTCCTTTGCCTGCGCCAGCTTCTGCTCAACCATGTCCGTGACCTTGATGGTGCGGACGGAAGCGCCAAGGAACACGCCGCCGATTTCAGTACCGAGCTTGTACTGCCGCCCATTCTCTTCAATCCCGCGTGCCGCCTTGATGATGTTCATCGCGGACTTAACGTCACCTGGCGTGCCAGCCTGCTTTGCATAGTAGGCAATGGCTTTCTGCACCTTCTCTGCCGTGGTATCTGCTTGGCTGTCCCAGATTTTAATCCCGCGAACTGGATCATACCCGGAGATCATCGTTGCCGTAGCGCCGACTGCAATCTGAGGGGAGACAAAGGTTCCGAAGTTTTCCGCCATAAGTTCCTTCGCCACGCTCCATGCGACGTGGTCATCGACAGCCTTCTCGTCAATCCCCTTGCGCGCCGCATTTAGTGAAGAAGAAACAAATGAGAACGGATCAGAGAAGCTGATGTCCAGCCAGTCGAACGTACCATTCTTGTAAACGACATAGGTGGCGTTCTTGTTCTTTGCATACTCCGGCCCGAGCTTACGAATTGCTTCCCGTTTTTCCGGGGAATCTTCTGCAACGTCGTCATCGTCCGCCATCGCCTTGAAGATCATGCTCAGCGCAATGCCTGCTGCCTTTGCATAGACAGTGTGCGCAAGGAACGCAGAGGCAATGCGGGTTATTCCATAAGCCCGTTCATTTGTATTCTTGGAGCGGATCTCCTGGAAGCCAATCCGGTACGAGTTGATGGCATTGCGGTAGAACTCAGCACGGGCGGCAACGAACGGCGCAAGGAGAACCCCGAACCCGGCTTTCTTGAACTGCGTGATGTGCGCCCAGACTTTCGAGTGCGACTGGATCGTATCTGTCGTGTGGTCCGCAGCCAGCTTCACAAGGTTCTCCGGCATGTTCGTGAACAACCCGTCAGCGCCCTTCCATTCATTGTACTGGGCGGTGTCCTTTGCGTGTATGCGAGCCTGCGAGTCCATCTCGTTGAGCCACGCGAGGATCTTGGTAAAATCATCTGGCGCTCCGTAGAGTTGCGACCGCTGCTGTCCTGCTGACTTGATGGTGCTGAGGAGGTACGAGCCGAATCCAACGACGCCATCCAGCTTCAAAGCCTTAGCGAACCGCCCGAGGTTCTTGTCCCGTGGTTGCCGGGAGATGGTTTCCTCCAGACTAAGCAGTCGCTCCATCGCCTCCTTCTGGACGTTGTCATTCGCCACGCCGAGTCGGACAGCCAAGGAGTAGAACTGCTGCGCCGCCTCGCTCGTTGGCTTTGATTTCATCTGGGAGATGAATTCCCCGACAGTGCCGACGCCTTTCATTGCCCCGGTTGCCGTGCGCTGGCTTGCGGCGATAGTGAGAAGCCCAGTCCAGGCCCAATCCAAGCCTTTCAATACCGTGTTGTCGATTTTCTTCCCGCCCGATACCTTAGCGACGGACGACATGGATTCCTGCATCACGATAGATGCCAGTGCCACATTCTGCGCCGTCGATCTCAATCGGCGAGGATCAAGGATTGTCGCCAAGAACCCTGAGTTGAGCAGGAACGACGGAGCAGAGAGGAGATTCCGAATGATCGCCTTCACAGACCCGGCAGTCACACCCCAGAGAGCAAAGCCAACGAACTTGGCGACGGCTTTGAACGCAGTGTTTGATGGCTGATTTGCGGCGAGCATCACATTGATTGCGTCCGCCATCACGGGATCAATATACTTGCCGGAGAACGGATTGTTCTCGTATCCCTGATTTGTCTTTTCGGAATCAAGAATCGTTTTCCATCCAGCATATTTCTTGCCGTCCAGCGACAGTGTACTCCTGTCCACAATCCAGCCTTGGGCCATCCCTGTCTTCGCGAGATTCTGATACAGCTCACCAACCGCAATCAGATGTGATTGTTTCAGGAGCGTGTCGGAAACTCGGAGGAGCGGGTTGTCTCTCTCTCCAAGAAAGGTCCGCAGGAATGCAGGTACGTCGTTCTTGTGTTCAAGGATCTTATCCCCGAGGCGTTTCCAATCGTTTGCCGTTGCACCAGAGAAGCCTGTCTTGGATGACGGAGCGCCCGTGATGAAGTCGAGGTTCCGACGGAAGTCGTCATTCACTGCCGCATAGAATGAGGAGTGCTTTTCGCCACTGATGCTCGCCGTCCAGATTTCCGATCCATTGACGCTGCCGGGATTCTCAGAAATCGCACGCTCCGTATTGGCAATGTCGTGCGCCTCGTCGTCTGTCATTAGCGTGTACCGAAGAGCGTTCGGAGCGCCCATGATTCCGGCGACAGCCACCTGCTCTGGGTACCGCTGGTCGTACAGGCGATTGGCTTCCTTGCGCAGAGCCGTCGCACGCTTACGAGCGTTGTGGATGTTGCTGGCAAATCCATTCAGTGCCAGCGAACGCATAGCGCGGCGAATGAAGTCTTTCTTCTCTTCGGAGCGGCGGCGCAGAAGTTCTCGTTTTGCCACGGCACGAACCAGTTCTTCGTACTCCGTCCCCTCTGTTGACTGTCCAGGAACCATATCAACCTGCGTGACTTGGCGAGGATCAGTCATCAGATCCGCCATGATCTCATCCACCTGGCGTTGCTCGTTCTCTAACTTCAGATCCTCAATCCGGCGTTCGATGATGTTGTTCTTGAGGTGCCGAACCAGCGGCATGATCCGTTCTTTTGCCAATGGATCATAGTCCTGCTTCGGATCGTATAGCGCACGGTACGCTTCATCCAGCCAGTTGACGTAGCCGACACGGTCGTTCGTCTCAAATGCCTCGTAGGAACGGGTGACATACACCCCCGTCTTGGCATCAATAATCATCTGGAGCTGGCTTCCATCCATCAACCATTCGATCTTCGTAAGCCTGCCAGAGAGTTCGTCAATCTTTGCGCGGGACCGCTCAATCTGGTGAACGAGATCATCCGGAAGGTACGACTTGGCGAACTGCTGCTGAGCGATGATTCGATTGGTGCCTTCTTCCAGCGCAACACGGACGGCTTCCTTTCTGGCGTCGTCCACGATCTGTCTTTGCTCTGCGGCGCGGAGTTGCAGAGCCTTCATCCATTGCTGCTTCCGTTCGCGCAGGGTGGCGATCTGCTTTGCGTCCACCATGTCAGCTTGAGTTTCCAGCATGACGAGGTTCCAATAGTCTAAGTACTCCTCCTTGTAGGCAGCGATGGACTTATGGATGTCATCCAGCCCTTTCTTGGTCAACTGCTCAATCTTCTCGCGGACGTTCTCGCTAAGCGTAGGACCGTTACTGCCGAGCGCCCGGTTCATCAGATCCTCCCCGGTGGCGACGGTGTAATCCTTGATCCGGTTGAGCTGCGCAAAGCTATCGGCTTCCTTCGCCGTCTTGAACCCCGTCTTACTGACGGTCACTTCGCCTGTCGCATCCCGTGAGAAGATCCGGTAGCTCAGCCAATTCTCCTCGCCTTCTCCGAAGTGCTTATTGGCGACGCTGGAGAAGTCTTTGCCAATAAAGGAGATGAACGAGGCGATCTCCCGCTTGTAGGCATCTGAGTTTCGGAAAATCTCATACGTATCCTCCGTCACCATGCCTCGACTGCGGAACCCGGCGAAGAACTTCTCTACGGCAAGACGGGGTGCTGATCGCTTTGTCGGGACGTAGGCAACGCCTTCTGTTCCGCGTGCGCGGGAATAACGGATGTCGGGGGATTCGGGTTGGAACCTCTGGCTGAGCGGGATGAGGTTTCCGGCTTCATCGAACGTGAACGGGTCGGCTGATTTGATTTGGCCCCCATCTTTGATGATGTAGAGGCTTGATGGCGGCAATGGGTCCAGTTCTTTGTAAAACGGTCCGGGGTCGCTGATATTGGTAATGCGAATAATTGGCGGCTTTCCATCCCAGAATGCGTCAACAGCGCCACTGTCCTGAGGGTCCACTTCGGCAGCGCCAATCAATTCCGCCAATTCTTGCTCATCATAGGCGAATTGTGAGGGGTCTGCTTCCGCCTTGGAGATTCCATAACGATCTCCAAGGTAGTCAAAGGTTCGCTTTTTCCCAAATGCGTAAAATCTTCTGACTTTTGATCCGTAGGAAAGCGCCGTTGCGCGACTAGGAGTCAAAGAAATACCGATTGCGCTAGTGATATTTCCTCCGCGTGAAAATGGATTGAAGGTGTCAAATCCTGATTCATCTCCGCGAAACAGCCCAAGAGGTTTTTGCTTTGAGTCTAAAACTGCACCCGCCACCCTCGCCGCCTCATCCACCA
>Ga0247723_1000940_pt1 | contig 17916 bp, 36 predicted proteins | sample MSEWelMarce5H_FC_FD_189079 | JGI IMG/M metagenome (GOLD analysis project Ga0247723, IMG submission 189079) | Subsurface sediment microbial communities from gas well in West Virginia, United States - MSEEL Well Study Marcellus 5H_FC | ecosystem: Environmental > Terrestrial > Deep subsurface >... | reverse complement strand
CCATCATTGTTAAGATCTTGTTTCATAAGATCCTCCTTATTTCTGGGCCCTATGCCCAGGAATTTTGGGTGTTACCCCAATATTTATTATATACCCTTTAGGCGGAAATGTCTACAATCTCGCAATTGCCGTCTGATGTACACGCAAGTGTCTGTGTTCCAGATGTTCCGTCTTCTGTTTCATAAAAAGATAAATCTTCCCAACGAATTTCGCTAGGCATCTTAGCAAGTAGTTCTTCGTACTCTTCTTTAGAAACTTCTTGGTAAGGGGCCTGCTTATATGAGTGCTCTGAGTGTGGAAGGAATGAAATTCCAGACACCTCATCAAAATGCTTGTATACCCAAGCTCCGACTTCCATCCATTCGTCTTCTTTTACAGAAACAGTAATTGATGGCTTATGCTCACACCATGCACGTTGATAAACTAACCAGATATTTAGATGCTCAATAGCTGTTAAATCATTTCTAACAATTGCACCTTCTGGTGCCTTTACTGGAAATGAAAAGACGTATGTATCGTTTGGCTTCATTACATCATCTTCTACAGGAATACCGACTTCCTTTAAAAATGTGGAGATTGGATCTCCCTTTGAGCCACGAACTGTACGAATGTAATATGGAGAATGCCATGCATGCATTCCTGAAGATACCCCGACCAATTGAGATACTGTTCCAGATGGCTTCACGCATGTGATAGCTGCTGACTCAGGAATCCCAATTTTCCCTGCCTCATCTGCATTTGTTTCTCTTGCTTTTTCTCTAAGACTCATTAAAAATGATTCTAGTGAAACAAGATCTTCTTTACCAGACATAAACTTATGCCCAAATTGTCCAGTTAGAGAAACACCTAGTAGGCGCTCTTCTTCTGTATTATCTTTCCAAATCTTACGAAGATACTTGAAATCTGTCAGTGTTGCTTGCCATGTTCCAAGGATGGTTGCAAGTTCTACTTTTCTTTCGATATCTTTCTTTGTATCTTTTTCACGTAATACGACTTCTGAAAGATTACAAAACTGATAAGGACGCAAAATAATTTCCGAACAAGGGTTTGTTCCATAGTGTACTTCAGGATCCCTTCGTCCATATTTAGCCGCCTGCTTTTGTGCTGCTGCAACATTGTAGATTCCACGTTCGCCAGACTTTGAGTCATATAGTGATTTCCATTCTGCAATAAACTGTTCCATCTCTGGTTTGCGAGAATACGCAACAGAGTTATTTGAAAGAGCACGTTGTGAATTATTTTCCCACCAGTTACCTGACTTAGCCTGAGCCATTTCAATATCATTAATATTAGAAAGTGAAATCATGGCAGAGCGGCGAACACCACCAACTACTACAATTTCTCCAATCTTACACATAATATCATGTGCTTCAATTGGCTTTAATTGACGACCTGCTGCTGATTTAAACTTGGCGATAGTAAAATCAAAAAGATTGATTAGTGGTTGTGGGCCAGATGATCTACCACCCATAGTCTTAAGTCTTGCTCCTGCTGGACGAAGCTTGCTTACATCAATTGCTGGGATGTGTCCTGTCCAAAGCAATGCAAGTAACTCACGGTATGCTTTTGCCCAACCCTGCTTTGAATCCTCTACAACAATTACTGTATCTGATTTTTCAAATGCATCTGGGACGGCAGGAAGCTTATTAACATATTTATACTCAACAGAGAATCCAACTCCAGTGCCACACATAAGGATATACATTGTTTCATCAAATGAACGTGGATTATCTACTGGGACAAATGAGCAGTTGTACCCTGCAACGTGATCACGATCTAATGCAGCACCTGCAGTCATCACTGATCGCATTGATGGCATTACGTTTCTATTATAGACAGCATCTTTTAATTCTTTAAGTAGCTTTTCTTCTGGAACATAGTTATGATTTTCTTTAAGGTGATTAGTCATAAAGTCAAAATAACGATCTACTGTTTCACCCCATGTCTCACGACGGTTCTCTTCTGGAATCCATCTTGCATATCTTGATAATGCAATAAAGTTTTCATATGGGTTGTTAATAGTTCTTGACATTTATAATACACCTTTTCTCCGCCCTGCGGTTGTTTAATTTTTGAGTTGAAATCCAATTCTACCAAACTTTAATCTAAAGGGGAAGGGGTTATTAAAATTTTTCTTCTAAATGACTAAATGCATTCTTAGTCAACTTAATCCAGTTATACTCTTCATGTATTTTAGTTGACTGAGCAAAGTAATATCCAGATAATGCTTTAAAGTTTAATGCAGCATAAACCATTTGATCTTCTAAATGTAAAGGATCTGGTTTATAGAAAGATCCTAGGTGTGAATCTCCCACAGCTTTTGGAACTCCCTCTTTTTCTGCATCAGTAAGTCTTGACTTCAACTTGAGGGGTCCTAAATAATCAGAATAATGTGCCCAATCATAAGTTGATATAACTGGCATACCTGTTGCAAGTGCTTGAAGCGGGATAAACCCAAAACCCTCTCCCCAAGTAGGGTAAACCAAAACATGGTGGCTATGATGAAGATTTACCAGCATGTCTATAGGATACTCTTCTCGTATAATCTTTATATTTGAATATACTGTATCTGGAGAAACAAGCTCTTTCTTATCGTTATATATTCTTACAGTAGAAGACCCATGACATTTTAATGTTAATTGATACTCTGGGTTATTTCCAAATAATTTTATAAATGTATCTGTAACTAGTTGCCCATCTTTTCTTGGAGAAGGTTCTCCAACATGTAGAAATTTTAAAGGTTTATCTTTTTGAACAACTCTTTTATATGGAGTCCAGATATCTTCTATACCATGTGGAAAAACTTTAATTGGAGAAGTAACTCCATTTTCCTTATATACATTTGCAACCCAATCTGATGTAGCCCATACTTCATTACACAGATTCATTCTCTCACGCCATTCATCACGAATTTTAGTAGATTCCCACGGTGTATAACCAATCTGATATTGATTCTTATGTAATTTATAATGATGTGGCTGTGTAAAATTTAATTGTAGGCTAGCTTTAGGATTTGCAAAGTCGACTTTATGTCCTAATTCTTGTAATGATTTAATTATATGCATGCCAGCGTAACCAAATCCCACTGCTGGATTTAGGCCTGCTCGTATTGTGTAATAAGATATATGCATATTGTTTCTAGTTGACTAGCTTGACACCTACTGTTAAGTAATGTTATGATTGTAGTTCGTTATCTCTAAAGGAGGAAATGCCAATGGAGAATATCAAACAACGTTTGAGCGAAGTTGCTCATAACTGGTCTTATATAGGAATGATAACATTGTTCTTATTTACTGTCCAGCCTGGGCCAACAGCAACTCAAGCATTGCAGGTGGAAGCACCTGTGAAATCAACAGTACAACTAAAGAAAGAAACCTTAGAGAAGTACAGCACTACTGTGTACAAGCCTTCTGAGATGCTAACAGACGGAGAACTAAAAGAACTCCTATCAGCTGTTGGTTTTGAAGGAAAAGCCCTTAAACAGGCTTGGGCTATTGCAAAGGCAGAGTCTAATTCTAGACCTATGGCTTACAATGGTAACAGGAAAACTGGAGACAGTTCCTACGGAATTTTTCAGATTAATATGTTGGGTGAACTCGGCATTGATCGTAAAGAAAAATTTGATCTAAAGTCAAACATTTTATTGTTTGACCCAGTAATAAACGCAGAGATAACGTATTATATGACTAAAGGCGGAAACGATTGGTCATCATGGTCTTCCCTGAATGGGGCAAGATACAAAGAATTCCTAACAGAATTCAAGAATTAGAAAGGAAGGTACATGAAGATACAGTATGTGTCTAAGTACCTTCTGCTAGCAGAGAAGGGCCTTGTTCCTAGACTTGAATGTCCAATGGATCAGGGCCCTTTAATGTGCAACGAAACAAATGAGGGTATAATTTATCTATACTGTTTATCTTGTCAGTATAAAAACAATATAGGATTGGAATTTTATGGAAACCTCAAAGAGTCCGTTGATTCACACAGAGACTGACGGCGGAAGAATAGTAGAAACTGATGCCATGGGCAGAGAAAAGTTTTGGGAAGATTTAGGTAGACCAGATGGAAAATGAACAACCACAGAATTTAGAAGACAACCTACCAATGGTTAATTATATTATGCTGCATAGAATTTATGACCTGCTTACCCTTATTGCAAATAAGCTTGTAGGCCCAGAAGATGTGTCTAGGATGGTTGAATATCATAATCAAGGTTACTTACTTGGGCCTTCGCCATCATTTACACCACAGGATGAAAATGAAGAGAATATACGTTGACCAAATTGCCTATTTAATGAATAGGGCAGAAAAAAATACTTACGAAGATGTAGCAAAATCCTCTGAAGCATTAAAGTGGATGGTGGCTAAAATAGAGTCATACCTAAATAAGTGTTTAAATGTAGAAGACGGTCAATGCAGCCTAACATGGAAGCACGAAGAGTGTAAAGTTCTTATGGATATACTTTATGACCTTACCGAAGATGTTAAATACAAAGAATCTGTTTGGAGATTTGATCCAAACCAAGAAAGTATCTGGGACTAAAAAAGCTTGACTTTAAATGTAGAGTATTTTATACTCTATAAGTACTGGTTGTAGCATCCCACAGATAAGCTCCCAGTACATGATCGCAAGATCAGCAGAACCCAATCGGATCCGCCTCTGATTGGGTTTTGTCCTTATTTGGCTGTATAATGGGGATATGAAGCTATCCCATAAAATTGTTACTCTAAACGGTACTCCTCAAAACTTGGTTACCAGAGAAGAAATTCATTCAACTAACACTTTATCTATTCAAAATATAATGGGTGCTGGATACGCCTATCTTGGAAATGAAAATGTATCTCTTTCAAGCTTTGGACATAAACTATATCCTGGACAATCTTTTACTATAGAGCTCTCATATAGCGATAACATATATGCTATTGGTGATGCTGGAGTACAGGTGGCTGTCATGGAGTTAGACAGAAAATGACAAGTATCCAAATAACGGATGTTCTTCAACCAGTAGTGTTTCCTTCTTTTGTATCTACAATAAAACACCTAGTTAAAAGCGATTACAACGGAACAATGTATAAAGGTCAGGCTGTCTATGTTTCTGGATCTACAGGAAACGACGGAACAAATATGCTTGTCGTACGTGCAAGCAATGTAGGGGAACCTACATCTTCTAAAACACTTGGTTTACTTGAGCAAGATTTGCAGAAAAATGAAATTGGATATGTGGTTGCGGAAGGGCTGCTTGAGGGATTAAACACAAACTCTGCTGTGGCGGGAGATCCAGTTTGGCTTGGGATAGATGGTAATTTAATATTTGGCCTTACAAATAAACCAGTAGCCCCAGCACACTTAGTATTTATAGGAATTGTAACAAGAAAGCAGCAAAATAATGGCGAAATATTTGTAAAAGTACAAAACGGTTTTGAGTTAGAAGAATTGCACAATCTTGTACTAACAGGAAAGTCTGCTGGAGATATGATTAAGTGGGACGGAACTAAGTGGGTTAACTTTAAAGGCGTATCTGGAACATTTACATCAGCAGATAGCAAAACAATAACCGTAACAAACGGCATCATTACAAATATAGCGTAGTCTCTTCGGCAGGAGTCGAACCTGCGGCCAGTCGGGTAGAAACCGAATGCTCTGTCCTCTGAGCTACGAAGAGATATATAAAATTAAGATTTTGCAGATCTTTGATAAGTTCTTATTCTGTGACAATTTGCACAAACTACTTCACACTTAGCAATCTCCGCTTTGATTATCTCAATATCTTGAGTATGATTTCTATAAGCAGAAACACTAAAGTCTTTATTATCTGAAATATGATCTAGATCAAGCATATAGTACGGGTATTTTTCTCCGCAGTCTACACACCCAAAAGATTCTTTATATTCTCTAATGTGCTTATCAATTACACGCCTATAACTTCTTCGGCGGGTATTATAATTAACCTTTACACTTTCGCTTAAATGATAAGCAATAGTTCCTTTAGAGCAACCTAATATCTCTACTATTTGATTATAAGTTTTGCCTTCAGACCTGAGCTGAATAATTTTTTCTTTATGTCTCATAGTTCGATTATACAAAATGGATCGAATCATGTCAAGGTACTATGGCTGACCCACCAGGTCTCGATCCTGGGACATTCGAATTAACAGTTCGACGCTCTACCAACTGAGCTATGGGTCATTATATTATAAGTATACTAAATAAAGTGCGAATTGAAAAGTGAGTCCGAAAAAGTGCGACGGCGGCGATAGAAGACCCTATATACTCTTTTTAGCTATACGTCTCATATGAGTCCTAATACGATGACAATTAGAACATACGATCTCACATTTAGCTATTTCTTCATCTATCTTCTTTTTAGACAATGTAGGAATAAGTTCCATAACATTTGCATGCTTTTTACCTCGTACGTGGTCAAAATCCATGACATAGTATGGATAAAACTTCCCACAGTCTCTACAAGGAGATTTTTCTTTAAGGTCTCTGATATATGTAGCCAAATGAGCCTTCTGCTTGGCTATAGAGAGCTTTTCGGACTTCATCCTAGGTAATACCTACAAGAGTGTCTCATATAGCTTAATTATAGCAAGAGAAATTTCTAGCTTTCCCGCCTTTTTAATTTATTAATACAATTTACACAGTAATTCTCTAGCAAACCTTTACTGTTTAATCTTTGAACATATTTATCATTGTCACAGAAATCACATTTTAGCAATTGTGAGTACATCCGCAATCTGGACATTCTCCACCTGGTGCAGCATTGCAATCATCGCACCAATCTGGAGGAGTTTGTTTATATCCTGGTATCTTTTCCATGTATATATTGTACTATATATTCTAGTCGACTAGGATATTACTTAAAATAATTAAAATTAATAACTACACGTACTTTAGCATCTGTATGAGTTGTTCCAGTATGCTTTAATTGAGAATCAAATTCTACAAATCTATTTGCCTTAGATTCTATCTTTGTGCCATCTTCAAATATTGTATATCCATTATTATCATTCATATATAGGATAGCTGTTCTGCATGAATAATCAACATCTGTATGCCAAGCCTGTTCTTTAATTTCTGTAGATCTTGGTGCAAGGTTAGCCTTAATTCTGATCAAAGACTTAGGATTAATTAGATCAACTACTGGCTTAAGTGCAAAGAAGAAATTACTTCTAGGTTCGTGATCTAGATAGATCTTGTGAGTAAATTGAAAATGTTCGTTATTATCATCTTCATATCCCACATATGAGTTATAGTACCACTCTAGATGGCCACCGACCATCATTATGTCTCTTATTTCGTTAAATGTCTCTTGTGGTAAAAAATCATCGATTACTGTATATTCCATAGATTCATTGTAGCATTATCTAATATTCTAGTCAACCATAATATTAGATCTAACAAAATGTTAAAAAAATATTTTTTGCTACTTACATGTTTTATAATGGTTATTTAGTGTCATATATGCAAATCCAGATCTTACTTCGATTTCCCGCCCACATTTATCACATTTAATAACTCTTGCTGATGCCATTGGATTATTGTATACTCTATCTATATTCTAGTCAACTAAGATATATATTATATATATTTTCTTTTAATTACATTTCCAGATTTTTAGATTTTAGGAAAGCCCCCCTACCCCCCAAAATTTAAAATCAATTTTGTAGGATAGAGAAGCTACACATTTCCGTCATTATGAGTTTCAGTGTAAGCCCCCACAAACCAGCCTTAAGTATAACATGACGAAAATTGCTAGGTCAAGAGTTAAAGCAAAAAATCCCAAAGATTTCTCCTTGAGATTTTTTAGTGAGTAAGTGGATTGCCTTTTACCACTAAGAACAAGTCAACAGCTCAATTAGATCCGCTTTAGTTCTACTAAGAGTTTAGATCACTAATCCTACCTGTTAAGGCCTCTTATGCAATTCCGCCTTGTTGACAAGGAGAATTTCTGCCATACTCCAGCTTGTCCGTCGATTTGCTGTTAAATAAATTATATCATACAGATAATATTCTAGTCAACTAGTATTTCAGATTTATGAAAATGTTAATATAGATTTTATTTGTATGATCCAGGGTTTATAAATGTCCGATTTGTCTATATAGTGCGCCCAGATTAACCCTAAATGTGACCTAACTCACCAACTATTTTTTCAAAATGTCCGAATTGCCCGTGTTTCGACTTGATAAATGTCAGTCCCCTCATATATGATAAAGATATAAAGAAAGTAAGAAAGTCTTACTAAGAAAGGTTAGGTCAAAATGACTAACACTAATGTAATGGTAGTAGTAGAACCTACTCACCCAATGTCCTCTAGTAATACTAAGGATAACAATATCTTCCGCCTTGCTAATGGCAACTACATAAGCCGTATGGCATATGTCTATATGGTAATGAGTGAGAACCTAATCTCTCACCGCTACCTAAGCCCTAACGAAAGTAAATGGGTATTCGCTAATAGAAAGGATAATAACTAATGACTAATAGAATTTGGGAAAGTCGTAACGACTACTTAACACCTAGCAACTATGTAGCGTGTAGCGCAGGTTGCGGGCGGGTAACCGCTTGGACTCTATGCGTAATGTGTGGAGGCGAATACGCCACACACGCCCTAGTCAATGTGAGGTAACTCACACCGACACACCCCCCGCTAGGGTTGTAAATGTCAGTCCCCTAGTGTAGTCTTACAGACATAACAAAATAACTACTAACGAAAGAAGAACAGATAATGAAGATAACATACTCACTATGGCAAGGTAGCCAACTACTAAGCACAGATAACGAGGCTAGCAAGCCCGAAGATATTTTGGCAGTAATGACCGAACTAAATAAACTAGGTAAGGGTTTCTCTTACATTGTAAGAAAGGTAGATACTAAGTAATGACTAAATGGGATACTATACAAGCAGATGTAGCAGATGCCTACACACACTTTGATGAAGAAGAGGCATATAACAATATGCTAGATGATGAAGAAGATTTCTTCGGATTTGCTAAGTCTATTGAGATTGACCACTTAACAGATGAACAACTAGATGAGGTCTTTAATATGTTTGGAGATAAATAAATGATACCTAGCGGATTTGAGTTAGTTATATCTAACGAATACGGAATAGAGTTAGATAGTTTCTTAGGCGCTATCTACTTACCTTGGCACACTATTGCTATTGCTACCGCCCTACTAATCGCCTATAAGATTTATAAGAGAAAGAAGAATAAGTAATGAGCGCTAATCGTTTACTAACTACCGCCGTCCAATTAGCACTAGCGATCCCCGCCCTAATAATGGGGCGGATGATGTGGGAAATGCTAAAAGAGGATATGAGAGAACTCACAAAAGATATTCGCTAAATAGCGGCGTGTCGACTTGACAAAGTCGATTCGGCCCGCAGTCTTTTGCGGGCGTTATCCACAGCTTTATTCACAGGTGTGGAAAACCCCTGGATTTTGAGCGTAAGTTATCCACATGACCTAAATCACAAAAATAGTTTTCCGACACGCCCGAAAAAGGGGTCAAAATGTCAGTGGTCTATGATAGGATACTAGTATCAAGATTAAATAAAGGTTATTTAATAAAAAAAGAAAGGTGGTCTTAAATGACTACACTAATCAGAGAGATTACTCTCTCAAATGTTCAGGCTGATGAAGCCAATTTAATTGTTTGTGCTTTTTGCTCAGACTACGCAAGCGAAATGTTTTGCGGAAATTGTAATGAATACAAGGGTTTAATGACCCTTGGTGAGTGGTTATCATACACTCAAGAAAGTTGGGTGATGTAATGTTATCTGAAAAAACTTTCAATAAAATTGTTTGGGAATACCAAAACGGAGGAGTGGTTTCTCACCACCCTGAATTAACTACTTATGAACGAAAAGTTCTGCTGAAATACTTGTTCTCTCTACCTAGTAAGGAAACTAAATAAATGAAACTTTATGAATACAAGGCTCTTATTGAAGAGCAACGCAAGCAAAGTCTTGCTGACGCTTTATCCGCTTTAACTAAAGCGAATGCCGCTTTAGAAAAAACGTTTAACGTTGAAGAAGAGTAAAATCTTTTTCAATTAACGGCGTGTCGATTTGACAAAATCAGATCGGCCCGCAAAAGCTGCGGCGTCGGGCGTGTCGTTACGGCATTGTTATAAAAACCCCCAAATTCTGTGAGATTTATCACACGGCTTGAGCGTCTCATTATTTGGAATTACTGGCTAGTAAGTAGAGAAATGTCAGACCCCTCGTGTATAATTCCATACATAACAACAAAGAAAGAAGGTGCCACTTATGGCAACTAAACTATACACAATCGAAAGCCTACTTGTAGGGAAAAACTATCGCTCACGCAATCGCCATTTTTCTGGTGAGATTATTTCCGCTGAAAAGCGTGATGGCATTTGGTATGGAGAAAATACCGAAGCCTACCTAATCGAAATAAATGCTGGCGGGCTGCGAAATAAATTCGCAACAATCGCAGTAAAGGTAGGTGAATAATAATGGGATACATTGAAATTTTTCGCTTAGATGAGCAGGGTGCTGGCTGGGTAGATTTATCCGAAGCAACCCCTGATGAAATGCTAACTCTTGAAATTGGATTATTTCAAGAGGGTGCGCTCTAATTTGTCAGTGCTACCTGATACAATAACTAAACAAACAAACGAAAGGGAAAACCTAAATGGGAAACATACTAGATGAACTAAAAGACTTAATCGCAATTCCTTGTGATGAGTGTGGCGGTGCTGGCTTCATTTTTTGGGGCAACGAAAACAATTATGATGTAGAGGCTTGCGATTGCGCCTTAGATGAGTGGGGTATCTAATGTATAAACTAACTATTGCTTATGACGGAAATGCGCCACTAATAACTGAAACTTATTCAGACGCATTAACCGCCGTTCATTCTTTTGATAAATGCTCAGACTTTGGCGACGCTAAAGAATACGCAACCTATAATTTGTCAGAGCCTAATGGTAAAATGCACACTAAGAACTTCTATCGAAATGGAAAGGTATCACAAAAATGATGACACGAAAAGATTACATTGCAACCGCAGAAATTCTAAAGTATGCGAGCAATAAAACTCACCCCGCTTTATTTTCTAAAATGGTAAATGATTTTGCAGAGATGTTTGCAAAAGATAATGAGCGATTTGATGTAAAGCGATTTCACGAAGCGAGTGGGTATAATGTTCCAAACTTCACTCCGAGATAAAGTAAAACGCATTCAGGAATTGCGTCGCAGTAATGCGGCGCAACCTGTTCGCAATAAAAAAAAATACACACGCAAGATCAAACATAAAAATAAATTTGATTCTTAATTGTCGACAAAGCCCGCAGAGCTGCGGGGGCCGAATGTGAGTTACGTCACAATATTAAAATACCCTGGATCCTGGCGGCGTGTCGATTTTTAAATGTCAGTGGCCCATGGTATTATTCTCTTATTAACGAAAGGCCAACTAATGAAACTAAAACGCTCTAATGATAGAAAGGTTGCTAACCTTGTCACAAAAAATGGAAAGCAAGCCGCAATTGCTAACACATTCGGATTACCTGCAGGGAAAGACTTTTCATGTCCTGGTGCAACGTCTATCTGTGAGACTGTTTGCTATGCAGGCAAATTGGAAAAGCTCTTCAAAGGTGTAAAAACTAATCTGCTCCATAACTGGGAGCTCCTACGTAATGCAGACATGGATAGCATGCTGCTATTGATCGATGAAATGATTGTTGACTTTGTCAATGATTGTGAAAAGAAAGAGGCGCCTAAGTTATTCCGTATCCACTGGGACGGCGACTTCTTTAATGATACTTACACATATGCATGGAAGACTGTTATCTCTAATCATCCTGATGTTCAATTTTGGGTTTATACACGAGTAAAGTCTGCCGCTCTTATTCTTAAGGATGTATCTAATCTATCTCTTTATTATTCTACCGATGATGAGAATAAAGAAACGGGCCATGATTTAAAAGTTAACTCTGGTATCCGCCTGGCCTACCTTGGCAAGACATTCGCATTAACTGAAAACACAATGAAAGAATTAACTGGAAAGCCTGGCGCTAAGTGTCCTGAGAATATGAAAAGCATTCCGCTAATTAGCAATGCAGGGTCCGCTTGTGTTTCATGTGGATTATGTGTCTACGGTAAAGCAGACATTAGATTTAGCGCAACTAAAAAATAAAGGAGAAATAAAATGGCGGAGCTAAAGTACTTTAATGCATTAATAAATTCCGTGGTTGGTAACGACGAAGAAAAGAAAGCTGCTAAAGAATATTTAGCAGAACTGGATCCTGAGATCTGGGGCGAATAGCCCCAGCCTTGGGCCCGCAATACTACGGGGTTATCCACAGGCTTACGGGTGAATTGTGGATAACCCTAGATTTTGTGAGAAACCTCACAAATGCTACGACACGCCGTAAATAGATTAGATAATGTCGGTGGGTTAGGCTATAATTGCGACATACCAACAACGAAAGGCAACAAATGATAAAAGTAAACCACTCTCTAAACTTCGTTACTGAGTTTGACGAAACACACCCAATAGCACAACGCTTCCTAGCACTAGATAGTTATTCACAAATTGCTATGCTAGAAGGAATGCTAAAAGAACTTATCGTTCCTGCTATCCAACCGACTATTGACGAAATCAACGCAGGCGGTTCATACGCAATTCTAAAGGTGGTGGCATAATGTTAGCAACTGCTATTGAAATCTTAGACGCAACCAAGAACTCTATTTTTGATGAGGACATAATGGGAATGGCGGGAGAACTACACACTCGCAGAAATGAACTTCCTGATGAAGTTTATGCTAAATACTTATTTATGTATTCAGCCGCTCTATCAAGCAAAGTCGCAGACCTTGTAACTAAAATACTATTGACCGAGCAAGAAATGTCAGACCTTATTGCTACAATAGACGAAATGGACAACCTATCAGAAACTATCTTAGAGGAGAACGAATAAATGGGATACAACACAGCACTAGATTTAGCTCAAGAATTAGATTTAGAGATGGCAATAGGCTATCACTTACAGGGTAATCATTACCCACCCGTCCCGCTTTCTATGGTCGAGCCTTGTATAGATGCTATTGACGCATACTATGAGGAAGATTATAATAAACTGATCGAAATGCCTGAAGGCGTATTTTATAGAGGAAGTAAGTTTGCTCCCGCTTCCGCTATCATTGAGCAACACCACTTAGAGGCGTGGCTACCTGAAGAATTGTGAGATAAATCACACAGGCAGAGCCTACTAAATGTCGGTGGGCTCTGCTATAATAAATCCCCTAACGAAAGGAAACAAAATGGCAACACTAGAAATCGGACAGACGATTACAACTGCTAAGTCAGGAGTAGTCGGAGTAATCAAGGCAGTAGATAACCACCCAAGCGGTGTAAATCGTGTGCTTCTTGATGTAAATGGCTCAGAACGCTGGACAAGCGTATCTAACTAATCAAATTAGCAGGGCTCACCTTGTCGGTGGGCTCTGCTACAATACAAACCAACCGAACGAAAGGAAAAACAAATGGCTAGAGGAAAAGCAATTAGCGTGAAAATCGCTACACCTAAAGTAATCAAGGCACTAGAGAGTCGTCTTGCTGAACTAGAAAAGAACTACAAGGAACAGGGCGATAACGAAGCAAAGTATCAGAAAGCCCGTGAGAAGTGGCAGAAGGAAATTGGTAAGTGGGCTATTACTAATTTTGCTAAGGCTGAAAACCTACGCACCAACTATCGTCAATGGAACAAAACTCTCAATGTAGATTTTGACCTTATTGTAAATGAAAGCGATTTTCCGAAAGAACCTGAAAAGGATTTTGAGGTAATTCATACTCACACTTACAACGAAATGAAAGAGGAAATCACGAACGCAATTCGTATCCTCAAAATGACCGACGAGGAAGTAGTAAATACTTCCACCTACAACGCTATTGCTCGTTATCTATAAATAACGAACAAAGTCCTGAGTATGACTATAAACTACTCACCCACCTACTAACGAAAGGAAATAAAATGTCTCCAATTCTAGATACTGCTAAAGGTCGCTTCTATCGCAAGGGCGATGTATTTACAACTGGTAAGTCAGGAATTACTGGCACAATTAGCGAAATCATTTCTATTCGTCCTAATCTAACTAAACTAGGATTGAATACAGAAAATGGTTTGCGCTGGGCTATGGTAAAAATCGGCGCATAATCTTATGGGGGCTAGACAAAACCTAGCCCCCAATGTTATACTTATTATCCCTACTACAGAAAGAATAAAATGAAAAATCGTTATCGTGTTGAAATCTATGACGAAGTAAAGGCAAATGATTTAACTATCTACTCTGAGCAAGGTGTAGATAAAGAATACTTAACTGAAATTGTATTCTCAAACCTCCGCCGTTTCTCTGGCAACATTCGTGCTTATGTTTATGATAATCTAAAGAAAAAGAAAACAACAGCACTCTTCTTACCAATGGAAGTTCTTCCTAAGAAAACCGAATTAACAAAACTACTTGGCTAAAGTCTTGGGGCGGGATCTAGTTCCGCCCCATCTTCCCAAGTTGGCCCGCAAAGCTGCGGGGTTATCCACAGCCTTACGGCAGTTATCCACAATCCCCCAAAATTTGTGACAATGATCACATTAGACAATTCGGACAAATGATTAACTAATCTAGACAATGTCAGTGCCCCCTGCTATAATCAGAACTCAATCAATCGAAAGGATAAATCTATGGCTCATAACCTAGAAACAAATGGCAACGATGTTGCCTTTGCTTTGCGTGGCAAACCCGCTTGGCACAATCTCGCAAACCGAATCTTCAATCAAGATGAAGATGTAACTACACAAACAATGCTTGAAGAAGCAAAGTTGGCGAACTGGAATGTTCGTTTATCTCCGCTGACTGACCACATTTCAGAATCTTGGAATGATGTTTCAGACGCTCATCTTGTGTTACGCACAAATCCATTCAATCAGGAAACTGATGTTCTCGCAACTGTAGGCAAGCGTTACAAGCCTGTTCAGAATGAAGAACTATTTGCTTTCGCTGACGCTATTCACGACGCAAATGCTGACTGTCGCTGGGAATCTGCTGGCTCTTTGAAAAAGGGTAAAGTGGTTTTCGGAACTGTAGACATTCCACGCACAATGGTTATTGACCCACAAGGTGCTAATGATGAGACAAAACTTTATCTCATTGTCTGGACTTCACACGACGGCTCTGTTGCTGTTCAGGCTGCCGTTACTCCTGTTCGTGTTGTATGTCAAAACACTTTGAATCTTGCTATGCGTAACGCTAAGCAATCATTCAAGATTCGTCATACACAATCTGTTGAAGGACGAATTCAAGTTGCTCGTGAGACTCTTGGACTCGCTCTTGGATACTTTGATGAATTCGAGAAAGAAGCACAAGCGCTTTATTCTCAATCCATTACTGACGCAGAGTTTTCTAAACTCATCACAACACTTTACCCAAAGCCTGAAAAGGATTCTAAGGGTGCGCTAAAGAAGTGGGAGAATAAGGTTGTTCTACTTGATGACCTTTATCATAACTCACCAACTAACGCTACAATCAAGGGAACTAAATGGGGCGCTTTCAATGCGATTACCGAACGCCTTGATTACTATCGTTCAGGTCGTGGCAATTCTGAATCACTTATGGCAGGTGCGTCAGGCTTTGACCCAATTCTTACCGCCGAGAAAAATAAAATTCTCAAGTTGGTAAAATCATTCTAACAAAATGATTTGCAACGGGGGAGAGAAATCTCCCCCGTTTTCATTTGGTCCGTTAGCTCAGTTGGTTAGAGCGCTACCCTGTCACGGTAGAGGTCGTGGGTTCAAGTCCCATACGGATCGCTAAGAATGAGATTTGCGTTTCATATAATGAGACGCCCGCAACATTGAAGGCAGGATTCCTGTGTTACGGATCACATAAAAAATCCCCTGAAAGCTATTGTAAATGTCAGTGGCCAGGTGTACAATACTCGCATGACCAAATATCAGAAGTATACATGGGTGTGCACGGGAGACTGTGACGCATTAATTGAATATACATTAAAAGATGGATATGGATGGCCAGCGGGTGTGATGGACCTCACATGCCGATGTAACTCCAATTGCACATTATTGTCAGTGGAAGATGCTACAATACCGTATACAGATACACCTATAACAGAAACGAAAGGTAATGAAATGGAAACTGCAGAAACAACAGTAACAACAGTTCCTGATACATATAACCCAAATCTATTGGTAACTTATAAAGTTATCCACGGATATTCAGATGCAGAATATGCAACTGATAAGGTTACATCAATTGAATGGGACCTACACAATGCACGTCAAGCACAGAAGCGTGTCGGAGTATTTGAAGACAAGGTAAACACTGTCAAAGATATTATCGGCGAGGCATATGCTGACTCACAAGACCAAGATACACTTCGTGCAATTGCTGAAGCCCTTGGTATTGAGTTGACTAGAACAGTTGAGTGGACTGCATCTATCGAAGTTAGCGGAACAATCGAAATTGATTTGCTTTCTGATTATGATACTGATTATGAACTTGAATCAGAGATTACAGATTCTATCTACGCCGACTCACATCACGGCAATATCGAAATCCTTGACCAAGAAGTATGTAACGTTAGGGAGTCATAATGTATTTTGAGTTGACTGCTCCTGATAGGCTCTCTATGGAGAGGGCCTATTGGGATGCTCAGATAATGGGGCTGGACCCTCAAGCATTAACACCATTGACATTCAACATCGGAACTGGTAGCATTGAGAAAGTAAGTCGCATTCGAGATAAGTATAATCTAACAGAGAGTTATACATCAGACTACGAACCGACAGGATATACAGGGAGATAAAATGGATTACCAAGATGGTTTTGAAGACGGCGTTAAATTTGCACGAGAGGTTATTGTAACTAATATCCGACTGTGGGCAGAAACATCTGAGGACGGACCAGCATACGATGACATTGCTGACCGCCTAGAATTTGGAACCGTTGACTATGACCTCTGAGGATCTAACTCGCTGGATTGGCTGCGACCAATGCGGTACAGCTCAGGCTATGTATCTAATTAAACTAGTAGATGGTGAACTATATTTCTGTGGCCACCACTACAATAAAAACAAAGAGGGCCTTGACAAGGTCTCCTTTGAAATGATAGAATTGAATAAAATCGAAGAAGTACCTCAACTAGAAAAGGCGGAATAAAATATGGGAGATAGAGCAAACTTTGGCTTTGTACAGCCAAACGGAAATACAATCGTGTTGTACGGCCACTGGGCTGGACACAATATGCTAGCACAATTGGCAGAGGCAGTGTTTAAAGCACGTCCTCGCTGGTCCGACCCAGCATATGCAACACGCATTACAATCAGTCAGATGATTAACAACGACTGGAATTCAGAAACTGGATGGGGCCTGCACGTAAATGAGATTGGCGACAATGAGCACAAGATTGCTATTGTTGATTTCAATCAGCAAACGTTTAGTCTTCACGAAGAGGCGCCAAGGAATGACTTGGACAACAAGGTCAACGGGATGAGCAATCAAGCAATCTTTACAATGGACCTGTCGAATTTCGTAGAAAAGTATGCAGACGTAACTATCTCGGTTTAGTTAACTGCAATATGATATAATGGTAATTAGGTCCTAGCGGACCTTTTTACTAGAGTAAGGTGCGGCTACCAGGGACATCCCAAGTCGCTAAGTAAAGCAGCGTTTACTAAATTCCTTTCGTTCTGCTAGCAGCCTTGCTTATCTTAAGATCCTTCAGCTTAGCTGAGGGATTTTTTGTTTGGCCCGCAAAAGACGTGAGGGTATCATATGCTATTTACGGGTGTCAATATATATCCCTGGAAATTTCAGTATTTGAGATCAATGTGGTGTAAAACACACCCATATAGCATAGACAAATGTCAGT
>Ga0247723_1000938_pt1 | contig 17927 bp, 37 predicted proteins | sample MSEWelMarce5H_FC_FD_189079 | JGI IMG/M metagenome (GOLD analysis project Ga0247723, IMG submission 189079) | Subsurface sediment microbial communities from gas well in West Virginia, United States - MSEEL Well Study Marcellus 5H_FC | ecosystem: Environmental > Terrestrial > Deep subsurface >... | reverse complement strand
GGCATTAAGTGCGCCATTGAGATGTGCAAGCAATTACTCGAAGAGATCCCTTCTCAGTATATTCCAGAGTTTGCTTGGGACGAGATTCTAGATGAGTCAAAAGGTGCGTCAGCCAGAACAATGAAGAAGGCTGCTGCTATTGGAACTCTTATCCATGACTATGCTGAGCAGTATGAGGCTAATAAATCAATCACAGCTAAGCTACATGATGACATTGTGACGCATGTTGATCGTAAAAAGGTGTTTTCCTGTATTAAGAAGTTTAGACGGTGGAAGAGACAGAATAGTGATGAGGTATTAAAACATGAAGAGATTGTTGCTTCCAGTGTACTTAACGTGGCTGGCAAGTTTGATAGGTTGGCAAAGCGTAGGAATAGCATTGTACTTTCAGACTGGAAATCAAGCTCCGGTATTTTCACTGAGCAATTGCTACAGCTTGCTCTTTATCGGGTGCTTATTAGCGAGTGGATGGGTATTCAAGTCGATGCGATTGAGATTGTTCGATTCGGTAAGGAAGACGGAGCATTTGAAACAAAGATGATTAGTGATCCTAAGCAGCTAGCAGACTTAACGCAACAAGCTATTCAGAATGTCAAGACATGTGAATTTATGGAAAGGTGGGAGCCTAAACCTTATGCTAAACGAGGCGAGACTACTCCTAAGTAGGGGCATATCAGTCATTCCAGTAAAAGGGAGAACTGCGTCAAATGAAGAAGAGTGGAAAAAGCCGGTTATCAGTTGGAAAGACTATCAGACCCGTCTACCGTCAATGTCTGAAGTTGTCGGATGGTTCAGAGCTACTCGCTACAACATGGCTATTGTTACAGGACAAGTCTCACGCTTACTTGTTCTCGACATCGATGAGCGACACTCTGGTAAGGAGTCTATACAAGGAAAAGCACTTCCCCTCACCTGGCATGATAAATCTCCTGGAGGAGAACACTACTATTTTAGATGGCATCCAGCATTTTCTGAACTCTCAACGCAAGGTGCCAGTCTACTTCCGGGGCTAGACGTTAGAGGAAACGGCGGTTACATAATCTGCCCTCCTTCGATTGGATATGGGAATCAATCGTATGAGTGGATAAGGAATCCAGCTAACACACCGCTGGCCTACCCTCCTAGCTGGTTCTTGGACTTGTTGAAGAAGCAGAAGAAAGAACTTGGAGTTGCTAATAAACAGGGATGGATTGGAGAGGTACTTGCAAATGTCAAAGAAGGAAATAGAGACAACAGCTTTATCAAGCTTGCTGGACGTTTTTGGCATGACGGCCTTCAGGCTCAAGAGATCATCGACTTGCTTACTCCTCACGCTGAAAGAGTTGGATATGGCATTGATGAGCTTATCGCTAAAGTCAAACAAGTTGAAAAGTATCCTAGAGCTGAGGCAATCTCTATCGACACATCGGAAGACTCTTCTTCATATCAAGAGTTTATGGGGTCTGGAGAGAAAGAAATTAAATGGATTGTTGACGGAATTGTACCAGAACAAGGTGCAGTGATCTTAGGTGGAACTCAGGGACTCGGTAAAACTTGGCTCCTTCTTGATCTGGCTATTGAACTGGCGAGGGGAGGCGGAAGCTGGTTGGGGAAGTTCGGAGTTAATCCAGCAAAGGTGCTCTATGTTGATGAAGAATCTAGTGAAACTCTTCTTAGGACTCGGCTCAGTAAGCTGGTTCGTGGCAAGGGTCTTGTTAATCCTAACCTTGATATTGAACTTAGCGTTGGTAGGTGCTTTAACGTTTCTTCTGATCCTTCTTTCAATAAGCTTCGTGCGCTTATTGATAAGACTCGTCCGAAGGTAATATTTATTGACTCACTGGTTCGTGTCCATTCAGCGTGTGATATTGACCGAACTGCCATGGCTACTGTATTTGCAAAGTTCAAGAAGCTTATTAGGGAGTTTGACTGTTCAATTGTGATCGCTGCACACACAACGAAACAGTCTTATCAACAGGAAATTGAAGGGAAAGAGCCAAGTTCAAATGACATCGCTGGATCTAACGAGATCACGGCATTCATGGATGGAGCACTTAACTTGGTGAAGAGAAAAGGTGAGTTGTACATCTATCAAACAAAGTCACGATATGGGATAGAGCTTCCTCCTTTTCTAGTGAAAATCACAGATCCCGAGATAGGGAAAACTGAAGTGAGGGCTTATTAAATGAGCGTTACGATATACACAGCTGCCAAGATGACAGGCAGGGATCAGAAGGAAATGGTTGATACAGCCAAGTTCAATAAGAAGGTGTTTGAGGCTGCTGGTATCAATGTCCTTGATCCTATCTTAGAGGAGCATGTTAAAGCAGAGCATCATCCTCTTGTGGATAAACCCCTCGATATCCTTAAAGGGTATTGGGACAGAGATAAGACCATGATCCGTGAGGCTCATGTTGTGGTTGATACCAGCCCTGAAGACAAGAGTGAGGGTGTCGCTCATGAGCTTGGGTATGCCCGGTATGCACTCTGGAAACCAGTCGTCAGGATGTACAAGCAGGGAGCTAAGCCTACAAGTCTTATCGCCGTGTTTGAAGACGATCTAATTGTTCACAGTCCGCAAGAAGCTGCTATCCAGATAAACAAGTATTGGGGAACCTGGGCTAGACGGTTTATGTGGAGAGTCAGTCTTCTTAATAGGTGTTTGTTGCGGTGGTTCTACTATCAAATTTTAGAGTGGAAATAGTTTTAAGTGGGATTGAGGCTAAATACAGTGAATAAGTCTCTAGGCAAATTCGATTTTAGAGTTTGTCCTGCTGAAGTCCCACAAAAATTAAGGAGAACATGTGCACTATAGAGCTTATCCGACTGTAAAAGATACTCCTAATCGCATGACTCGTAAACGAGCTAGGAGAGAAGTGTTTCTAGAGAACAAGCTTGCTGGTAATAGAGCAAGAGCTGAGAGAAGGAAGGAGAAAGCCAATGCCGTTCGTTAAACAAGAGTGTCGAGCTGAAGGTCATGAAGCTTGCACAGTCGGGGATATGTGCTATCAAGACTACAAGAGGTTAGTTGATGCTTGGAATAAAGATCCTCGCTGGACTACTGCTCACAATCTGACCACAGCTTGGTTTGACCTAGCCAGTGATGCTGACACAGCACACTTCTTAGCTTACATGGTTTGGTTTATGAAAAAGGTCATGCCATATGAAGACCTTAAGGAAAAGGAGAACGGGACTATATGAATATCTATGACCTTGCCTTCTACATAATGATAACTGTTTCGCTTGTTGGGTTGCTTCTCTTAATCAGTTTTGACTGGAAGGAGTAAATAATGGAATCACCTAAGACGGTTCAATGCCTTATCTGTAGAAACCTTATTAATGAGAACTGGATAGAAGTGTGGACTTCTGATGGTGAACCTCTCTGTAACGATTGCTGTGAGAGATTTCCAAGTTGTCCCTTGGTTAAAGAAGCAGAGGGAGATGAAAACTAATGGCTATTTTAGTCGGTATCAGCGGTAAGCGTGGAGTAGGGAAGAGCCTCCTTGCTAACCCCTATCTCAAGATGCGTAACTTCCAGATACATGCGTTCGCAGATCCTCTTAAAGAAGATGTCAGACGGTTCTATGGGCTTACCAGGGACCACACTGACGGGAAGCTTAAAGAGGAGCCTTGCGCTAAGTTGGGTGGGCGCACTCCGAGAGAAGCCATGATCAGTGAAGGTGCACTTCGTAGGAGCTTCTCTGACCACGGGCTGTATTGGGCAAATAAACTCATGGATGAGAAGATTAAGAGACTACCAGAAAAGCAGCTGGTTGCTATTACAGACGTTAGGTTTATGAATGAGTTTAATCTAATAAAACGTCACAATGGAATGGTGGTTAGGCTTGATAGAAAACCAGAGTTGAACATCTATAAAGCCCCCCTCAGTGATCCAAGTGAGTGTGAACTAGATAACTGTATTTTTGATCTTAGATTATCTGAGTCAGAAAACATCTCTCCTCAAGACTTAGAAAAATTCAGCGATAGGATACTTGAGTATGTCAATAAATATTATAAATAAAAAGTTTAATCGTTTAACTGTTACAAAATATCTATATAAGAGGAAATCACAAAAGAAAATATATGAAGCTGTATGTCAGTGTGGAAAGATCGTTACTGTAAGTAGCTCTAACTTAGTTACAGGACATGTGCAGTCGTGCGGGTGTCTTAGAAAAGAGATATCAAGAAAAAGACTTTTAGTACACGGAGAGGGATCTACTGTTAAAGGCATCACCCCAGAGTACAAATCATGGCAGGGAATGAAAGAAAGATGTTTTAATAAAAATAATCCCGCATATTATAGATACGGCGGAAGAGGAATAAGCGTGTGTGTTCGATGGATGGAGTATAAAAACTTCTTAGAAGATATGGGAAGAAAACCAGGGAAAAACTACTCAATAGATCGCATAGACAACAATGGTGGGTATGGGCCTGCTAACTGTCGATGGGCTACCCCAAAAGAACAAGCGAATAACAGGAGATCCAATGTTTGAAAAGCTTAAAAAGAGCCTAACAGTTATATCGGCAGCGACAGGGGCATACGTCCTCCTGGTCGTTCTAGTAGTGGTTAGAAACGGTAAAGGGTACCTAGTGTACGTTGGTAAGACTCTAAAGAACGTCTGGAGGAACCATGAAGAGTAAGAACAAGCAAGTTGTTAAGGACGAGCGAGGGTATAGATGGTTCGTTCATAAGAACGGAGAGCCTGAGCCTTCTAACTGGAAACACCAATGTTATTTAGTTGTGGCTAAAGCAAATAGAGAAGAGATACAGAACAAAATATACGGTAAAAAAGGAAAATAAGATGACTGAATGGGGGGTACATAATTACGGGTCTAACCTGATTATTGACTATACCCCTTCAGGTATAAATCCTAGTAAGCCTGTTGTTATAGACGTTGAAACAGACGAAAAGGATAACTTTGTTGGATTGGGCTATACCCAGGACGGTATAACTATTAGGTACACCAATCAGTTATCCACTTTAATAGATATTTTCACTGTGAAATTATCTGTTATAGGACATAATCTGAAGTTTGATTGTAAGCTCCTTAACCAGTGGGGCACTAAGCTTTCTCCAGATCAACTGTTTGCAGACACTATCTTAATGTCGTACGTCATTAACGCCACTAAGCCTTCTCATTCTCTTAAAGAGCTTGGTAAAGAATTGGGGTATGAGTGGCCGACATATAAAGAGATCGTGGGACAGGGACGGGGGAAGGTAACGCTAGATAAGCAGCCTGCGGAGCTTGTGGCTCGTTACTGTGGTATGGATGTAATGGTGACGTATAAGCTGTATGAGCACTTTAACAAGAAGATGGATAACTTCCAACGTCGGGTGTACTCGCAGATCGAAATGCCTCTAATGCGGATACTCTACGAGATGGAGCTTAAGGGGGTACTGATAGATGTCCAGAAGCTCAGATCACTTGATGGTATGTTTGGCAATAGACTTGAAGCTCTTAAACGAGATTTACAAGGGATTGTCGGTAAAGAGATTAACCCCAATTCAAACAAGCAAGTTGCGGAAGCTCTTACAGGATTTGGGTTCGAATTGCCAAGAACTCCTAAAGGTAATTTAAAGGTTGATAAACATGTCTTGGAGCAGCACAAGAGTAACCAGTTCGTTTCCACTCTGATTGAGCATAATAAGATTGAGAAACTCTGGAGCACCTATACACAGGGGATGTTAAAGCGTGACACAGACACTATTAAATGCACCTATAATCAAATCACTAAAGAGCTTGGAAGTGAGTCTGAGCGTGGAATATCAACAGGAAGATTATCCTCGTCTGATCCAAATTTGCAACAGATTCCAACTAGAACTGAAGAAGGAAAACTTCTTCGTGAACTCTTCGTCCCTAAACCAGGGAACATACTCATTGACGCAGATTATTCACAGATTGAGTACCGCCTCTTAGCTCACTTCACCAAGGAGCCTGTCCTAGTTGAAGCTTTTAAGAATGGCGAAGATGTACATGAGGCCACTGGCAGAGCACTCGGTTGTGACAGAGACACAGGTAAGACTCTTAACTTCGCCAGCATCTATGGAGCGCAAGCTAAGAAGATAGCCAAGACAGCCAAGGTTACGGAAGAGAAGGCTGAGGAGTTTCTTAAAGCCTACTGGAGCAAGCTCCCCAACGTCACTGCATGGGTCAATAGAGTAAAGCATCAGGCTAAGCAGCAGGGAGGTGTTTACACCTTCATGAAGCGGTGGATTCCTCTCCCTGACCTCAGAGATCCTGACATGTGGATGCGGTTTGCTGCTGAACGTAAAGCGGTCAATTACGTCATCCAAGGGTCAGCTGCTGAGGTAATGAAGATGGCTATGATTGAGCTTAGAAAGAGTGGTTTTCTTCCTCTTCTAACCGTGCATGATGAATTACTGTTTGAGTATGACCCTGAGATAGGGATTAACGAGGATCTTTCTTTAACTATCAAGTCTATAATGGAAGACGTTGTGAAACTGGATGTACCACTTGTAGCAAATGTAGGAGTAGGGAAGAATTGGAGAGAAGCAAAAGGAGATTAAGATGTTACCTTGGTTACTTTTACCCTGGCTGGTGTCAGCCATTATAGTAGGGAAGTGCTCTTATGATGATCTCAAAGCAGAAGAAAGTGAGAAGTCTCAGCAATTCGACACTGTGGTTGGACATAGTGTGGAAGGGCAGGATGGTTCAAATTAACGGGAAAGGAGAGATCCGTGAGAAACGAAATAAAAAGAACAAAGTCTGAGCTTTCCACGTGCTATCTTCTAAGACAAGCGTTTAGCCGTTCTTGTCTATATTGGGCTGCTATGCACAAAGTTAAGAAAGACGCTAATCAGTATGAGTGCGAAGGATGTCACAAGATATTCAAACTGAGAGAAGTGAATGTTGACCATAAAGTACCTGTAATAGATCCTGAGAAGGGATGGGAGAATATTCAGATATTCGCCTCTAGGCTGTTCTGCGCTCAGGACAACTTGCAAGTCCTTTGTACTGATAACTGTCACCACAATAAGAGTGTAAAAGAGAATAAGACAAGGAGATCAAAATGAAGAGAACAATTGGAGTCTTTCTAAGCGACATCCATCTGCCTGATGAGATTAACCTGATCCCTGTCTTCAAGTACGTTAATGATCTCTACAGACAGGCCATGTCAGACAAGAACTCGTTTCTCATCATTCTTGGTGGGGATGTCGTTGACGCTAAAGGGATGCACGGAATTGAATCACTGTCTGCCTCTCAGATTAAAAGTGAGTGGTATGAGAGAGACAAGCAACTCCTGTCAAAGTTTCTAATGGCTCTACAGGGAGTTGCGCCTAGAGCTGATCTGGTCTATTTGGAGGGTAATCATGAAGAACGTTATAAGCGGATTATGGTCCGGTATCCTGATGCTTGGGGTGGCCGTTTTGATTTCAACCGCGATGTTGTTAAGCATGTATTTCCTAAGGCTAGATGGATTCCTTATGGTACCTATGATTCCTACTTTAAACTAGGAGACACAATATTCACCCACGGTAACGTGTACCCTACCCATCATGCCAAGAAGTACGCTGAGGTGTTTGCTCCCTTTAAAGTGGTATACGGACATCTACATCACTTTCAGGCCCACACCATCCACAGTGCCATGCCTACGCTTCCTCCTCACTACGGGGTGACAGCTGGTTGCTTAACTCACACAGCTCCTGAGTGGAAGAAGGGACAACCAAATTGTTGGATAAATGGTTTCATTGACTTTGTTTCTGAAGCTGGCATCACAACGCCTACTGTTCACTTGATTGAGAAAGGGAAGTTCACTATTGCAGGGAAGGAGTACAAGTAATGAATCGTTCAATTAGGCTGTTGTCTTTTGCAGTGATGCTTGTTTCATGTGGGTTTATTGTGCATCAGATTACACCACAAAAAGACAAGTTTGTTAGACCTGTAGAACAAGTAATGCCTGCTGTTGTTGAGATCAGAGTCCAAGGTACCATTGAACTTGATGGTGGAATAATTGCTTACTCCCATAAGGTTGCAGTAATGGGTAGTGGTGTCTTCATTAGCGGTGATGGATATGTACTGACTTGTGCCCATCTGTTTAGAGACTTCGCAACCATTGAGAGTGTCACCATCATGTCTCCTAACGGTGATACGGTGTCTGGTTCCATTGTCAAGATAGCTAGTAAAGCCGACTTAGCGGTGGTTAAAGCTGGTTTCTATAAAGACACACCATTTGTGAGGTTAGCTGATCCTCGTAGTCTCCGAGTAGGACAAGAAGTGTTTGCTATTGGTTCTCCATTGGGGATGTCTTTCTCTGTAAGTGCAGGGATTTTGTCGGCTCTTTACAGAGACTTTGACTTCGCTTACAACGTCACCCAGTCAGATACAGCCATTAATCCCGGTAATTCTGGAGGTCCTTTGTTTAATCTGAGTGGTGAACTAGTTGGTATTAATGTCTTTGGGATGTCGGCTGATTTTAACTCCAGAAACTTCGCAGGTCTAGGTTTCTCTGAGCAATGTGGTGAGATCCTGAAGTTCTTAACTGATGTTAAAAAGATTGATAAGGGGTTGGTGTTATGAAAATGAAGAAATATAAAGTTAATAAGTATGCGGACTATTACACAATCTCAGATGATCCTAAAGAAGTAGCTAAGTTTTGGACAGACAGCACTCACCCTGTCTACAAGCTGGAAAACACCAAATGGAAAGTGGTAGTTAAGGGAGTCAAAAATGAAGATAGTGTTAACTAGGAAATGGCTCACAAATAAATCGACTATTGGTGAGATGTACGTCAATGGAGACTTTGAGTGTTACACTCTTGAAGATCCTGTGACAAAAGAGAAGGTAGCTGGAAAGTCTGCTATCCCGGCTGGTACCTACAAGGTCATTATCGACTGGTCAGTCAGATTCAGGAAGATGATGCCTCATATCCTCAACGTTCCACAGTTTGCGGGTGTCCGTATCCATGCTGGTAATACACCTAACGACACTGAAGGATGCCTACTGTTAGGTAAGGTTCGCGGTAATGACTGTATTAGTGAAAGTCGCAGAGCAGTTGAGCTGTTTACAATAAAACTGATGGATGCTGTTAAAGCTTCTGAAGAGGTCACTCTGGAGATCAAATGATTGAAAGCCTGGTATCATTTCTAATGTTATTGAACGTTACCGTGACCAGCTATCGGTCTGTCCCTAGTCAGACAGACAAGTCACCCTACGTCACCAGCATTGGTCACAGGACACATCCCTATGGGTGTGCTGTCTCTCAGGATCTCCTTAAGAGAGGTATCGTCAGTTACGGAGATGTTCTTTACATCCCAGGCTTTGGTTTCAGAGTGGTGAATGACACGATGAACGCTAGGATGAAGAATCATGTGGATCTGTGGGTAGCTACAAAAGCAGAAGAGAAGAGGATTGGCACTCGCCATCTAACCATCTTCGTGCTGAAGGCGAATAAATGATTAAGGTTACAGCGTACGCTATTGCAGGAGTGCTGCTGGGTTTCTTTTACCCATACTTAATCACAATTATAGAGGAGATAATCCGATGGATGATACGACGTTAAACGCGCTTTGGTGTTGGGATTCAGAGACTGGAAAGGAAGTGCTAGTTAATCTTTTTACAGGTCAAGTGATTATGACTAGGGAGGATTTAAATGGACAGAGAATTTGATCGGATGAAGGACTGTGTCAGATGTCATAGGGAGATTGATGAAGTGAATGTAAAGCTCAAGAAGATCACCATTGGGCCAGACACCTTCCGTCGTCATGACTTGATGAAAGATGAATCCTTCAAGTACGAGAAGCTTTGCACCGATTGTTGGAAAAGTAAATGAAGTCTGAAGTGGTGAAGATGTGGATTGGGATTGGGTATCTCGTTGGTTTCATTGTGCTATTCGTCCCGTTCATGGTTCTTTATGAAAAAGCTGTTGATATGTTACTGGCTACATTAGGAGAACTGTATGTTCGAATCCGTAAACGCTTATCTTGAGCACTGGTACCCATTCTGGTGGTCCATACTGTTTATCTTAGAGACTTTCTTCGGGGCAGCATCCTTCTACATCCTTGTAAAGGAATACAAATACGACGAAGCCAAAGACTTGGCTAAGAAGCAGCGTAGGACTAAGACAACAAAGAAAGTGACAACGCAACCCAGCGGTGAATCTGTATCGGAAGAAACGACTGAAGTAACGGAGCCTACAGGAGAACAGAAATGAAAGAACCACATATCGTTCTAACTAGAAAGAAATATGAGCTTGAGTTTATTGACGCCAAGATAGAGACATTAATTGACAGACGCGCTGACCTAGCCCGTGAGATAGCAGAACTTCAAGACACTGTAGAGGGAAACAAATGAAGAAACGAAAATCTAAGTTGGAAGAAAGAGTAGACGAACTGGAAGCAGAGGTTAGGTGGGTTACTTGGCTACTTGAGAAGCATGTTTATGACGACAATCCTAAATATTACTTCACTGAGATTGTTCCTAAGCCAGATCCACTGAAAGGATGGAACGTGACATGAAAAAGAAAAAATCTAACATAATGGTGATGTGGATAGGGATGGTGATCCTCTTGTTAATCATTGCCTATGATGCGTACGCTTGTCACCACAGAGACAAGATGCAGACCTTGAGTGAGATGATCACCAGAGCCTCGTTTCGTTACCTGATGATACCTGTGATTGCTGGGATTCTTATAGGACATTTCTTCTGGTCACAGCGTAGAGTGTTTGATGGGTTTAAGGAGAATTAGATGAGCATTTGTAAGTATGGACATGATACAAGTATTACAGGAAGAACTAAGTCAAATAACTGTAAAGTTTGTATGAAGAAATACCTAAAGGAGTGGAATCAAAGGTGGCCAGAGTACGCTAGAGAATACTCAAAAGGCTACACAAAGAACCTCCGTCCTTATTACAGGGAATACGATTGGAAGAGGAAGAAGATAGTAAATCCTGACGGGAGTCAGTTTCTAACACCAGATAAGGATAAGTTGTTTGAACAGCAGAGTGGTAGGTGTGCTATCTGTGAACGTCACGATGGAACGCTAAAGCACACTCTCGCAGCAGATCACGACCATAGCAGTGGTGTAATAAGAGGACTTTTATGTGACAACTGTAATAAGTTATTGGGACACGCATTTGATTCAACGATAGTTTTAGAACGAGCCATTGAGTATCTACAAAAGAACGTCTTTAAAGGAATAAAACTATGAACAAGAAAGAAGCGGAGGAGATAATGAAAGAGGCCAATAGAAAAGCATCCTATTGGCAACCAATTCAACATGTGGCGCAGGGGTACTTGAAAGGCTACGCCGAAGCAGAGAAGAAAGCAGGAGTGTTGGTGGAGGCTTTGAAAGAAATCTTAGAGTCGAGGGGCAACACTTTATTGGGCAGGTGTTGTGTTGAAAATAGATGTGTTAGGTCAGATTCGGGAGCTTCATGTGAACTCCAAGAGAAAGTAAATTCAGCATTTTCTCAAATGGCTGGAATAGCGGGAGAGGCTTTGCAGAAATACGCCAACAAAGATGTCGGGGAGTGTGTTAAGAAATGTCCCAAGTGTGGATCGACAGCCTTAGAAGTAAACCACAAAACAGATCGGCTCTATTGTGACTCGTGCGAATTGGAGGAGGGGGATTGAGATGAGTGACACAATATGCAGTTCTTGTGGAGAACGCATCCCTGACGGACAGGGACGTTCTTGTTCAATGTGCTATGGAGACATCGGCTATGGAAAGGATGGGTATTATCGCAGGGAAGTAGAAAGAGATATGGAAAGGCAACGACTGGAAAATGAAGATGTCGGGGAGGGGAAATGATACTTTTGCGGATCTTGTTTTACCTGTCAATTACCATCACATGGGTTGGCGCTAATATTCTTTTCGTTTTAATGCTCAGGGGGAAGGTATGAGCGAAAAGTCCTGTTGTGTTGAGTCATGGGCTGGTCACGACTGTCACTGTGACTGTGAGCAAGAATTCTCCAAATGGAAGTCCCTCTGTAGGGAGTTGGTGGAAGCACTTGCTGATATTGCACCTAGTTGTTCACCAAGCAAGTTAGACGACTTATTAGAGAAAGCCGAGAAGGAATTGTCTAAATGAAATACCAGATAGCAACCCTTTGCGTTGCCATAGCCTTAGCTCTGGACACAGCCTCCTACTGGAGACAGATAAAAAAGATCCTTAAGACTAAGAAAAGCTCTCAGGTGTCTACTACATCGTTCCTTTACAAGATACTCAAGGAACCGGTGGCAATAGTTGGGCTGCTTATCTATTCCAATTACGTTGGTGTGATAATGGCGTGTTGGATGTTGACAGTGTACATACTGAGTTTGCTGGTTATTATGAAGTACAAGCCTAAAGGCTGGAGTCTATTCAAATGAGCCTAATAGAAGAACTACTAAAGAAGTTAAAACGTTATTTAAAGGAGAAGAATCATGGAAGAAAAGCTTAAGCAATTAGAAGAGAGAGTTGAGAAGATTGATAGGGTTTTAGGAATCATCCTTGGATGGGCTATTGTAAACAAGAAGTTCATGGATGCTCTTTCTCTTGAAGAACCTAAGAAAGAGGAGGGTAAATAGGTGGACTTTGAGGAGGATGAGGAGATTGAGCTTATTGACCCAGATCTGTACGTATTCGGTGATTAGAACACCGTTTAAGGGGTCTAGCGTTTGATTTAAGAGGAGATTTATGAAAAAGAGGGAAACAGTACCTAATAACGGCAAAAATGAAGATAAGTGTAAGCATACAATCCAAGAGGTTGAGTATAACGAATATACGAAGATTCACACCCAGAAGTGCCGTAAATGTGGAAAGACTACAGATACTTGGTAATCAATTCTTTTCCTTGCCCTGTACCCTCTCCCACGTTCTAAGTCCAGATAGGCCCAATAGTCCAAGCAAAACAGGCATCATTTCAGACATGTTTATCTCAGGTAAACCCACAATAGGCTTTCCTACCGCAGCTGCCACAAACAACACCACTGGTTGAAGAACATAAGCCCATGCAAACGCTAGGACGCATATCCATGCCACTCCTGGCCTCCAGGCTGATACAAACCAATTAGAAGACTTTGCTTCCTCCGTATTAACTGCTATCTGAGCTGTGTCCACCGCTGTTAGAGCTTTCAATAGCTCCTCACTGTGGTTATTAAGCTCCTCCATCATCTTAAGCTTTGCCTCGGCCTTCTTCTGAGGGTCTGGAATGAAGTCTAAGAGCTTCCCCACCACAGGCATTATAGCATCAATAAAAGGTATCATATTCTCTCCTAGTTACACCTTCCACAAGTACACTTCTTGCTCTTCTTATACTTATCCAGTTCTGCTACAGGAATATTAACATGAGGGTACCACATGTATGTGGCTTTACAGTCGTCACAGTGGAATTCCGCTACTTCGTCTGTGAGCCTATATCCTAGCGTTGTCTTGCACACTGGACAGCGTAGGGACTCCTCAGGCTGGTTATATGTCTCTTCAAACCACTTAGGGTACACGGCAGCACCTACTTGGTCAACCAAGCGACAGCTGAGCTAACGCCTACCGCTACTAAACCTCCCACACCTGTTATAATCTTGGCTGTACCGCTGGACTCCGCCTTCATCGTAGCCATTTCAACTTTAAGATTAGGGATGAGCTGCTCCTTTATCTCTTTAATATCATTGTGCATCTCTTTCAACAATTCGTTTGAGGACAACGCTTTCTTAGCCATGACACATCCTTTATTTTCCAAGTACCCATTTAGTAGCACTTCCAAGACCCACAGTGGAAGCTGCAACAACGGCACCAGTTTTAAGATTACTGATAATCCTCTCTCTACGAGCAGCTGCTTCTTTAATCTTATCTATCTCAGCTTTAACCTTATTTAACCTTCCAATATCATCTGACTTGGCTTGTTTAACTAGAGCCTTTAGATCAGCCTCAGCAGACTTAGACTCATTCTGAAGTTTGTTGATCTGTACCCCTATATCCTTTGACTTAACTCTAATGCTCTCAGGTATGGAACTCAGCTCATCATCAGCAGCTTGCCAAGCACTCCTGGCTGAAGCATAGTCATCTCCAAGCTTTCTCTCAACAGCCTTAGCTAAGCTCTCTCTTCCTTTTTGAATCAATGCCCTGTACTCAGTAGGAATGCTCTTATCTTTAGCAAGAATCTGAGCTTGTTTCCGTAAAGTCTGAACTCCCTCAACACTCATGGCCTCATTGATCTGACTAGGAGTCATGTCTTTTATCTTACCCATCGTGTTAATAAACCCTTCCGTATCTCCCACTGGAGGAAGAGTCTCATTAAGCCCAACACCAGCTTTCTCTTCAATTTCTCCCATCGCCCTTCCTGACTTCTTCTGAGCTTCTTCAAGAGCTTTCATTTGAGAATCAGCGTCAGTCCTAACATTAAGCTTGTTGTTCTTTAATTCAGTCAGCTTGTCTTGAAGGGCTTTTAACTTCATATTTCCCTCTTGACTAACAACATCGGCAGCTTTAGGATTCGCCTGATATTCGTGAATCATCCTCTGTCCCTCAACCTCTGCTTCATTAAGAGACTTGCCTGTAACAACTTCTTTCGCTGTGTTCCAAGTGTTCTTCACAGGGCTAAACGCTTTACTCACAATCTGTGCTGTATCTTTTCCTAGAGACTTAACAGGGGCCAGCGCACCACCAGCTTTAATTTCAGAAGCCAGAGAGCCACCTACACCAGACAGAGCAGCAGCCGCATTGACCACATTTGGGATATTCTGGATAGTTCCACCAATGGTAGGACCGAGGACAGTGTGCCCTCTTTTTGACAGCTCCTCGTTAGCCATATCTCCCATCAGGTCATAGCCCTCCTGAGACTTTTCTAACGCGGCTGATCCAAGCTTTGAAGCAGCAACGAAAGGAATAGCGTTTACAGGATTAACTAACTCAGGAGATATGCTTCTAAGCTTATCCACAAACGATTTCTTCTCTGGTGAAGAGTATTTCTGCTTAAACTCTGCCAACATCTCTGGATCAGAGTTAAGCAACTCCACTTCATCATCAGAGAGGTTATTAAGTGCTTCTTCCATTCTGTCCATATTAGATACCTCTGGGGGGTAATCCCAACTTAGTTCTCAATTTGTCTTTTGCACTCATAGTTTCAGTTTTTGGTTTAGAGGGCTGTTCAGGAGTGAGGGGCCTAGAAGATGAATCAAGATTAGACTCCAACCCGAAGTGCCTTGTTACTAGATCAGATGCTTGAGACTCATTCAGAGCACCTTTCTGAATGGCGTACCCTCCAGCTTCAGCAATACGAAGTCTATTTGCCATGGCAATATCAGCCTGTTCAGCAGCAGCCTGTAACTTGGAAACAAATGCAGCAGGATTATCCTTAAACGTAGGCATTTGACCCAACAAACGCACTGCCTCTGGTTCTGACATCTGAGCACCCGTAATTGCTTTGATCATGGAGTTCTGGTAACTTCTGACCAGAGACATGAAACGAGCAGCTTCAGGAGTGTTCGTACCAGCCCATTCCTGCAAGGTCGCGTATCTACCGGCAATTGGACCGACTTTCTCATCTTGGTATGCATTAACAATGAGCCGTAACGTATCCTTAGAGGTGCTGTAGTTAGCCAGAGCATCAATGGTAGAGGCAGGAGCATTTTCAAGTTTAGGGAATACCACTCCGGTATAAAGCTGTCCACCACTCGTATACGTGTTAGTCTGAGTGTTGTACTCAACAGGCATATTCGTGTTAGGATTTCTTCCAACCATACTGATTGACTGTTTAAACCCTGCATCTGGTAACTCAGATAGGTCATCTACCTTCTGCCTTGTCAAAGGATGATAAGCACCGTCATGCATAAGAATTGCTTTAACTGTTCTTTTCTGACCAGTTTTAGGATCAGTAATGTCAAAGTTTGTTTGTTGTTCAAACGCCTTCCCTGTAGAACCAAATAATGTCTCTTTAGGAAATCTCTCAGCAGATGCAGAGTCCAGTGTTGCCTGTCTTGATAGTTCCATACTGGGGATGTCTGGTGTAAAGGCTGTTCCAGCAATTGAAGTAGCGTCTGCACCCTGAGCATCAGGTACAAGGGCTTCTGGAGCAGGAGTAGGAGTACCAAGAGTCCCAAGAGTCGCATCACCAAGACCTGTTTTAACAGGAGTCTGTGGAGTAATCTTGTTAATGTTCTTAGCTATGATCTGGTCTAGCTCACCCTGTCTAGCCTTCTCAGCAACTTCCTGCTTCTGTTTCTCAAGTTCCATCTGGAGTTTCTGCATCTCCATCTTCCTCTTGATCATCACTTCTTTAAGGTCTAAGCCTTTCTGGTATCCAGCAACACCAGCATTAATGGCTCCTCCGATGTCTCCACCAGAGTTAGCTTTCATTAAATCATCAACTGAAATATTAGGTACTTGCGATTGAGCCATATTATTTCCCCTTCTTAGGAACAGATTGAACCAGCTTACTCTTCATCATCTCTTGCATAGCTGCTTCTTTCTGTTCTCTTGTTTTACGTTCCATTACCTTAGCTACAATAGCCATAGCTAAACCATTTCCTCTAACTGTTTTATCAGCCATTGGAGTTCTCCTATTTCTTAGCTGCAGCCATTAGCTGCGTTCCACCACCAATTAAGGCGGAGTTAAGGCTGTTCTGAGCATTGTTATACATCCCTGCATTGGCAATACTCTGATTAGCCTGAATCCCTCTAATCCCAAGCATGTTAGCCACTCTCTGTTGGTCAATACCAAGGAGTTGAGCAGCTTGAAGGATAATGTCGGAACGATTGTTAGCAAGAAGCGTGTTCATAGTGTCTCTATCAAGACCGAACTTCTCAAGAGCTGCACCAGCTGAGCTGCTATACAACGTATCCACACCTTTCTCAGTTCTAGCTGACTTAGCCTCTAGGTTCTTGATGTCTAAAGTCTTGGAGAAGTCAGACTGTTGTTGAGCGTTCTGCATAACAGGAGCGTTAAGAGTCTTACCAGCAGCACCTGTTCTCATTCCACCAGAAGCAGCTAAATTCTGCCTCATCAACATCTGGTTAAGAGGGAGTGTTCTAGCAGCTTGCACTTGATTTAGTGCTTTAGCCTTTTCAGCAGCCTGAGCATCAATAGCATCAACACCAGCCAGGTTTCTTTGATAGTCGTTGGCTATACCTGTAGAGGTATTCGTGTAGTCAGTTCCAAGCTTGTTCATTCCAGCTGCATACGCTGGATTGAGTGCTTTAAGAGCCTCTGACTGGTTTCCGACTATACCTGTTTGGTTAGTCACACCAGAATTGGTATCTCTGGTCATTCCAGCTACATCCACGCTGGCTTTTTTCTTCTTTCCAAGAATACTATTGGCAATTCCTGCTCCTGCCATAACTGCTCCAACTGCAACGGGTATAGGCATACTTTTCTCCTTGTATTGCTTAAATTATTTAATGAACAGTTCCCTTGAACCGTCTGTATCTAATTGAAAATGAAAGTCAAACTCTAAGAAGGCTGCATCATGGGCATATGTGTCTGATCCGTCTGCGGGATTCCTGTAGAGTCTGCACACCAACATGCTGCTTATCTTCTTTCCCTCTCCTGAGATTACACCTAATGACGTAAGAGTCTGTTTCCAAGCGACTCCTGCTTCTCCAACAGCAGAGAGTGTGGTTGGTGCTGGAAACACATCTCCGATGTTTGCCCAGGAGTAGTCCAAAAACCACTTAACATTTCCTGCATTATTGTCCACAGGTGTCCAGTGAATATGTGCGCTTATGTCACTTCCTTCTTTATATCCGTGAGGGAGCTGTGCTTGAAAGAACACCTGTTCTGACGTATTCACTCCGTCAAATCCAAGAAGGTTAAGATCTCCAGACGGTCCAAAAGCGATAAGGTCTGGAGCACTTGCTCCTGATTTAACTGAGTGGCCCGGAGTTCTCAAGTCATCCCATAGGACTTCATCTGTTTTAATGGGCTTCCACCCACTAGGGAATTTCGCATATATGTAGGTTGATCCCTCATACGTGACAAGAACCGTATCACCAACAGATCCATCTGATGCT
>Ga0247723_1000937_pt1 | contig 17950 bp, 29 predicted proteins | sample MSEWelMarce5H_FC_FD_189079 | JGI IMG/M metagenome (GOLD analysis project Ga0247723, IMG submission 189079) | Subsurface sediment microbial communities from gas well in West Virginia, United States - MSEEL Well Study Marcellus 5H_FC | ecosystem: Environmental > Terrestrial > Deep subsurface >... | reverse complement strand
TCATCGCCACCAGCTGAGCCGTCTTGCCGATACCCATCTCGTCACACAGGAAACCACCACGAACTCCGTCGTCATTCTCGCGTTCCAGGAGCCACTTGACACCAGCGGGCTGGAACGGGGGAAGGAGGGTCAGAGGCATGTTTTTGGATAGCTTTCCATGACCAGTCGGAATCTTGGGGGTAGCATCACATATTTTCTTGGTCTCTTGTAGATGGCTGAGATCAGTCAATTGAATAAAAATTTGCAAAAAGCTATACGGTACGCAAAACTCGCTAGAAGTAAAGCGAATAATAAGAAAGCTGAATACACCACATCTGGAAATGAACAAACCAGGCAAGTATCAAATCAGTACGAAACAATTGCAAAAAGAGCTGAGATGGAACGAAACAGAATTATTCAAGAAATGACGGAAAAACAGGCAAAATCAATATATTCAACTACGAGTCCGTTATATCAAGGAAATGAGTATAAATTAAAAACAGGAAATATATTTAATTTACAAGCAACCGCACGGAAACAAAGAGAAGCTGCCGTTGAGGCTGCGGTAGCAGCTGATGCTAAAAGACGACGTAAGGAAAAAGAGGAGACTAAAGCCGCGGCTGTAGCCGCCGCGGCTCAACGAAAGGCTGAAAAGAATAAAACTGCTGCGACGGCTGCAGCTGCAGAGAATGCCATGCGTAAGGCTGCAAATGCCGCAGCGGCGGCAGAGACTGCACGGCTTGTTTCAGAAAAAATTTCAAGACTCATATTGAACGCATTGAAGAATATGCCAAGAAACAAAATACCAACTAAAGATATGAATGGGCCACCACCCCTGCCGCCCAAACCCGGTAGGCCTGCTTCTGTGGATAACGGAAATGGAGTAGTCAACAATGGTAAAAAATATATCAGAGGAAGCATGATACAGGTCGGACCCACCATCACTACGGGCGGAAACACGGCCGCGCTCATCACAGCGCTCGCCCAGTTTACAAAGTCGCCTCCTCCGGCGATGAACGCATCTCTTCTTCAGCATCTCAAGAACATCATGACACAGAAATCCTCTGCAAACCTGACTCCGTCAGAGAAGAAAGAGCTCATGGACCAACTCGTAAATCTCATGGACGAAAGAGAAACACTTAAATTAAAGAACAATGCAAACTCAAAGACACGTCTTCGCATCGTCGAAATTAAGATTAGATCGACGAAGCAACTTCTTCGCGCAATTGGTATGTCTATAGCGAACAACAACAAGTCTCCATCAAAGAACAACAAGAACAACATCAACAAAGCCCTGAACATAACAAATCGTTTCACACGTCTCCAGCAGTTACATAAATTGTACAAATCTACAACGGACACAAATAAGAAACTCCGAATTAAACGTGAAATTCGCATCATCATCAAAAAGTTGTACGGGACCAACGTCAGTTTGTCAAATGCCAACAGAAACATTTCAAATGCGACTACGTTTTTGCGAGGCATAAATACCAATATAAATTCAAACCTCAGCAAAGCGAGAAAGTACCTGAATGCTGAACGTAGATCCAAGGGGAAGGGTTTCCCTCCGAGAAGACCAGTTGCTCCAGGGCCGAAAAAGAACAATGGTGGTGGCAAACCGGGCCCGGGTTTCGGGCCAGGTGCCGGCTACGGACCGGGTCCTGTTTACGGACCGGGTCCTGTTTATGGGCCGCCCATCAGAAACAACAGAGTTATGCCTTCCGCACAGCCTCCTGTTTCAATAACAATATCAAACATCGGCAAGGTGTCCAACGTGGGCAAGGTGACAAACTCGGGGAGAGTGTCCAATTCCGGAACGACGTCGAACGCAGGTCGTCTCGCTATTTCAGCACCGACGACGAATGGAAATCGTCAGCTGGCTGCCACGTCCGAGCAGCTCATTCGTGGCGCAGGTGGTGCCGAAGCGGTCGAGCAGGGTATCAAGGCGCTCAAGGCTGCAAACGGAAACGTCACACGAGCCAAGGCCATGACGAGACTCCCGAACAACACGTTCACGAACATCTACGCGATGGGTGGACCGAACGCGGCAAAGAGACTCGTTGAGAGTCGCCGCAGACGTCGGGTGGTCGGTGGACGCCGCGTCGGCACTGGAGCCCGTGGGGCTCCAGGGAAGAAAAAACGTGTCTCCCAAAAGCCAAGAAAGAAGTACATCAAACTGACATCATACCAATTCAAGAGACTGACAGACCACATAAAGAAAAACAACCTTCGTAAGGTACTTATAAAGGAGATTACCCACTGATGGCGACCAAACGATACATCGTCACACTCGACGATGTTCGGAAAAAGTACCCGTCTCCGCCGTCATGGATCCGAATCACGACGATAACGATGCTGTGCAAGTTTATGTGTGACATTGACATTGAAAAGATTCGAGCCGCATTTGCAGATGGGCCGATTCGTATACGCCGAAAGGGGGCGCATACGAATGGGTTTGAGTGGTCTTTAAAAAGCACCGCTTTTTATAACCAGGTGTCCGTCGGCTACGAGGACCAGTATTCGAACAAGTCGATAAAGATGTTCCCGAACGGGTCTGTGCAGGTGGCGGGGTGCTCGGATCTGCGGGATTGCAAAAGGATAATGAAGCAGCTGTCATTTCTGGTACAGAAGATTCTCGAACGCGAAGAGCCGCTCAAGATGGAGAACTTCCGGGTCGTCATGATCAACACCAACTTTTCGATGAACTCGTCAGTCAACTTGATGAAGGTTATTGATGTGCTTTCAGCGGACCCGAAGTTTGTCGTGTCGTTCAACCCCGAAAGGTACTCGGCAGTCAAGGTGAAGTTTCATCCGGCGTCCAACACCAAGCAGGTGACGGCGAGCATCTTCAGCACGGGGAAAATCATCGTCACAGGGGCGGAGACGTTGAGAGAAATTGCTCTGGCGTACGAGGTGCTCAACGAGAAGTTGCAGAAGACCAAGATTGAGGCGACCAAGGAGGATACGTTCGATGTGATCAAGGGGAGCAAGTTTGATGACATTGTGAGCAAGCTGAAGCAGGAGGGGGTTGTTAGATTTTAGACCAAGTCCGAAGGACTTGTTTGCCACGCCCCTGTTGGATTTTAATATTAACTACTTGTAAATGTCGACTCGTCTTGGTATGGGAGCAGATCGCTGCTTCAATGTCTATGAGTCCTCCCGCATCTACAATGACGTCATCATGACGAAGCAGGGTATCAGCTACGAGGATAACCTGGCGTACCGCCGTTACCTTCAGGAGAAGGGCCCAGACGCCTACGTTGTCCCCTCGGACGCCGCGTGCCGCGCACCCGCATTCAGCTCGCAGGCGAATACGAACTGAGGCTCTAGGTTTCACCTAGAGTTTTCGTCCCATAAAATACTAATGAAGGTGGTGATTGACGGGAACATCGGATCCGGCAAAACCACCCAGTTGAACCTCCTCGAAGAAAAGGGGTGGACGGTTCAGCGTGAACCCATCGAGAATTGGCCTCTGGAGTTGTTCTACAAAGACAAGTCCAGATGGGCACTTTTACTTCAAATGAAAATTCTACAGACGCTTCAACCCGTGAAAACCAAGGATGTTGTCGTGTACGAACGGTGTCTCCTCAGTACGCGCCATGTATTTTGGGAAAACCTGCTTCAAAAGAAGCTCGTGAGGCCAGAGGAGAATGACGTGTACTCGTACCAGTACGAAAAGGACACGTGGTTCCCAGACGTGTACATCTTTCTGTCCAAGACGCCTGAGGTGGCGTTTCAACACATCAAGAAGCGCAAGCAGTCTGGTGACTCGGGTGTTTCATTAGAGTACCTAAAAGACCTGGACATCCTGTACACGCGCATGTTGATGAACGTGCCGTGCAAAGTCCATGTCATCAACGCCCACCAGACTCCTGAAGAAATTCATCAACAGATTTTGTCTTTGCTCAAGTTATATGGCATGTACGTCTCTGACTCTGGAGGGTCGAAAGTGCAAACGCCCTGCACTCATCAACGGGAAGTGTTGTGTACACCATTCCCAAACATGTGCCGTCTGTCTTGAAGCGGTACCGAGCCTCAATTCATACGGAGCCAAACGACTTTCTTGTACGCACGCATTTCATACCAGCTGTATCATGACCTGGTTTGAAACGAATGACGAATGCCCTGTGTGTCGCACCGAACAGGACAACGACCCTTTGATTATTTTTAAACACCACGTCGAGGATAACATCCGTGTCAAGTACCGCGAAGCCATCAGGTCTCTCGAGCACCAAGTGAACATCCTCCGGACACGCCAGCCGAGGGAATTACCGTGAACAAAAAAATTCGTAAATGATATGCAGAGGTGCCAAGCGACAACCCAACACGGGGTTCAATGTCGCCGGAACGCCGTCTCCGACGAAACCACGTGTACACAGCACAGAGGAGACTCGTGTCCCGTGTGTCTCTTGACCATGGCACAGGGGACATCTCGGACTCTGCCCTGTCACCACTCGTTTCATAGCCGGTGCCTCGATAGGTGGAAACGCACCTCGTACACGTGTCCGATGTGTCGCGCACCGTTCGATCAGCCTCAATACAAGGTGAGCATATCAGTGCACCACCTCGCATCAAACACCGTCACGCGTGACTCGTACACCACGAGCAACGTCGCGGACATGTTTTCGACGTTTGGCATATCGTCTCTCCAGCCCCGGTACATCACGGACATTTTCTTCGACATTGGATTTGACGAATTCATCGACGAAGTATTCCAAGAGATTGGAGTCCGTTTACCCGAACAGTTGAGGAGCGCCGGGAACGCGCGAGCGCAGCCCGTCCAGCCCCCGCCTTGACCATGTACGCCGAGCAAAACTTGGAGTAATTCAGGCCGGGGTAGGCGCGGTTGGCACGGCGCGGGTCCGTGATCGTCTTCCCGGACGCATCGACCAGGACGGGGCCGGTTGCGAATCCCTGCTTGTGGCTCCAGAGTCTGACTGGAAACTGAATCACCTTGCCTGCACGGATCGCACCGGATCCTCGGTGAACCATCTGGTTCAGGACAGGCAGGTTACGGTTCGTGTTTGCGATCCGACCATTGGATGCACTCATAGGTCTCGTGCCTTTCGCAACAGCGGCGCGAATGACGGCTGGTGTCACGCGGAAGAAACGCGCCAGGCCCGTCACGGTGTCCCCTGGACGCGTTCTGTAACGCACACCGTTCGTCTCACGGTACCAATGGAAATCGCCACCGTTGGGCGCCACAAAGTTCATCACCTTGTAATACCCGATGGGACACGGGTCAGATGGCTTGCATCTGTACGCCAGGCCCTTGTAATCCTCGAGGACACGCTTCGCTATTCCATTACAGTTTGTGAACGTGAGACCCCACGCTTTGTTTCCAGCCATGTTTCCAGGAACATCCTTGTTGAGCGCTTTGATGTTGTTCAGGCCGAATGCATAGTCGTAACAATTGTCGTGGTGGCGTCCCATGGAACCCCATGGGTCCCACTTAAAGAGAGTCGCGAGCGCAACCGCCTTTTTCTTGGCCGCATTTGCAGCAGGCGTCGAAGATTTCGGCCTTGGCCTCGGCCTCGTCGACGCACATGGCCTTTTCGCCGCACATGCCGTACAGCACGACGAAGATTTCGTCGGCCCCACCATCTTATTTTCTCCGCACAAATTAAAATGCTTGCCGTTCTTGGATCCCGCAACACCCAGGACCTCCTGTACAACCTGACCATCTTCATCCTGTACGTCATTATCCTGACGTTCATCCTGCGTTTCCTGTGGAACGGTACGATGGTGAAGCACATCAACATCCTCCGCCCAGTTGACAGCCTGCTGCAGACCTTCCTGCTGGCTCTGGGTATCTCCCTGTTCCGTTTGTAAAAGTCCAACGGGCGAAGCCCGTTGTTGCGCAGGGGTAATTAAAGCTTTACGTCGTTAACAATCTATGACGGACTTTGTTCTGCAGCCTATGTTCACATACCTAGGCAACAAACGTAAATTACTCGATTTCATCGAACGTACGGTTGTCGAAATTTTCGGCGACGATAAGATCCGTATACTCGATGGATTCACAGGGTCGACGGTCGTGGCACGCATGCTCGCGAGTCATGCGTCCGAGATACACACGAACGATCTCGAGATGTATTCCCTCGTGGCTGCCAAGTGTTTTCTGGAACGCCCGACCGACGATCAAATTCAACGCATTCAGGGACACATTGAGCGTATGAACGCTGTGACCGACTTCACCCCTGGTGTAATCACGGACATGTATGCCCCTGCAGACACACAGAACGTCCAGGTGGGTGAGCGTTGTTTTTTCACACATGAAAATGCCCTTCGGGTCGACACGTGGCGCAAGTACATCGAGGACAATGTCGAAGAGGACATCAGGCACTGGTGTCTCTGTCCGATTCTCATTCAAATGTCGCTCAAGGCTAATACATATGGCCACTTCAAGGCGTTCAGCAAAAACAAGGATAACATCGGTTCCTTTGAAAAGTGTGGTGACCGTGTGGTTGCACCGATGGTTCTCCAGGTTCCGATTTTCAATCCAAATTCATGCGAGGTTCACTGTCACTGTGAATCGACAAACGACCTTTTGGAGCGCATGCCAGACAAATCACTCGACCTCATTTACCTGGACCCGCCGTACAACGAACACGAGTACTCGGCGTTTTACTTTTTGCACAACGTCGTGTGTAAAAACGAGCAACCCACGAATGTCAACGCCGTCACGGGACTTCCCAAAGAGCGTGTCAAATCAGCCTATAACCACAAGGTTGAGGCGGTACGTGCCATGCGTCACCTTCTCGAACACTGCACACGGGTCTCACGCTACACGCTCATCTCGTACAACGACGAGGGCATCATAGGTCAAGCGGGGTGGCAGGCTATTCTCGAGCCGTACACCGTTCGACTGATAGAACAGCCGTATACACGCTATTCAGCAAACACTAAGAAAGAGAAGGAGGGTCGCAAAGAGGTTATGGAATTATTGTATCTTGTAAGTACTAAGTAAGAGATGCCAGTCAATCCATTTGACGGTCGCATAGACAAGGCGAGTGACATACTCTCAATTTCCGCAGCATCGGTGCTCCTCTCAGGGGGTGGCATCATGCTCGCGGTCCTCATTGACAAACAGTTTGCCGCTTTGTCAAGGAGATATCCGAATAGTGCAGTGCCTCTGGCGTACCTACAGGTGCTCACATGTGCTTTGATGCTCGCATTCCTGTACCTCCTCGGTCCGACGAGCGTGGTTCTTCATTTCCAGCGTTCGCTTCCAGGGCTCATATTCCCGGGAATGTTCTTCAACGTCCAGAGCAACGTCTTTGATACATTCCAGGCAATGCGTTTGCCGACAATTTAGGACAAGGGGAGACGCGGAGCGTCTCTGGTTGTCCGCCTGCGGTGGCGAACTTCCGCCTGCGGCGGAAGGTTTAATTTAATTTATTTACAACTAGTAAATGGGTTCCCCGCACGGCGCACCACCCCCTGATCCCGCTCCAGTCGCTGTTCCTGAGCCTGTTCCGGTCGCCCCGGAACCCGAGCCGGTCCCGGAGCCCGCTCCAGTCGTCCCGGAACCCGAGCCCGAGGTCCCAGAAGTTGAGGACGAGGAGGATGTCCCAGTGGCTCGCTCAGCGGCTCTGATCGAGGAGGCTCTCAACGCCACGCTGGATTAGAAGTTGTTCGCGTGGTTACCGAGTTGTTCAAAAAACATACCGGCACCGAGACCGAGACCGAGCACGACGCCTGTGCCCATCACGGCATAGGCTGGCACAAGGCTCTTCCCACTCTCCTTGGCCTTGGAAAGCATGTTCATGCCGATGATTAGAAAAAACATACCGATCGCGAGAAACAAAATTTGTGCCGTCATAATCCCGGCACCAATTTTGAAAGCGTTTGCAAACAGACCCATTTAGTTTTATGTACGAAATTTATTCAAAGGGCGTGCCCTTTGTGTGCCGCCGCTGCGCGGCGAAGGAACCACGAACAAGTCGCTTCGCGACTTGGGCTAAGACGCCTCCGCCTAGATTTCCTGGTATCCCACCTTGATCTCACCGTCAACCACGAGGGTCGGGAAACCAGAGACGAAATTGGGGCACTTGCCCTGAGCACAATCCACGAACGTGTACTCGGTGCCATTCTCCTTGAAGTAATCCTTCTGCTTGGTGCACCACGGGCACGAGTCTGAGCCGTACATAGTCACACCTGGGCCGCTTGGGGGGCTGTCCTGCTCTGGCGGCACGTACTCAGTCTCCTTAGTCGTGCTGGGCTCGGGGACGTACGTGCTCTTGGTGCTCAGCCACCACTTGTACACGTAAAAGCCCAGAACACCGATGATCACAGCGAATGCGACACGCATAATAATAGAATCACGATCCATCTCTACTGTACACTCGGAAAAAAGAAATCAAGACGGTGGCGCGGGCCAGGTTACGTTCGTTGGGTCTGTGACAGTACTCGGAAGATCCCGGAGCGCTTGGCGGTACACGGCCCATGCTTCTTTATCACACTGAACATCGTCGAGGCGTGTCCAGTCAGAAGACACGAGTCTATTGTTTCTTTCTTGGCGAAATAAGTTCCATTGTTCCTGTAAATTCACCTGAATTTTATCAGTGTCCTCGACTATTTCAGAACCGTTCCACATAATGGTGTGTATATTCATGCCATCCGGGACGGGAATGTGCTGGAATTCCTCAAACCCCACGATGTTCCGTCTGAGATCACACGAATCACCGTCGCCCGCATAGACTGTTTCAATCTTGTCTGATACGACTGCATACCATATCATTTGCAATTAGCCAATCTTAAAAATATTAAGAGTCGTATGCACTTCGGCCAAGTACAGCGTAATACTACCAGCTGGTGTACTCAAGTACATTGTGTCACCCGCATTCACCTGTTTTACATAAGTCCATGTTCTCATTTCATTACTTGCGAGGTTGTTGCTCGTAAACTCGAAATACTGACTTCCTGGTTTAATAGAACTCCCGAAAATTGCTATTGCATATCGACCACCTGTCGCACCGTTGATAAACATGGGAACGCTTATCGTGTACGTGCCCGCGGCTGGAAACGTAAATGTACCAGTCGTCGTATTGAATGCCGATGCAGAAGCAGTTCCACCGACTGCGATATAATTACCGTAAATTGTTCCATTTGCAGTGGATGAAAACCACGCTCCACTCGTTGAATTGTACGTCGCATTACCACCTACAGAATGTGTGATGAACCAGTACGGATTGTTCGTCGTTAAATTTTTCGTTGTAAAAACATTTCCATATTCGTCAATGGTGAGTCGACGTCCGTTGTTATTACCGAACCAGTGTGTTCTGAGATGAAGTTTCTGACTGTAATTTCCCGTCAAAGTGGTGTTTTCAATCTCCATTCCGACGAGTGGACCACCAGACTCGTTGACGTTATAAAGTCCAACATATCTAGCTGCTGAAGATGTATCAAAACTACCTAATGATATACTTCCTCCTCTTATATCTAACGTAGCACTTGGACTCGCCGTCCCGATACCGACGTTGCCCGACACCAAGAGACCATTCGTTTGATTGACACCAGCGTATCCGGCAGCTCCTATACTGACTGAACCAGCTACATACAGATTCGCCGCCGGGTTGGCGGTGTAATTTACGGCAACCGTCCCGCCACGTGGATTCAAAAACAGGGAGTACGGTGTCGCACCTGATGTAGAAGAGGTACCACCCGATGTGACCTGAATCTGACCCGTGTTGGTACTCGCGTTAGTTCCTAGCAAAACATCCACATTACCATTTTTAAGAGTTATTCCAGTGGGATCTGTTGCAATCGGCCCAGTATTCGTGCATGTAATAGTGAGAGGCTGAGGAGGTGTTGAGTTTCCTATCCCTACGTATTTACTCGCGTAGACGTTTGTCGAGAAAACATTGGCCGTAGTCACCGCGTTCGAGGCGTACAAGTTTGCGAGCGTTGCAAGGGGTCCTGTGACATTCATCGACCCATTCACGGTCGTCGTTGACAAGTTTGAAACACCATAGACGTTCAGTGTACTCGTCCCGTACACGACGGCTGAGTTGACAGTCAGATAGTTCACGTTCAGTGTCGTGATGTTTGCCAAAGGTGCCGACAGATTTCCAGATAAAGTCATGCTCGTCGCGACATTGATGACTTGAGTGTTTATGTACGGGATTGTAAACGTGTCAAAAAAGAAGGTGGCATTCGCAGCGTTGGCCGTCATTGATCCGTCGACGTTTAACGTGTCTGTAACAAACACGTTGGCCGTCGTCACTGAATTTGACGCGTAGAGATTGCCACTCCCCTTGTACAACACATCCGCCGCCGCACCTGCAACACCCGAAGAAACCAGATAAAGAACCTCCCCTGGGTTTCCAGGTGGGGCGATTCCGGCGCCGCTTGCGCCTTTCGCCCCACACCCACCCGTTGTATTTTTTATGGTGTACATACTATCCTACAAAAAACGGAGGAATTTTTACGAGTCATACGTCTGCGTCCTCATCATCCTCCACCAGCTCATCCTCGTCCTCGGCGTCGGCCGTGTCACTGGGGGCCGCCTCTACCGCAGGCTGGTCGATGAAACCGAAGCCCTTCAGCTTGTTGGTCGGCGCCAGCAGCATCTGCTGGAGACGGACGCTGATACCAAACTTGTTGTCGATGAACCAGATCTGGTTAATCTCTACGATGGTCACCACACCCTGACCCTTCTCCAGACTGTCTGGGGTCAGCTTCAGCAGCTTACGGTTCGAGTCGTACGCCTCAGCGGTAAAGTCACCGTTGGCACCAGTCATCATCTTCAGCTTCAGGGTCGGAGCATAGTCACCCTTGCCTGGAGCCATCGGAGACTTGTACAGAGCCTCCTTCATCACCTCCTTGTTGTACTGCTTGCCCAGGCACGTGACCGAGTTGGCGTGCACAAAGTCAACCACCTTGTCGTCCAGCTCCTTCAGCTTGGCGACAATCTCGGGGTTGTCCAGAGACAGGCTCAGGGAGTAGGACGTCTTGCCGGACGCCGCATCGGTATAAGTGCTCAGACCGTAGGGTGCACGGAGCTGAGGGAGTTGGAAAAGGAGCTTCGAATTGCCGGCGCCGTTCAGGTACACCACCTTGCCGCCCATCGTGTTCTTGCGAACAGCGGAGAAGGTGACATCGGAAGCGGAAAAATCAGAGATACGACGGACGGTGAAGGAAGCCATTGTGCTTGTTCTACCTTTCATACATCGCTTTGCTTTAAGTCTGTGGTCGGGTCGGACAAGTCGCTCCGCGCTTTTTTTGTGTGTCCAGTGTAATGGACCAATTGGATAAGGCGCTTGTAAACGCCGTTCATGCCATCGCCAATAAGAAACTTCAGGGTGCCGTGAACGCGGCGAAAGCGGCTGTACAAAACCCAACCCCTCAAAATACAGCAGCTCTTGAGAGAAGCCTCCAAGAGGCTCAGGCTCCTGTTCAACTTGCACAGCAAGTCGCACCAAATCAGACAGTAGCCCCCGTGGTTCAGAAGAATGTAAATCAACTCTTCGTTCGTATTCAAAGGGGAGTTTACAATAACAGGTTTAAAAAGCAAAACTTGTCTCCAAATAATTTCAAAAATAATAAAAACTATAACAACTCAAAAAACCCACAGATACAGGCAATGATAAATGCCCATAAAAAGCTTCTTGGAGGTTCAGGTTCTTATTGGCAGTCTCCTCAAGGGGGATTTCCTAGTCCATTTTAATTTTATAAGTCTCTATTAAATGGATCCCGTCAAGAAGATCATCCCTTTTGCCACGTTCGTCGCCATCGCCAGCCCCATGGCATTTGAGCTGACCCGCAACCTGCTCGGCAGCTGGATCGCCTCAGGCGAGGGTGTTCCCAAGCTGGGCGGTCTGCTGCTGCACGCTCTGGTGTTCGTCATTCTGACGCACTTCCTGTGGCGTTTCTTCTACGGCCCCAAGACGGCGAGCTCGAGCTGCGGGTGTGGGATGGCTTAAGTTCAAGTCCGAAGGACTTGACCGCCGACGGCGGACAACGAAATTCGTTGGACTTAAAGTTTTTAACGTCTTGTAAAACAATGTACATTGTGTGCAGCGTCTCCGGACCGCTGTCGCACAGTCGCTGTCCCGTATGGGCCCACGCCAAGTAATTGCAGCTGCTGTGCAGAACGTCGTCTCATCGCTCGACTTCAACACCAAGCGAAACGAGAAGGAGTGTCACCTGCCCGTTTCGTTTCCTGGACCTACAGGAAATTTGGACCCATTGTCGTTCAACGTGTTCGAAAAGATGGACTTCCAGGCATTTCACTTCCATGTGTCATCTGTCGGAAAACTCTGGATCGACTTAGAATGCCGTGGATGGCACATGTGAACGACCGGTGGTACCACAGCACCGACGACGACATCCCACCGTCGAAACCAACAAACAAACAGAAGAGTCAATTGAACTTTACGACGATGAAGGTGCAGGATTGACCGCTGGAGGCGGAGCATCGCATGTATCCTTGAGATTCTTGTCGAGAAAGCTCTTTGCTTTGTACCAGTCGTATGCCATCTTACAAGTTGTCAACAACGAAATCAGAAATATTAAGAGGGTAATCCAATGAACCGCCCCCTCGGTATCGTATGATATCCATGCAAACAAGAGTGTAATAAACAACGTGATTGTACCAACAAATCGAGAAAATGCAAGAGTTGCAACCTCCTGTAGACCAGTTGCCATTGATACGTTTGAACTAAAGTATCTCGTCTTGCCATCTACTGTCACAGACCCACAAGTTGACGAAATTGACGGAGCTGCCGTTGGAGTAACAATACCGGGACCGGGACCGGGGTTACCAGGGGTGGTATCATCGACACATGCGCAGCACCCTGCTGCACAGTTCTTACGACCCTGTGCACACAACATTGTACAAGGACCCGTGCCAGATGGAGCTGCCATTGATACTAGTCAAGATAAAATTAATACACCCATGCATCCAAATCAACATCAAACGTGAGTTGACGAAATTCAACACAATCACGAGTCTCGAGAATCGACCAAACTCGTTTTGCCTTCTCGAGACTCGTAAACACGAGGGTTTCCTCAAACCCTGCGCCGTGATGCGGCACGATCATAACCACCTGTTCCTTTTCAACTGGACGACCAAACTCGTCCATTGTAAAATAGAGAACCCACGCGTTTAAATGTCAATGTGGCACTTCATCGGTGTAGCTCTCGGAACAGTCGCATTCACCGGACTCGTTGGTACGGGCGTCGGTGTGGGTTACTATCTGGTTAAAGTTGCTGAGCGTGAGAAAGACAAATGACTACACCTTCAGAACGCCTCGCCATCGCCACAATCAACGAAGCTATCAAGTATGTTCGCAACATCCCCCAAAACAAATGGGACTACGGTAAGTACCGGGAAATGTATGAGAACAACGTGAAAGAGGCTGTGAAAAGGCTCGAGGCTCACAAGGCTCGAGTATCCGAAGTAGAGACCAATTGCCGTCGTCGTGGAGTAGACGAATCTGAACTTCAGAAGATCGTGTACAACCAATTCTCACACATGCACATTCACCTTCTGGAGGCGGTCATTTCCGCCAAGAAGACACTGGAGATGATGGACGTTGGAACTGTAGAAGAACTGACGCGTCAGAAGATTGCTATTCTCGAAGAGTTGGCTTCATCCTGAAACATTCCCACAGATGGGACGTGCGTTTTGACAGCAGTGAGAATTCATCGATCGTGTAGTGGTCACCCATAGACCTGTTGCATTTTGCACAAATGGGACGAAGGTTGTCAATGTCGAGTGTACCGCCTTTGCTTTCAAATAAAAACATCACTTCAATATATATCATGGGGTGGATTTATCAAATAAAGAACAATATCAACCAGAAAGCTTATATAGGTCAGACCATTCAGCATAATGTAGCTTCAAGGTGGTCTGAGCATATTAAATCTATAAACTCTGGGGCAGATAGTCATTTAATAAGAGCTTTTAAGAAATACGGAATAGAAAATTTCTCTTTTAATGTCGTGGCTAACATTCCAAACGAAGAACTCGATAGTGCTGAAGTTTTAGAAATTTCAAACAGAAATTCTCTCTCCCCGAACGGATATAATATACGCAACGGGGGATCCCGGGGAAAACATTCACAAGAAAGTATCGAGAAAATGAAAGAAACACATACAGGTAAACACCACACAGAAGAAACCAAAGAAAAACTACGTCAAATTAATATAGGAAAGACTCATAAACCAGAGGCAATTGAAAAATTGAGAATAGCGTCACTTGGAAAACCAAAAACAAAAGAAGCTATCGAAAAATCAGCTAAAGCTAGAACTGGTCTTAAACGTTCGGAAGAGTTTACTGAAAGATTGTCACTAGCGAGACAAGTGTCCGTAGAACAATGGACCTTGTCAGGTGAATATATAGAAACGTTTCCGAGTATAAAAATAGCAAAAGAAAAGACGGGTGCAAATGATATTTCAAGATGTTGTAGAGGAAAATATAAACAAAGCGGTGGGTTTATATGGAAATACAAAATGGCGTCATGATGTTTTCGCACCATGTCACGTGACACTTATGTTTGAAGTGCTTATCGCCACAATAAAGAAGCCATACCTGTTCGCGCAACGCACCTGGTATCGTCTGCTTCATTGTTTATTTAAAAATTTTAGCTTTAGATTCCTTTCAGAATTCCTCGTCGAATCGAATACCGTCACCCTCTGCAATCATATGCTTTGAGTAGTCACCGACGCGCTTTTCGAAAAAGTTGGTCTTGCCTTCCAACGAGATGTTTTCCATCCAGTCGAAAGGGTTGCTGGCCACGATCGAGTGTTGAGTCACACCGAGCTGAGTCATCAGACGCTGAGCCACAAATTTGATGTACTCGGTCATCGAATCGGCATCCATACCGATGAGTTTGCATGGCAAAGCCTCCGTGATGAATTCCCGCTCAATCTCGAGCGCCTCGATGACAATCTGAAACACGGTGTTATCATCGAGCTTCTCCTTGAGGTGGGAGTACAACGTCACTGCAAACTCCTGGTGAAGTCCCTCGTCCCGAGAAATCAGTTCGTTGCTGAAAGAAAGACCGGGCATGAGACCACGCTTTTTCAACCAGAAGATGGAACAGAAGGATCCCGAGAAGAAGATACCTTCCACGCAGGCGAAAGCTACCAGTCTCTGTGCAAAAGGCGAGCCCGGTCCCATCCATTTGAGCGCCCATTCCGCCTTTTTCTTGACCGCAGGCACAGTCTCTATGGCACGAAAAAGTTTCATCTTTTCCTCCGGATCTCTGACGAGTTTATCAATCATGAGCGAGTACGTCTCGCTGTGAATGGATTCGTTAAACCCCTGGTACGAATAGAACGAACGCGCCTCGGCAATCTGGACATCCTTTGAAAAGTTCATGTCGATATTCTCCATCACGATTCCGTCGCTGGCTGCAAAAAACGCCAGGACCATCTTGATGAAATGCTGTTCGTCTGAGCTGAGTTTGTCCCAATCCTTGAGGTCCCCAGCGAGGTCAATTTCCTCCACCGTCCAAAACGACCCCACCGCCTTCTTGTACAAGTCCCACAGATCCGAGTAACGTACCGGAAATGTCGTGAATCGTGCGAGACTCGGCGCAAGAATCGGATCCTCCATACTTTACTCTAGTGTGTGATTTTTAACCTCTTAAAAATCCACAAGGGCATGCAGTGCCCTTGTGTTGCCTGGTGCGTGACAGACAACAGGCACTGCGTGCCTGTTGGAATCTAAAAATCACACGTGTAATTACAGTAATGGATTTGAAACGCATCGCCATGCGCATGAAGCTCCATAAGATTTCCGGGTCCGTCGTACATCACTGTGCCGTTCTGAAGAAGATCCTGAACGAAAAGGGGATTAAATCAACAATCATCCACGGGTACTGCATTTCACCGGGAGAAATCTGCGAACACTACTGGGTTCGTACTGATGACGAGGGTCTTGACCTCGACATCGGTTACGAGTTGGCATGCATGTACAACCCCGGTCTGACGTCACTCAAGACGTTCCTGTCGGAGGAGTTTCCACCGGGCCTGAAGGATGCCAACGGTAAAGAGCCTGAAGTTCTTCGCCAGGAGGACAACACCCGCCTGTTTGAATTGTACGAGACGGATCCAGTCACGTTTTGGAAAGAGGCACCCAAGGATGTTCGGACGTTCCGGTAATTTTTCTACATTATTAATAGGATGGTGATTTCGGAAGAAACGCGTCGTCGAGCAGCGGCGGTATATCGCGAAATCCGTGGAAAACTGACAGCCTCGATGCCAATCACAAACAGACTTTATAATAACACCGTGAACGAAAGAGGTAGAAAACAAGAGGGTGGGACGTGCTGGTTTCACGCTATACTGAATGTCTTTCTCCTCGCACCGGTTGGAAAAAGACTCCTTCGAATATCACTTGACGAATATCTCAAGACCCAGCCAGTACTCTTGAACATACGAAACAATGCATGCCCCATGCGCGGCAAAATCAATAAACAGTACTTTTGGTCCTACGTAAAGTACAAACTGACCAATACAAATTCAGGCAAGGCGTCCCGTAACAACATCGTCAGTGAGACTCATCTCATACGAAATCTCAAACTTCGAAATGAAACCGCGAATACAACGGGGGGTACTAATATGGATGCATACAGATTCATTGTATCTGTTTTTCCGTCGGAATTGATTAAGCTTATTCGCCCGATAATTATTTCACAAGACGCAAAGACGATTCCAAAAGAGACCAGTTTTCGTGAACAGAAATACAAACTTTTCGGATGTTTTTTTTCATACAAATGGTCCACGAATAACAACACACCACACACCGGTCACGCGATATGTGGATACATATCGAGTGATGGATCAGCGTTTATTTATGATTCAAATTTGGAAAGATCTATCCGACTGGATTGGGTCAATGATACACAGGCTGTACGTAATTATTTCAGTCGACAGTACATTGAATACCGTGAAAACCGTGTAGTGAAAGGGTTTACTCCAGTAGCCATCTACGCACGTTAACCGAGAAACATTTTCCGGTACTGACGAACCGACCCCCTGCAAAACGGACACACGTGGAGCGCACTCCGTTCCGAACACTGTTCACATATGACGTGTGCACATGGATCGATGAACACATTCACGGGGCGTTCGAGACACACGAAACACATATAACTCGACATGACGTCGGCATCCTTGCACAACGAAAACACGTTCCGGAGCGAAAGCATCTCGATCGTTTTTTCTTTCAATTTTTCAGCATCCTCAGTTATACACTCGTCGCGATCAAACTGCTCGATAACCTCGCGCAGCATCGAGACATACTTGACATCCTTGTTTCCAAGCTTGTCCAGTACGCTCAGCATAAGACTCGCCTTTTCCTTCTTCGCGTGCATGTTCATGTATCCTGTGAGCACTTCAGAAACCACATCAAGATAGTCCTTCTTGAGACTGTCTATCGTGTCGAACAATTCATGCTTCGGGATGGGTTTATCATTGTCCTCGAATTCGAGGATGCTTCTCAGCCGAAGGAGACGGTCGTAGGTGTCCATCATCAGGACCTTGGCACCATTATCTTCTTCTTCGTCGAGTTCAGCAAAGTTCATGTCTCTGTAAAAATAATGTCACCTCTTTATAAATGAACTCCTACGGTGCCACCACGAACAACTCGTTCAACAAGAGCCCGGCGAATATCTCAAGACTGTTCTTGTTGACGTTCCTGGCTGTCCAGGGCATCCGTCAGCTGATCCTGGTGAACGGACAGGCCAGTGACAAGAAAGAGTCTCGCGCTGGTCAGGTTTCGGCGTGGATGACGATCACGATGACGGTGCTGGCCGGTTACTTTTTGTATCAGAAGCAGACCCCGTCTCGTGCAGCACTGGTAGCCCTCATCGTTGCTGCTCTGACCAGTGGTTCAGCTTTGGTCTACGACTACATGCAGAACAAGACGGTTGCGTTGGGAGCTGAAAAGAACCGTCTGTTCTTCGGCATTGCTCACATCCTCTTTGCGATGCTCGTGCTCGTTTACCTGCTTATG
>Ga0247723_1000936_pt1 | contig 17952 bp, 21 predicted proteins | sample MSEWelMarce5H_FC_FD_189079 | JGI IMG/M metagenome (GOLD analysis project Ga0247723, IMG submission 189079) | Subsurface sediment microbial communities from gas well in West Virginia, United States - MSEEL Well Study Marcellus 5H_FC | ecosystem: Environmental > Terrestrial > Deep subsurface >... | reverse complement strand
CAGCGCGTTCGGTTTCTTGTCTAGCATGTTTGGCTCATTTTTTGGTGGTGCCTTTGCAACGGGTGGTGCATTTGCCCCAGGTAAGAATTATCTAGTGGGTGAGAATGGCCCTGAGTGGTTAAGCACAGCCGGTAATGGCCGCATCTATTCGGCAAATAACACCCGCGAAATGCGTTCAGGTAATGTGGTAAATATCAACATAAACCATTCTGGTGGTTCGGATAGTTCAAGCTCGGCACAACTTGCTCAGCGTGTTGGGGCAGCAACTCAGCGTGCATTACGGAGAAATTCATGACAATTCTTAACGACGTTGTATTTCCAGACACAATAGCCTCTGTTGGTATTTCAGGTGCCCGTAAATATACAACGCTAGTCACTGAGCTAGCTAACGGCTATGAGCAACGTACTATTACGCAAGAGCAGCCAAGACGTAGGTATGAGGTTGAACTAAAGCCAGAATCCCAAACAAGCTGGGCCACCATTGCCAACATGTATGAGGTCGTTAAAGGCCGTGGGTATGGCTTTAGGTTCAAAGACCCTACCGACTACTCAACGACGCAAACAACAGGCTTCTTGCGCCCCCTAGACACGCTCACATTGACATCGCTTGGTAGTCTAGGGGTTGGCTATGGTGTACCAAAGGCCATTCTTACTAAGAAATACATCTCCGCTGGCAATAGCTCAGAGCGTTGGCTTACACGACCAAGGGCAAGCACGTATACCATCTATCGTGCAGCAAGCCCACTGACCGAAGGTGTATCGGCAACAAACTACGCACTGGACACAACAACAGGCATTGTCACCTTTGTAGCAGACAGCAGCTCTACGGTAACGGCTGTGACGGTTGGTGCTACTACACAGGTAACTCTAACGGGGGCACTTGCGGGGTTGTCTGTAGGACATAGACTGTATCTTTCTGGCTTGACGGGTACCCACGCTAATCTATTAAACTCACTTAGCCACGAAATAACAAACATATCTGTAAATACCTACACGTTAGCAACAAATACCGTTGGGAAGACAATCACAGCAGCAGGGAGTGGCTATAAATTTCCTCAAGCAGATCAAGCACTCACACTAGTTACAGAATTTGATGTTCCTGTGCGCTTTGATTCTGATGAACTGCCCTTCTCCGTGGTTGCAACGGGTTCAGGTAGAATGCTCTACATGTCAACAGGTAACGTGCCGCTGATTGAGGTGCGTGAGTGAAAACCATAGGCGCTAGTCTAACAACGCACTTGCAAGGTGAAGTTCTAACCGTAGCTTACCTGTGGAATCTTGTGCGCACTGACGGCACAACATACGGTTTTACTAGTTACGATCGACCACTCCTATATTCAGGGGTAACTTATGTGCCCGGTGAGGGTATGTTGCCTACAAGCATCAGTCAAAAGGCAAATTTTAGTGTAGATAACCTAGACCTAACTGGTGCTATATCCAGTGATCTATTAACAGAGGAGGACCTTGTTGCAGGTAAGTGGGACTATGCTGCCGTAACAATCTATGTTGTTAATTACAAAGACCTGAGCCAGGGGCACGCAACAGCCTTAGTTGGTACAATTGGTAACGTATCTGTAGATCGCAGCACGTTTAGGGCAGAGGTTCGTGGGTTAAGCCAACCCCTGAGCCAGAGTATTGGTAGGATTGTTAGCCCCATGTGTGATGCCGTGTTGGGTGACTCACGCTGCACAGTTAATGTTGCTGCACTTACAACAACAGGAACCGTTACATCGGTAACCTCAGACAGAGTATTTACGGCTAGCGCATTGGCTGGAGCAACAGGTTACTACAACGGTGGTCTTATTACATTCACAAGTGGTGAGAACAACGGGCAAAGCTTTGAAGTTAAGTCATTTGTTTCTGGTGGGGTTATCACCATCTACCATCAGGCATTTCTTGGGGTTGCTGCAACAGATACCTTTACAATTTACCCTGGATGTAATAAGCTGTTGAAGCTACAGAGTGGGGCATATACAGGCGACTGTAAGGACAAGTTCAACAACGTTATCAATTTTCAAGGCTACCCCGAGGTACCAGGCACAAAGGGCTTGATTGCATGATTACCGCAGAGCAGTTGATACATGCCACTAGATCATTTCTAGGTGTGCCCTTTAGGCATCAAGGGCGAAGTGTTGAAGGTCTAGACTGCGCAGGGCTATTAGTGCTTGCCCATAGGGTCTGCGGCCTTGTGGCACCCGACTTAGCCGGTTATGCTCGCATACCTGACGGTCGAAGTCTTAAGGCTTTGATTGAAACATCAGATGTGATTGCAAAGTCAACTCTATACACGCCAGGGGCTATTGTTTTATTTAGATTTAGAAATGAACCGCAGCACGTTGGATTATCTACAGGTGAAACGCTGATACATAGCTATAGCCAAGTTGGTAAAGTTGTCGAACATAATTGGGATAAATTATGGCTTACCCGTGTTGTGGGTAGCTACAAACACAAAGAGGTCAACTAATGGCGTCAATGGTTCTTGGAGCAGTTGGTAGTTATTTTGCTGGACCTATTGGGTATACAATCGGTAGCGCTATAGGTAGCTATCTATCAACGCCAGATGCCCCTAGTGTTGAAGGCCCACGCCTAAGCGACACAAGCGTAAATATTTCAAGCTGGGGTTCGAGCTTACCTATACTATATGGCACACATTATGTGACAGGTAACATTATTTGGTCATCCGACATTATTGAGCAATCCCAGACTGAAACCCAAGGGGGCAAAGGGGGGGCACCCAGCCAAGAGGTAACAACTTACAGTTATAGCATGGATTTTGCGGTGGCTTTGTGTGAGGGTCCAGCAGTTGCCGTGCCACGCATATGGGCTAATGGTAAATTGATAAAGAACACCTCCTCTACAGGCACAGCTGTGGATTATGTTGCAAGTGCCAGTGCGCGGTATTCATCAGCCATATACTTAGGCACAAGCACCCAGACAGCAGACCCGGTTATTCAATCCTATGTTGGGGTGGCTAACACGCCTGCTTATCGCAACACTTGTTTTATTCGTTTTGATGCCTTCCAGTTGGGGGAGTTTGGTAATCAGCCCCCTCAAATAGCCGCAGAGATTGTACGAACAGCCACAACAGCTGTATCTAAGCAGCTCTATGCACAGAGTTTAAACCAGTCGCTTTGGTCAACCGCATGCACAGTCATTGGTTTTTCAGGTGGAGGTGAGTTTGTGCTACTTACAGGGGACACAAGTTATAGCCCAACCGGCGTTTCTGCTAATGCGTGGTTAATGTCACCAGAAAGCACCTATTTTGACTCTATTACGGTATCAGATAATGAATGTTATGGTATACCAATAACGCAGACAGAACACCCTGCTCGTATCACAATCGATACCTCAATCGTGGGACTCACAGAGTTTACCAAGGTTAATTACCGTGCATATGGCTTAGCCACAAATGGGGTTGGTGGTGATTACCACACAGGTACGACATTTGCGAGCACTCTTTACAACTACGCTAGTTACAACGCGTGGGCATCGTCTCAGGCCTGCCAAGCGCACGGGTTGTTGCTTTTCTGTATTAGAAAGACAGTAGAAGCCGACGGATGGACGTTATTTTTCTGGGATTTTTTAACCCACGAGCTTATTTATTCAGGCGACCTGTCCTATGCGACATTCGGTGGTGATGGGCTTAGATTTTTAATAGGCGCTGACTATATCTACGCCTTTACCTCAAATAATGAAGTGTTGCATATAAGCCGAACAGATGGCAGTATTGTAGATACTATTGTGAGTAATAACGGCTTTACACAACAACAAACTTATTGGTTAGAGTCAGACAATGAGATTTGGGGGTTAGATATGAATGCTAGCCCTGCTACATTATGGCTGTATACTCCGGTTACTCAGACGTGGGCATTGTATAAATCAAGTACCCAATTGCGGCTATCGACTGCGACTCACTTTCATGTGCTGTTTTATGTTCGCAATGACATTCTTGTTGCATGTGCTGATGTAGATACCACACCTGAACAGATTATTGCTGGGGCTTTTAATTTGAACGCACCCACGGATACCGGGGAGCCGATTGCTGATATTGTGGAAGATATTTGTGGGCGTGTTGGCATAACTGCACCAAACACAGCCGGTATATCTGGAAATGTGTCTGGGCTTAGCCTATCAAGGCAAGTAACCGCACGCACCGCAATTGAGGTGTTATCTGGTGCTTACCCCTTTGACGCTGTTGTAGATAGTGACCTTAAGTTTATTACCCGCGCTGGGTCAACAGGAACAACAGTAAACAATGCGGAGCTTGGGGCAGGTGTTGATAGCTCGGATGGTGTTACGGTTTCAATAGAAAGGCAACAAGACATCGAAATACCGAAACAAGTTGTTGTTAATTTTTCGGACAGAAATTCCGAGTATGTGGTAAATAGTGCAAGTGCTGTGCGTATTGGTAGCAACGCCAGCGGAACACGGGTCATGGATATGACGGCAATCGCTATGACACCTGACCAAGCAGCACAGTTAGCCGATGCGCGGTTATATGAAGCATGGTACGGGAACATCAGCCTGTCTTTCTCAACAAGCTGGGAGCACTTCAATCTTGAGCCGACAGATGTTATTGTTCTATCGGGTGAGAACAGAGACTATACTTGCCAGATAGTATCAAAGACCGTAAACAACGGAACCCTAGAGTTTGTTGCTGGCCCAGTAGAATCAACCATTTACACAAGTGCGGTAATCGGTGGGGGTGGTATACCTGAGCAAGGCATTAGTTACGTTGGGCAACCAATCGGCCTGTACCTTGATTTGCCTTTACTTCAAGACAAAGACGACTACCCTGGAATCTATGTTGTTGTGGCAAGTGGTTCAGCTAGTTATACCGGAGCAGCTATTTTTCAAGGCAGCACACAGTCCACAATAACCAACCGCCTTGGCTCTATTGCCAATTCAGCAACAGTTGGATATTCCACCACTGCACTTGGAACGTCTGCTGGCAGTCGTATTATTCAGCCTCACAGAACAGTTGATGTTACGTTATCAACAGGGACACTAAGCAGCACAAACGCCGCAGGTATACGTGCTGGCAATAATGCTTGCATTTTGGGCGGCGAGGTATTACAATTTATGACTGCCACAAGTCTAGGTGGTACAAGCTACAGGCTTAGTGAGCTTGTGCGTGGGCTTAAGGGTACGGAGAACTATACAGATAATCATGGGGCCTTTGAGAGCTTTGTACTACTATCTGGGGTAGCTGGCATATTTACAGCAGAACAGGATATTGGCTCTAGTAGATATTACCAAGCAATTCCATTTGGCCGTTCAGCAAGTGATATGTTGCCGAAGTACGTCACTAATAACGGTCTTAGAACAAAATTACTTGCGCCTCTGCATACTAGACTTGGAAATCAAGGCACAGCTCGTGTTTTAGAGTGGGGACGGCGTACTCGCTATGACCTAGATAAATATACATATGCCAGTCATCCGTTGGATGCCCCCAGCACAGAGTATCTTGTTCTCATTTTCTCAACATCAGGTAGAACAACTATAGTTCGCTCTACAACTGTGTTTACAGAAAGCTTCATTTACACGGCAGCAATGGCCACTACGGATTTTGGTAGTATGCCAGGTACGCTATACTGGTCTGTGTGCCAAGTGCACTCCACTTATGGCAATGGTATTTTTACAGATGTTACTTCTACAACCTGATAAGGTGATCTAATATGGCAAACTTCCCAAGCACCTCCGTTCCACAGATGGCTAGCGGTGACAATATCGAGGCACACATAAACGCGCTAACTGACCAGACAAGCGCCACTCAGTTTCTTAGCCGTAACTATGAGACAAGTACCGGCTTAACTTGGGGGTATATTGGCGGATATACACACAGAGCTGGCGCATTTACTTCAATTGCGAATGGCACAGTTACACTGACTGGTAGCACAACAAATTATGTTGAGTATGACCCTTATGCCGGCACAGTAACCAATAGCACAAGCAGAACAGCAAATAAGGTACTACTCTATACTGTTGCCACAAGTAGCACAGCCGCAACAAGCTGGACAGACTACAGATTACCTAGGGCATTGGGTGGTCGTGTGCTGACTATTGATGTGGCTGGAAGTTCGGATACAACCCTTACCGGAGATCAGTTTGACCCGCATATAGACACGATAATTACTACCGGAACCATAACAGCAAATAAAAACTTAATCATACCAGCACGGCCAGCTAGATTTATACTGGTCAATAACCAAGCTGGGGCTTACACATTAAAGGTTAAGACAGCATCGGGGGTTGGTATATTTTGCCCAATGAACACTGTGCAGGAATTACTTGTGGACAATACCAACGTTTGGCGTGCTAGTGATGCTAGTGCCGATCTCGGTTCAAATGTCACACAAGCTACTGATAAGAGCACGGCAGTGACAATACAATATAGTGCTGGCACTATTACAATGAATAACGCTGCACTAGCTGCGGGGGCAATTGTTACATTTACCCTAAACAACGTGCATTTACGCGGAAAAGATTTGGTTCATGTGCACAGGGCAAGCGCAGGTACAGCCGGTAGTTACAATGTTTGGTGCGATAGTGTGACGGATGGTAGTTGTGTGATTGGTGTTCAGAATATAAGTGGTGGTAGTTTAAGCGAAGCATTAGTTCTAAACTATAAGATTTTGACCGGATGGTCAATAACAATTTAATTTGATACCTATGAGTGAATTATTTATTTTGGTTGGCCCCTCAGGGGTTGGCAAGACAACCTTAGCTACAAGGCTAATGCTTGCTGACCCAAACATACACACAGTGCCTAGCTTCACTACCCGATACAGGCGCGAAGGTGAGGTCGACGGCGTCGATTATGTATTTATAACAGGCAACCAGTTTGATTGCATGGAGACACGTGGGGATTTTCTAGCATTCTCGACTGTGTACGGCAATAAGTATGGCACAACAAAGCAAGGCGTCTACGCAAAGCTACATAAAGGCCACGACGTTTTGCTTGTGTTGGACTATAAAGGGCTACAAGACGCACTAGAGGTTTTCCCTAATGCAGTAAGTGTTTTTATTGCACCACCTTCCACTGAAACTTTAGAGAAAAGGCTTAAGGCAAGGGGCAAAGACCCACTAGAGACAATAAAACACAGGCTGCGCATTGCTGAAAATGAGCTAAGAAATGCTAGAGAGCTAGACCATTTGATTGTTAATGAGTGCGTTGACTGCGCGTCCGAGCAGTTAAAGCATATTGTAAGGGCTACTAGACGTGAGTGCTCTGTAGCTTAGTGATATAATTAGACAAATTCACACGGAGGATAAATTATGGCTGTTTACGCAACAACTGGCGGTTCTGGTACCGCAGTAGAGACGCTTCTTGTTGGTACGGATGGTGCTGCGGTATCTCCTAGCAGCCCGTTACCTACATCACTCAAGGTACTGACACCCAGCACAACCGTTACACGCCCAGCCGACACAGCAGTATACGCTGCTGGCGACTTAGTTGCAAACAGCACTACGGCAGGCAGTGTTGTCCCATTAAGTTTTGCTACGGCGGCCTTATCTAGTGGTGGCACCTTTTTAGTGCGTAAAGTGCGTTTAAGTAAGACAAGTGTCACAACAAGCGGAGCAAGCTTCCGTCTTTGGCTATTTACCACTACGCCCACAATTGCAACCACTGGGGACAATGGTGTATTTGCTACCGTAGTTAGTGGGGCAGCTGGTTTTATTGGCACTGCCACTGTGAGCGCAATGAGTGCATTAGCTGATGGTGCCGTCGGTAATGCAGCAGCGGACACAGGTAACGATATGATGGTTGACTTAAGCTCGGGCACAACAATTTATGGTTTGATTGAGGCACGCGGAGCATATACACCTACTTCGGGTGAGGTGTTTACCGTTACGCTTGAGCTGGCACAGAACTAATGGGGGCCATACATAACCTATTGTTTAGCGGGGGGCGGAGAGACCCGATCTTGGCTGCATTTGCTAGCTCTGACGGTGGTTACTATCTACCTTCCCCCTCGACTTGCTTTCAAGATACCGGTGCTACAACCCCGTGCATTTCTGGCGACCCCGTAGGGTATTTACAAGACTTAAGTGGTAAAGGTAGACATCTATTACAAGGCACAAGTACACTTAGACCTACGTTAAACCAAGATGGGGATGGTTACTGGTATCTTCAGTTTGACGGGGTGGACGATCTTATGGAGAGCGCCACTGCTAGCTTAGCCATTGTTGCCCCAAGTTTGTTAATTTGCTGCGTTTCTAAAGATAATGAGAGCAGCCTTGGTTTTATGGCAATGACAGCCACATCTACCGTTTACCGCAGGTTGTCTAACAACCTATCTAGTTCAAGAGCATCGGGTAATATCAGGGACGCTGTGAATGGTAACTTCACAGCGGCATCGGCATCTACCTTTTTCCCTATAACTACCAAATATATAGTTCACTCCAAACAAGAAGCGGAAACACTAACAGTAGAGAAGAATTTAAGCTATAGCGTATCTGCCGCAGCAACAGGATTTACTACTGGCTACTCAATAGCAAATTTAGCCAAGGTCTCTATTGGGACTGGTTTCACCGCCGCCGCAGCGGCAGGTAAATACTATGGCGCAATTGCATTATCTGGGTATACTGGTGGAAACAACACTGCTATTATTACCAGACTAGCTCAACTTACGGGAGTTAGTGTATGACCAACGTATTTAGAACACTTCTTGTGCCTGAATCTAAAGCGGCTACCTTTGAAAGCTTATGTACTCAGTTAGGGCAACCGGGCATGTTTACACGTAAGTTATCCCTTGGTTCCACGGCACTGCCCTCAAGCTACCGCATATCTTCTGGTATTATTGATAGCACTGTAGACACGGTATTTGGTGGTGGTGTAGCCTGTCAAGAATACTTGCGGAGTAAAGGCGTCACCCTAACCTTAACTGAGATTAATAATATTCTTAGTGGCAGTGTAGTGTCTGATAAAAAACCACTTGATCTTATGGCTGATATGAATCTAGTATTTACTGCGGAGCCTGAGCTATGAATGACATTGAAAAAGCAGAACTAAAGGCTTGGGTTAAAGAAGCCGTTGTTGAGTGGTTGGAAGGCATTGCGGCAGATTTTGGCAAACTAAGCTTAAAGTGGCTGGTTGGCGCAGTAACAACCTTGGTAGCGTTGGCGATGGTAAAATCACACTTATGATAAAAAAAGCTAGATTCTCATTATTAATCAAGAGCTTAACCTTCTGGCAAGGTTTGGTCATGGCTCTTGTTGGCGAGCTCTACAGCAGGCCCGAGCTTATGGACGCTGTTTTACCTCAAGAATATCGCGGTTTAGCTTTGAGCATTACCGGCATGTTGTTTGTAGCAATGCGCTATGCACAGACACCAAGCAAATGACCTAATTTAGCACCTCCGAGTAGCTTGCACCCAAACGGCCTCAATAGAAATATTGGGGCTGTTTCTTTTTGTACTTGACATTTACAGTTTTTAGTGTAGAGTTAAGTTATTTAAAGGGGGTGTGTATGAAAAATCCAATTGAATTGATTGTTATTGGTTCTGGTGTATTGTTTGCAGCGTTTATATTTACGTTAGCTGTGGTGGGTTAAATGGACATACAAATAGCCGCCATGCTTACTGCACTGTTACTTATATTTATTGAGGAGAGCACATGATTATGGCCGTAATAAGCGCAGGTATTATTTTTCTTTATATGAGTCTATTAGCATGGGCATTTTTACAGGAGGGGCAATGACAGCAATTGAAATGGCAAGTTACCAGCTTAGGGTTGATGAAGGTTTTAGGGCGCTTGCATACAAAGACACAAAAGGGTTGCTAACAATTGGTTACGGCCGTTGCCTAGACACACACCCGTTAAAAGGTGCTGAGCTGGAACATATTGGCCATGACTGTAGAGAGCGCCCAATAACAACGCAACAAGCAGAGTATTTGCTTCAGAACGAAGTAGCCCACGTAGACCGTAAGCTTCACGAGCTATTACCAAACCTATATACAACGTTAGACAAGACAAGGCAAAGTGCACTTATTAATCTTGCGTACAACATGGGTCTAAAAGGCTTACTCGGTTTTAAGAAGACATTGGCACTACTTGAGGCAGGTAAGTATGAGCAGGCATCCGTGGAGTTATTAGATAGTCAATGGCGCAGAGATGTGGGCAAGTACCGAAGTAAGCGTATATCCGAAATGATTAAGTTGGGGGACGGTTATGTGGACAATCTTTAGCAATTGGCGTGTATTGGGTGTTTTATTCTTTGTAGCTTCAACTACTATAGGGGTATTCTATTATGGTCAACGACAATATGCTGCTGGGTACTCAAAGAGCAGCCTTGAGTGGCAAGCCAAGACAAACCAGATCAAGGCCGAGAGTGCTACCAAGCTTGCTCAAGAAGTACAGCGGGTTCGAGAGGTTGAACAAGAAGCACAAAGGGCGGCCAATACCGCTACAAGTGGTTTACTGGCTAGCAACCGTAGCATTCTTCACGCTAGAGATTCTGCTATTGCTGCTCTTAATCAGCGGTTGCGCGACAACTCAACCCGATGTGGGGCAGGTAGTGGTAGCCCCCCAGCCCAAGATAACGGTACCGGAGCAGTTGAAACAGCCGCCAGCGGGATCTGGGTTTCTGGAGAGAGTGCGGAAAGCCTTATCAATTTAGCTGTTGAGGCGGATCAGCTGCACGCACAGTATGTTGCAATTCAATCTTACCTAAAAGATATTGGTATGTAGACAGTACAGATATTATTAGAAAAATAGAGATTGTAGAGAAAAGGAAAGGTGAAAATGATTACACTGCTACAAGATATACAGGGTACCAATACTACTGTAGCACCACTAGACTTTGACATAACAAAAGCATTTCAGCACCCAATTGGCCTTATTACAACTCAATACGGGGAACCTCAGAGAGTTGTTGGCCAGTTTAAGAATGACCGAGCAACAGCAGTTATGCTTGGGTTAAAGGCTAGACTTGATGTATTAGGGCAATCCGAAGCTAAACCAACCGCCGAGGTTTAAATGCAAACAAAGATAACGTTAGATACAACGCTTGAGCACAAATGGAAAACAATGCCACAATGTATTCGGGTGTTGGATTTTAACGACGAGGCCGCGCATGACTTTATAGATCAGGTGAATTGGGCTATTGAATCAAAGCAAGAGTTTATTATTATCGATATTGATAGCTTTGGTGGTGATGTTTACAGCCTTCACGGCATGCTTGCTTGTTTACGTAGCTGCAAGCTACCTATTATCACCTACACGAGCAGCAAGGCAATGAGTTGTGGTGCGGTATTATTTACTGCCGGCCAACGCAGAATCATAGCGCCAACCGCATACCTAATGCTGCATCAAGTGAGCAGCGGGGTTATTGGGGACAGCTCTGACTTGGTGGCTAACGCAGAACATATTGCTGAGCTAAATGCGGTGCTAATGGGTGAAATAGCAAGAAACTGTGGTAAAGATAAGACCTTCTACAGCAAGCTAGTTACTAAAGGAGGGAATGCAGACTTGTTTGTTAATGCTGAGAAAGCACTGAAGCTTGGTTTAGCAACCGAAATAGGTACGGCAGTATTTAATATTAATGTGAAGCAAACCTGCACGCTTGACGTGTTCAATTAATCAACCAAAGGTATAACAACCATGAAGATTTTAATATTGGACATAGAGACAGCCCCAAACTTGGGGCATGTGTGGAGCTTGTGGAAACAGAACATTGGGTTGAGCCAACTACTTGAAAGCAGTTATCTTTTATGTTTTGCAGCAAAGTGGGTTGGTGAGAAAGAAGTGCATTTTGCTAGTATCAAGGCTGACGGTGTTGAGCAGATGCGTAAGAAGGCACACAGCTTGCTAGAAGAAGCTGATGTTGTTGTGCATTACAATGGTACAAGTTTTGACATACCAACTCTGAACAAAGAGTTTTTACTTCAAAAGTTGGCACCACCAAGCAGCTATAAACAGATTGATCTGTACCGGGCAGTGAAAAAGAAGTTCAGGTTGCCAAGCTACAAGCTAGCCTATGCAGCTAAACTTCTTGGTTTGGGTGGTAAGGTTAGCCACGAAGGGCACGAGTTATGGATTAAGTGCATGGATGGGCAACCGGCAGCATGGCGTACGATGAAAGAGTATAATATAGGCGATGTACAACTAACTGAACGTCTATACAAGCGGCTATTACCATGGATACCCAGCCATCCTAATAAGCAGCTTTATGACGGCGACCACGGCAGCAATAAGTGCCCAAGTTGCGGGGGGAACGGAAACAGACGCGGGGAGTTTGTTAGTCTTACGGCGGTTTATCAGAGGTACCAGTGTCGTAAATGCTCTGGGTGGTTTAGGACACGGAAATCAATGGTCACTTCTGATACAACTTCTTTAGCTTAACGGTTGGCTTTGGTGCCCTGCAAAGTCGACAGTTTAATTCAATCAGGGCATTTTAGTTGAGGTGTATCATGTTGGAAAGAGACAAGCAACTACACATACTAGCAGGGCTGGTTGTGTTTGTTGTGGTTGGGTTTCTTAGTAGCCCTATTACTGGACTTATTGCGGGCATTCTGGCGGGTCTTGTTAAAGAAATGTTTGATCGTTACATTCAAGACGAAAACTTTGATATTAAAGACTTATTGGCAACTGTTGCTGGCGCTGTTCTTGGTTTTATTGTTGTACACAAGATACTAGACCTTCTATAAACAGTCTGCACATAAAACAAACGCACCAGATTGGTGCGTTTTGCTTTTGTGTGTGTGTATATTTAAAGTTAACCTTTAGATATATAAGCACTGCTCAAAAGATACTCTCTTCTTTCTGCACTTCAATCTCCGCCACATTAGCATCTACACCAAGCAAACCCTTTAGATAGATTTTAGAAAAGACAACATCTTTTACAACGGTTGTCTGTCTGCTTGTGCGATCAAACCATGTCGGCCATGTCTTGCGCTGTAAATCCCCGTTGCGTTGCTTCATCAGCTGTATGCAGCCATCAGGTTCACCGTCCCCCTGCTCTTTACCCGCAGACCACACCGCAAATAGATTGTCCGTGCGATCTGTTAGCTTACCACTGCCACTAATGTCCATCTTGCCTGGGGCTGAATTCTCGTCCCTCACCTTGCGCGGGTGCGCCACTAGATGTACGTGTGCATGATGAGCTTTAGCCCAAATACTCAATGCATTGATTGCGGCGCGTTGCTTGCTTAAGGCCCCCTCACCATCTTCGGGTACATCAGTTGCCATCAGACTATCGATAACAACGTGGGTAACACCGTGTCGTTTTGCAGCATAAGTAAATACCTCTATTATACGCGCTACACTGGCGGGCTCTACCCTACCCCCTGCGGCTGGGTCAAAGACGTAATAACGGCCTTCTACGGCCTTTAGGAAGCCCTTCTGTAGATCGTGCTCAGGATGCACTTGCCCAGTCACTTGTCTACACAGCCGATATAGCTGCCTGCCGCCGGTTAATTCGGCACTGAATACAGCAACTTTTTGCTTTTGCAGCATAAGGCCTAAAAGAACCTGTCCGAGTATTTCACTCTTACCGTGGCCGTTGATACCAGTCCAGACAGATATGTCCCCTGGTTTAAACACAACGCCATCTAAATAACCACCAAGTAATATCTTGCCAATGTCGTTTTCTTGTTTGTTTTCACTGATGGCATAGAATTCTTCGGCATAACTCTGTGCGGAGAACAATTCTTGCGGCTCAAACCGCGTACCGGCAGCAATAGACAGCTTAAAATCTTCTGGTGTAGCCGTAGCAAGTAGGTATTCGTTGGCATCTTTACAGCCTGGGAACGTAACGGAAACGCAGCGATCTTCGCCCAACCTGCGCGCAATCTCTGCTGCACCCTTCTTACCCGGCTCGTCTGAGTCAAAGCAGATAACAATCTCTTCAAATAGCTCTAGATTGTCCCACTCAGTGCTTATCCATTCGTGATTATTTGCACCAGCCGGAACGCTGACAGCAGCAAAACCAACCTGATAAAGGCTCATTGCGTCAATCTCGCCTTCCGTAATGTAGAGCGTACGGGTGTTTTTTGGTATTACAGGCCAGCCAAACAGCGTTGGCCGTGCCCCCTTAGCCTGCATCTGCTTTGTTTTGTCATGTATGTTTCTGGATTTGTAGTTTTGTAGCTTGCCAGCTTGATCAATACAGGGAAAGTAGACTGTATCTGAATTTGCCCCAAGCTTGTATGCGTCTATTGTTTCTTGTGACAGACCGCGTTTAAACAGCCAATCAAGTACAGCACCCTTAGGCCTGCTAACTTGAGGCTTTTCTGGCTCGGTGTACCTTCGGGTTGTACTTAGCCCGTGATCAAGCGTAATGCCGGCCCACTTGGCGGCATACTCAACCGCTTCGCGTAAGGGCATGTCTTTTGCTTTAGCTGTCAGGTCAAGTAAATCACCAAACACACCAGTTGAAGCAAAGTCTTGCCACTGACCGGCGCTGTCACCTGCTAGATTTACGCGTAAGCTTTGCCCCTCAACGCCATCAATTCCGCCGACAGCCCATGTGCCACCCATCTTTTGCCCGTTTGGCAACAGATGCTCACAATAAGCTTCAGCTTTCTTGGCAAGTTCTTTTGAAAGCTCTTTTATTCTCATTGAACGGTCACTTTCTCTCTGAATATGAAATAGCCATTACACATCATCCACTCAAGCGTGTTGCGCCAAGCTTGATCAAACATTGGATAAGCAAAGCTTTCTGGCTGAGAATTGATTACGGTCTGGCAGCTTGCACACAAACTAGCTACGTAGTAATCGTTTGGTGGGCTTTTCAGCTGTGCCCCAAGCACAAACCATTCCGGCGCAAGAAGTCGAGCATCTTTTTTGCCACAACTACCGCAAGGGCAGCCCTTTACGTCCATTATCTTTGGTTCTCTATACTTAGCCATGACTAGCTCACTTTCTTTTGAATGCTGGGCGTTTAAATGTGTTTACCGCAATCACAGGGGGCGTATCTGCGGGCAGGGCTTGTGGGTTGATTAGCTTACAGTCTTTATACTCATAATTAACTGCAATTAAGGCCCCCTCTTTTGCATTACCTAGATTCTCAATGTCTCGGAGGCCAACATACAAACCATCACAAAACTTAGTGAATATTTCGTCATTAGCCAATAACCAATCTTCCACTCTATAGTTTAAGTAGTACTGTTCTACCGTTTCTTTAAAGTACTCGGTGCTAATACCCAGCTCTGAACATACTTGATTTGTTGTGTAAGAGGCAAGGCTTTCATGTGCGTCATGGCGAATAATTGGCTCTGCGTGATGTAAATCTTCTAAATTACTTCTTAATACACCAAAAAGAAGCTCATCCGTTGTTGATTTAACGCTACCGGTACGGCGAAGCACCGTAAGTAATTGAGGCAGTGTTGCAAGTTGTCTAGCTTTCATAGCTTGGCCCTTTTTCAGTGAATATTAATTTATTTGTAGTACTAGCGCCTATCTTTTATTGAAGTGTAGTACAAATTATCTAGTTCGGCAAGAAACTCAAAGCATTTATTTAAAATATTTTGTTGTTCTGGTAGATTTAGGTGAACTCGCACTATGCGAGCCTGTGAATCCACATATTCCACATAATCACACCATTTGCGCTTCATGACATACATACCTAGCCGCATTTGTGGCAAATACTTGTCAGGCACGCCACCAGAAAACCGTATAGGGCACTTAACTTCAATCATTCCATCAGTGCCAACCAAACCATCAGGGCTATAACCAATCGCATAAAGTGCATGCCTTTCCATACCCCAACCCATAACGGCGTTACCAGTAACTTTTGTGTACTCTGCAATGGCTAGTGGCTCAAGAGCAACCCCGCGTGCTACGTGTACGTTATGCTCAGCCCAAGAGTTATCAGGGGGTATCTGGTAGATACGCTCAGTAAGTAGTTGATTCATATAGGTATCTCTTGTTTTACTGCCTGGTTTAAGCAATACCTTACTTACCTGACTTCCTGTTATTAGCCCAAGTCTTGCGTTGAACCATTCTTCTGACCTTTGTTCCATATAACCCCCTTAATCAATCTCTTTTAATTCACCCCAACTTGGGCCAAGTTCAACCGAGGCACAGCTGGGCACCAATGTTGGTATTGCTTGTTCCATAATCTCAGCACATATCTTTGCTTGTCGGCTATCCGTAACACTCAAACAAAGTTCATCGTGAACCTGAAGCTGTGGCGTATAACCAGCCGCGTGCATATCAACCATTGCCTGTTTTGTCATATCGGCACCCGAGCCCTGCATCAGATTATTGAATGCTTTGTAGGTAAACATATACTCGCCCCTACTACCCTTCTCTAACCTGCACACACGACCGCCAATTGTTCTGATATAACCAACTTCTTCAGCTCTTGCTTTTACCCGCTTAGCTAGCTCACGAACGTAGGGCACGTTGAAGTCAAATGCATCAATAACGGCCTGACCTTCAGAACCCGCAACCTCTATCAAGTCGCCTTTCTTGCCCTTAATCATCTTTGTGGGAAAGCCGAGTTGCCGGCATAACTTACCTCCACCCATACCGTAGCTAATACCGAGCATAATGGCCTTTGCTGCGCTTCTATCAATACCGGCCACCTGAGCTATAGGTGTATAGCTATCTTGGCGTTTATTGGCTTTATATAGGCTTAGAAGGGCATCTGCACCATCTAAACCCAGCTTAGCCGCATAATGCAGCGCCATGCGCGGTTCTTGTTGACTGAAGTCAATAGCACAGAATTGCTTACCAGCATCGGCTATAAACTGACTGCGCACCATTGGGCCAAGCACTGGGTCCCTAGCCGGTATCTGCTGAAGGTTTACCGCTGAGCAATTATGTACACATATCTCGGAGGCGATGAAATTATGGTCCCGTTCAACCTCAATATCATATACTTGTCTAACCCCGACGGGTGTAATAGAAACAACCTCATGGTTGTAACATAGGCCATAATAGTTACATAGCGATTTTAACTTACGGGTACCAATTCCAAGAAATGTTGCGGCGTGATCCGTTCTACTGTGAAGCTCCATAGCTTTTAACAAGTTAGCTTCACTTAGATAGACACCTGTTGATGAGTATCTTGCACAAACCTTCTTTATGTCAATCTGGTGTAACTTACACTTCTTTTTAAGGGTATTAAAGTCTATAGATGCAAACGTTAGCCTCCCCCTAGCTTTGGAAAGCATACGTAATAAACTAAACTTAGTGGTAGCTATCCAATTAGGTCGCTGCTCGCCATAGAGGAAGCGTCTTTTGCAAGTCAGTAGATGTTCCCAACGTATTCCACCCGCAGCTAGTCTTTCCTTAGCGTGAAGCTTTCCGTGATCTTTTGCACTAAGCACAATGAGATTGTCTAACTTATTGTTTGCCTTATCCCCATCAATATGATGTATGTGCATGTGTGAGTCGGCTGTAAAATAGGCACGTTTTAATAATTGTTCTTCCAGAACCATATAGTTGTTGGCACCATACATGCGAACGCGGCCCGTAGCTTTTCTATGACTACGGCGCAGATGGATAAGCTTTTCATTTAGGAGTAATTTATCCGCACATACCCATCCTCTATCCCTAGTAAGTATTTTATGGTCTGGTGTACAGACCAGCTCCCCAATAACCCCACGATTACCTGTGCTCCTCCACTTAATAGACAAACAATCCAACTTTCCGTTGTTAAATGTATTTAGTACTTTACTTGTATGTGGTATACCGTCTCTGTAGGTGTAAACAACATCCCCGACCTTAATATTTTCGATAGCAACGTCACCCCCAGGAACCATTACAGGTTGACCCTCAGCAATACAACTCATTCTGCCTGGGCCTACACCTTGAATTTTTCCAGAGAAACTACTACCCCTCAGCTGATTAAAACTAACGTGTATGCGACCACCCGTCACATAGGGTAAAATGCCAGTAACGAAATTGTCCCTTGTTTTCAACAGCTTACGTGCGCGGCTAAGAATACGAAGGCAAGGTTGGTCTTGCATCTCTAGCCAGTCATTAGTAACCTGTGGTTGG
>Ga0247723_1000935_pt1 | contig 17985 bp, 20 predicted proteins | sample MSEWelMarce5H_FC_FD_189079 | JGI IMG/M metagenome (GOLD analysis project Ga0247723, IMG submission 189079) | Subsurface sediment microbial communities from gas well in West Virginia, United States - MSEEL Well Study Marcellus 5H_FC | ecosystem: Environmental > Terrestrial > Deep subsurface >... | reverse complement strand
TTTGACCAACTGTTTCTTTTCTTTTTCTGGGTTGGCAAACGTAACAATGCCACCGGGGGCAAAGTTAAACATCTCAGAGTCCACGGGCGCACTAGCTACACCATAGTCTGGTTCAGATTGTGTTTGTGGTTGCGCAATGCCCTGCGGAACTGGCATCTGCGCTTGGCTCGCTTGGTCTTGCATTTGCTCAGCGGCTTGACGCTGTTGTCCAGCTTGTAATGCGGCAAGTCCTGCGGCTTGTTGAATCTTGTCTGAAATCGTGCCTTGCGGTGAATTTTCTTGTGCTTGCTGTGCTTGTGCGCCAGCTTGATTTTGCAAAGCTTTAGTCAGTTGCTCCAAACGGCTTTCAACTAAAAAGCGCACAAACGGAGAACCGGGGTTACGCGAAAGCTCCGTCAGATACTCAATAGACTGCTCATTAACTGGCAGGTCTTTTAAAGAATCCAATTGCTTTTGGTAGTCAATTTGACCGGGTTGAATCATGATCTATCCTCAAGCTTTAGGAATAATGCCAAGATTTTGCAACATCTGATAAACGGATGTCATACCGCCTACTGCTTGTTGCGAACCTGTTTGAGCCTGCGGAATATTTGACACAGTAGAAATTGGCAAGCCCTGCAACATAGACTGTAAGAACTGCACCTGCTTCTGTGGGTAGTCACGTTGCGTATTGAACTCATTAAGATCAGCCGTAATGCCTTCTTGTTCAATGCCCCGTTGCTGTGCGCCAGCAGCGCCCATCATGTCAGCCAAAGTCTTAGCTTGACCTTGTTCAGTGTTAAACTGTTGCATAGCTTTGTCGTAAGCATTCGAGTACCCAGTACCAATAGCTTGGTTTTGCGCTTGCAACAAATTGCGGTTAGCTTCGGACTCCATAATGGCTTGACGACCGCCACCATAACCACCAGCTTGAGTCATCTTAGCCATGCCGGGCTGAAGATTAATTTGTGATGTACGACGCAACTCTTCTAATTGAGGCTGAAGAACTGACTGCAAATACGGATTCATGTATTGTGCAGCAACACCTGTAGGGGCAGAAGGAGTCCCAACTGAGGGGGTTCCAGCTGGAGAAGCACCAGCACCCGTGCCAATAGCGCTAGGAGAATATGCGCCGGGTGTCATAGCTGGCGGTTGATAGGCATCAGTGGAACTAAATGATTTACCTAACTGACCGGGGAAATTTAATCCACCAAGCCCTTGAAACATTTTGTTCTGTAGACTAGATTCACCAGCCGTCATTGGGCCTTGGTATGTTTGGTAAGGAGTATTGGAGATTGCTTGAGCTTTCCCCAACATGTCCGTTACATAGCCCCCTGCCCAATCGGACAGAGTAGACATATTGGCAGACCCCGACATTGGGGAGCCAGATGAACCGGGCGTTGATGGTGTTGTCATATGTACCTCTTACTTAGGAAGATATTTGTCTGCCTTAGTGTTAGCAGCAACATTTTTAACAGATTTCTTACGGGCTTTTTGTACACGATCCATCATGGCATATAACTTTTTAGCTCCAGCTTCTGTAGAGCCGTTACCAATCTCAGACACTATACGTGCAGGAATAACAAATTCTCCATCAGCCAAACGTGCTGGCTGCTTACCACCAATAGTAGCAGGAATAGAGTCAGAAACACCATCACCGGGGCCTTTGAGTAAACGACCACCATCTGAATATTCACCTAATGTAGAGATACCACCAGAAGCCATTAAACCACCACCTGCTGCGGGGACAGGCGTTACTGTAGGCGCAGTAGTTACAGCAGGAGCAGGAGTTGTAACGGGGGTATAAGTCATTGGGGTAAAGTAAGTAACTCCACCAGAACCGGGGCGACGTGGGGCAGTGCCAGCCGGAGCCGCAGAAACCGCCGGAGTAGTTGCCGTAGCAGGAACAGCCGCCCTAGCTGGTACATCCACAGTTTGCGGGATGGGATTCATTGTGCGGGTGGCAGTGTAGTTGGGGATACCGCCTTGATAGCCTTTATATACACCCTGACCAGTTTGCCCAAGACCGCCACCAAGAGCATTTATCAAACTGTACAAACCAGCAACACCCGCAAGTTGTCCCGCTTTACCTTGCTCGCCTGTACCTGAAAGCAGTTTGGTAATTAAAGCTATTGGGCTTTTAGAGTCAGTACCACCTGTAATTTGTTTAAATAAATCATCATTACTAAGGTAGTTGTTACCAAAGTTTGAAGTAGTAGAACCGGGATCAATACCAATGCTTGTTAAAAAATCATCATACCAATCCATGTTAACCCCTCAAAATTTTGATTAAGTCATCAAATGACGTAGTTTCGCCCATGAGCTTATCTGCAACATCTAGGGCTGTATTTTGCTTGCTTTTTGCTTCTTCGGCAAGCTGTTCTATCTCTGCGCCGGGTTTAACGACGCTCAGTGGTTTGTACTCTTCTTCAGCCACTTCACCTTCTTTGGTGAGCTTTTGTTTTTTAGACCCAAACTCCTTACCGTAATAGAACACATTGGCAAGTTGCGGGATACCAGCAGCGGCAAGGGCTTGCTGCACCTGCGGGAAGTTTAAGCCTAAATCCAATACAGCTGGCTTTGAAGTAACCGCCACTTTAGCAGTCGTGGTAGGGGCGACCGTAGTTGTAGGCGGTACGGTTGTAACAGGCGTGGTCGTAGGCGGTATTGTAGGCGGTATTGTTGTAGGCGGAATAACCGTTATAGGTGGTACGGTTGTAATAGGCGCAGTTGAAGGCGGTACGGTTGTAACAGGCGCAGTCGAAGGCGGTACGGTTGTAGGGGGTACGGTTGTAGGGGGTACGGTTGAAACAGGAATAGTAGTCTGAGGAGCCCGAGTTGTAGCTGGAGCCTGTGTTGTGGCTGAAGCTTGAGTCGTAGCTGGCTGTGTGCTAGTCGTAACTTGAGGAGCTTGTGTCGTAGCTGGCTGTGTGCTGGTCGTAACTTGAGGAGCCTGTGTTGTAGCTGGCTGTGTGCTGGTCGTAACTTGAGGAGCCTGTGTTGTAGCTGGCTGTGTGCTGGTCGTAACTTGAGGAGCCTGTGTCGTAGCAGGTTGTGTGCTGGTCGTAACTTGAGGAGCTTGAGTTGTGGCTGGCTGTGTGCTAATCGTAACTTGAGGAGCCTGAGTCGTAGCTGGCTGTGTGCTAGTCGTAACTTGAGGAGCCTGTGTCGTAGCAGGTTGTGTGCTGGTCGTAACTTGAGGAGCCTGTGTTGTAGCAGGTTCTGTGCTAGTCGTAACTTGAGGAGCTTGAGTTGTGGCTGGCTGTGTGCTAGTCGTAACTTGAGGAGCTTGAGTCGTAGCAGGTTGCGTGCTAATAGTGACTCGAGGAGCCTGTGTTGTAGCAGGTTCTGTGCTAGTCGTAACTTGAGGAGCTTGAGTTGTGGCTGGAGCTTGAGTTGTGACTGGAGCTTGAGTTGTGACTGGAGCTTGAGTTGTGACTGGAGCTTGAGTTGTGACTGGAGCCTGAGTTGTGACTGGAGCCTGAGTTGTGACTGGAGCCTGAGTTGTGACTGGAGCCTGAGTTGTGACTGGCAATGTAATTACAGGCGCAGTTGTAATAGGCCGATAAGTTGTAATAGGCTCATAAGTTATTACAGGTGCGGCAGTTGTAGCTGGAGCCGTAGTAGTTTCTGGGGCCGCAGTAGTAACCGGAGGCGCAGTAGTAGCCGGAGGCGCAGTAGTGGCTGGAGCCTGAGTTATTTCAGGTTTTGCGGGTAAAACACCGGGTGGTAAACCGGGAGGCTCAAACCCTATGATCCTGTAATAGTCTCTTAAAGTAACAGGATTTCCGTATTCATCGTAATAATAAACTTCATTTAACGTACCCTGCCAAGCTTGAACTACTTCATTTGTCGAAGTGTAATCTCCGGGCTGTACAACATATTGAGTTGTAACAGGCGCAGCAGTCGATGCAGGTGCGCGAGTTGTAGCAGGTGCGGCAGTTGTAGCAGGGGGAGTTTTTAAATCGTCTATTGTTATAAGCCCAGAGTCACGCAAACGCTTTAATGTTGCATCTTCGTTTGGGTCTATGTTGCCCATGTAAGTGCCCAAAGAAATAGCAGTACCAAGCACTTTGGCAATTGAGCTACCAGCAGCTGTTAGTACTTTTTCTAAAGCTGTTAATTTTGTACCATAGTTAGGGTCATTAGCCGCAGCTTGTACAAGACGAAGCAAGGGAGAATTAGTTGCCGCAGTCGCGCCAGCCGCAGGAGCAGCCACAGCCGCCAAACCAGCAACATCGTAGCTGTTAAGAATTTTTGTTGCTTCCGCAGCGTAATCATTGTCGCCTGAACCCGCAAACAATGTGTTGATATCTTTTAAACGAACTTGATTACCGTCAGCATCAATAGCAATTACAGGATTGTCAGTGTCATCAGTAGCGGCTGTTGTTACAGCTGGCGTTGTTGCCGGAGTGTTTACAGCTTTGTTAACTTCAGAATTTACAAGGCTAATGACAGAATTCATCAAAACCTGATCAAGCGGTTTACCAGAAATCGTGCCTGTGATTGCATTTTTTAAAGCAGTTTTTTGACCACTGGATAAACCAGTCAAATCAAAATTACCCATGATTGCGTCAGCAGCACCAGAATAACCCCCACTTGCCGCGCCTGCTGCGGCTGATGTCAATAAATCTTGCCCGTTAATAACTCCAGTACCCGCCCCCACTGCCGCGCCTGTAAACGATTTAGCAAGAATTCCGGTAGGGTCAATTCCGTTTAAATACGCGGTAGCGTCCTTCATTGCATCTAAGCCGGGTATCTGGGAACCAACAAAAGATGCCGCCGCGCCTTTTATAGCGCTTTCCAGATCAGAACCAGATAACATTTTTATGGCAAATTGAGCCGCAATTTGTTGGGGTATAGATAAACCGCCTGTAGCGATTGCAATACCAATTTGACCAATTGGGCCAAGGTCTGCTAAAAGATTTGCAAGATCGTTAGAAGATGCTTTTGTGGTGTAAAAGATTGGCGTACCGTCAGCAGTAAACTGAACTCTATACCCAGTATTACCAGAACCCTCATATGTTCCACCAAAAGCGTTACCTGTCTGACGCTCGGTATAGGTGTTTGGTACTTCTTGACCCGTTAATTTATTGCCATATGTTGTAACGGTTTGAGTCTCATAGATTGGGTTTCCACCATCGTCACTTCCAACATACTGTTCAACTTGCTTGGTTATAGGGCCAAACTGATTGATGTCAGTAATACCTGTACTAGCCAAGATGTTCGCCATCTCACGGGTATTTGCTTCAATCGAACCTAAACCTTGCCCTTGATAGTACTGAGACGTACCAGCTTTTTGTTGAGCCGTAATTTGGTTAAACAAATTATCAACAACCGTATTGTCTAGCGTGAAATCACGCCACTTGGTTGTGTTTGCCGCTAAAGTAGTTGTAGGCGCTGGGGTAGTTGTAAGAGTAGCAATGCCAACAGGAGTTGTTGTAGGCGGTGTTGTTGTATACGGATTTAAAGTCGGTAAATCGTCATCCGTCATCGTTCTAGGAAACGTAACTACTGGAGCAGACGTTATCACTGGAGCAGACGTTGTTACTGGAGCAGCGGTGGCAACGATGTCATAAATTGGATTGCCCTGCTCATCAGTTTGTGTATAAGTTGGAGCAGACGTTACAACAGGAGCCTCAGTTACTACTGGAGCTTGAGTAATAACAGGAGGCGCAGTTGTAATAGGTAACGAAACAATACCGCCGCCAACACCAATATCATCAATTGGATAGTCACTAAAACCACTATCCTCAAAGTCTACAAAGTAGTTGGTTCCACGGTCACGTATAGCCATTATCCGACCTTCCAATTTGTGCCGTCAGAGTATACGGGCGTAGCCACTGCACCACCGCCAGCTACAGTCGATCCAAACGTAGGTAGTAGTGCGTCTGTTACAAAAGACCTTGCACCCTTGCCTGATGTCACCGCACTGGGCAACGTTGCCACTGTGTAATTAGTCAGTGCCGGGATAATCTCATCTGTCTTTAGCTGGTCAAGAATGGCATCAACACGATTAAAGTACAAACGCAACACGTTGTTTAGCTGATCGGCATACTGCCTGTCATACTGCATTGGCGCTAACGGTAAGTTAGGTGCGGCAACCTGATTCAGTTCGTTTTCAGAAATGACAATCATGAGTTACCTCTGCGACCGTCTTGCTTGATGTCAATACGCGGTGAACCCAACTGCCAAGCGCACCCTAGCTGAGTAGATTCAACCTGAAGAATCATTTGACGGCCACGCACCCTGACATATACCTGACCAGTAAACTGTTCAATGACGGACGTAGAAGTGCGGGTTACTGTAGCATCTGAGTTTCCACCTAAAGAGATAGGATTGTTGTAGCCTGAACCTGCGTTCTGCATGGGGATCAGTGTCATGGTCACTTGGGGTGAAGCCGTGGTAGAGCCTCGGAATGTAATGTCTGGGAGCATCCTCCAAACAAATCCAAAGTGGTCACCATCATCAATGTCAAACTCAGCAGAACCAATAACAGCATTGATAGCCGCTGGTGTGCCGCTCACGTTATCGTCGTAACCTTGCTCATGGTCAACAAGATTATTGGAGTATGTAGCGGCTATTGGGTGATTACGCAGTCCTGAATCAAGCCATGCAGTGCGGCCTAGCGTCCCATAAGACCAGACATCTTCTGAGTAGTTATAGATGACATACAGGTCAACCGCAGTGCTGTTAGCGGAGCAATAGAACCACCAGACTTCGTTAAAGCCTTCGTTAGTACCAGCAAACACTTGGGACGCCTGCGCCAAGTTAATGTCTTGGAAGATGTGACGGAGCAAATCGCAACGCATGGTCTGGGTGCGACCATCGTATTTATAAAACTTCTCTACGCCCATCCAGTAAATCACACCAGATGCAACAACAGCCGCATTGGGGCCAATGATGGAGATGTTATCTCCCAGAAGCTGGCTAGACCAAACCACCGGCGGCCCTTGGTATTGGAGTGAATACAGAGACGAGTCAGTAAAAACCACAATCTCTTGACGGGTCTGTACTACAGTAACAATATCTGAGCCGTGCGACAGGCGAATACTACCGGCTTGATTAGTGGCTGATGGCGTCCAGTTCGTCACCGATTCTTGGTCAGACCAGCGAACCAACATAGGATCTTGGATGGTACTGCCGTAGTCATTACAACCAAACGCAAACACAAACCGACTTACGTCAGCAACAAAAATGGTGTTCTGAATAGTCGGGCAGTCTGATGCTCCGCCCAGTTGGGTAATGTCAATGCCTCTAGAAGATATGGTCTGAGTGCCCGACTGCGTACCAGTAGTGTTAATTGCCGCGCCGCCAAAGGTCAGAGATAGATTGCAAGTTGTGCCTGTGCTACCAACTACATAGTAAACCACGCCTACAGACAAGCCAGTCGGCAAAGCACCGGTCGTGTTTAGAGAAACAGCCGTACCATTTCTTAAAGCCACAGTCAATACAGCGGGAGAAGCAATAGTTACTGTAAAAGGTAATGGTGCAACGCCAATCTGGGCAGACCAGTAATAGATACCACCACCACGGGGGCCAAAGATTAGGTCTTCACCAAAGTTATTCTGGCTCCACAATTGGATGGCGTTAACAGAGTTAGTACCAAAGCCCCAAGTGCCTGAACCCCAAGCACCACCACCCCAGCCGTTAACAGCTACGGCATAGGCCGGGCCAGCGTGAATCTCATAAGCCGCTATAACCGCCGCGCCACCACCGGGAGAAGCTGCAATAGCTGTAGCGTTAGGCGTTACAGAAATAACGATTGTGTATGTGTTGGAGTCAACAACAGTAACTTGAAAGTTTTGATTCAGGACAGCAGCCGTGACGTTAGTGCCACCACCGCCAATGTCTGTAGCCCCGCTGAAGGTAACAAAGTCGCCTGTGTAACATCCGTGGCCAGTGTCAGTAACTGTGACTGTTGTAGAAGCCGTAAGCGCAAATGGGTTGTTATTGATGGTGACCGTAGTACGGATAGGCGTGATGTCGTTGTACGCACCGCCAGACTCAATGTAGAACTTTAAGTTAGTGCCTACACCAATCAGATTTAAAGAGGCAAGAGTTACCCAATTCCATAAAGAACGGCAAACGCCTAAAAATGTCGTAGCAGAAATACGAACCCAGCCGCCAATCTTTTCTGGCGTGCCCTGACGAAACCGCATCTTGTCGGAGATATACCAACCGTTCTCGTTGGTATAGCGGGTGTTTTCTTTGTTTACACCAGCTTTCAGGGTTAGTTTTTTGAGCGCCATGTGCTACCTTTTATTTGCTGGCAACGCCTTTGGTCTTCTCAAAAGAACGCATACCGGCAATGCCCAAGATGCCTGATAATATCACCCATAGTTGGTCTGCGTCCAGTACTGGCGGGGGATCCATACCCACCGGAACCCAGCCCATAGCTTGCAAGTATTTCCATGCCCACTGAAACAGTGGATACAGCAGAAACTGATACCCCATAGCTGCTACACCGATCCAACCGATGGCGGGTCTCCAGCCCGAAACAAACACATTAGATGACGCAGCTTCAATCTTGTTGACCTCAATCTGCGCTAAATCTGTAGCTTGGTCAATGCGTTTTTCTTCAAGATCAAGCTTACGCTGCTCGATCTCCATCTCCATCTTTTCTTTGTCAGTGGTAATCAGGTCGCCAGCAACCTTGCCCACGGCTTCAATAATTGATCCAACGGCAAGCAAGCTCATGCTAGACCTTTCAATGTGCGGTTAATCCAGCCCTTGAGGAACTTAACCTGCACGGGATTCTTGTTGCATATCTCAACGTAACGGGCAATCTTAGCCAAGGCGTAGGATTCTTTAAACCGCTGACCGTCAGTGATCTGGTTAAGCTTCTCAATGGTCTTAGCACCAATACCGCCGTCTGGCGTAGCACCTACCACGAGTTGCGCCAGCTTCACCGCCATGCCCATACCTGCGTTGACACCAAAGTTAAAGATGGTGTTGGCTACCTCTTGGTTTGAAATCTCATTGCCGCGCATCTTGTCCCAAAACTCAACACGGTAAAACTCACGCACCATAGGTGTCAAAGAGCCGCCAAATTCCTTCTTATCTACAAGCGCCCAGCCATTCCACTGCGGGTTCTTATTACGAGCAATACCAGCGTAAGTCATACCGCCCGTGTCGCCGGGTATTTCATGAAGAACGTAGCCGCCCTCATCTCTAATCATCTGCTCAAAAGCTGGTTCAAACTGTGCCATTACTGTTTGCTCCTTGAAAGCATGGTTGCTGCAATTTCCATCATGGTTCTTGTCACCTGAATGTCGGTAGGTTCATTATCCCAGCCCACAGTAATTTGGCCAACAAACCGGCTTGGGTCAGGCGGGATACTGATTCGGCAAGTAAAGGCAACCCCTTTGGCGATGTACCACAAACCCATCTCGGATTGCGCTGACTTGTACTCTCCACAAGGAATCTCGCTGGCCATCAGCTTGACCACATCAGCGTTGTTGAGTGCGTTCTGGGTAAACAGCCCCACATCCAACCCATCGTTAGTTTTGTCTCGGCCTTCTTTGGTGTAAGCACGGTACAGCACCCTGGTTCCAAACATCGGGTTTACCTTGAACACGGCCACAATAGTGGCGTTGGTGGTTTTGAGCAAGTGGGCGGCAGCGTCTTCTACTCTATCTTCAACAATGCTGGGCATTTTCTTGGACTCTTTGTACGCGCCCATCAGCAACTCTTGGTTCTGCCAAACAAAATACCCGCAAAAAGCAAACACCGCCATGAGTATCAGCGCGAACAGTTTAAACGGGCTATCCACATAGGACAGCACCTTGCTTAATACATCTGCTGGCTTTTCGTCACTCATAGTCCAAACATTCCCAATACTTTTTTAGCAACATCATCTGGCAGGAATTGGAGCAGGCCAAGCACCCACCACGCCACGCACAGCCTGACAAAGACTTTAAGGAAAAGGTCAAACTGTTTCTGGTACTCATTCACCGACCACACCTTGTCTTGGCACAGTAGTCTTGTATCTCAGCAATGCCCCAACCAACTGCACCTAGGAGCATCACAATCACAACAACCCCAATCGCCCACGCCATCTGCTCTTGCTCTTCTTCTTTGCGGCGCTTCTCTTCAGCCTTTAGCTCTGCCATCTCTCTGGCATCATCTCTGTCCATCTCAGCTTGCCGAGCCTTGGTCGCATTCCATACGTCTATACGGCCAGATTGCATAAACAGCATCTTTAGCTGTTCTTCAAACCGCTTGGCTTCATCCAAGGCCATCTCAATCTGTAAAGCAGCACCAAGGTTGGATTTACCCCCCGTGCGCTTTGCTTGAAGCATCGCCTTAGTAGCGGTGCTCTTGGCATCAAACATCTTGGCAATAGATGGAGCTAGTCCCGCCAGATCACTAGCAACCTTGCTTGCCTTTTTGACTACGCTGATTGCAGTCTGTAGTCCTTCTAACGCTGTTATAGGGTCTATTGGAATCATAGGTACAACTCTAAACAAATTCCAGTAACCAAACAGCGGGGGCCGAAGCCCCCAGACAAGGTTACTTAGGTTCTACGTCAGACACAGCCTCTTCAGGCTTGGCTTCTAACGCTGTCTTTAACATTGTGAAGAAGGCATCTCTGCCAACTTGCAACTGATCCACATTGAATCTTGCTGAGTCTAGTTTGCGATCCAAGTCAGCGACATGGTTAAGCAACATCTGCTGTTGCTGTGTCATGTCTTCAAACTTATACTCTACACCGTCGATTGTCACAGGGGTCTTTTTTTCGTTTCCCATGATGTTTCCTTTAATGTGCCACCAAGATCGGGTGGTGGCTTCCCGTTAAACTGTTGGTGTTACCCAAGGCAAAGGTGGCTGGATCACCGTTGGGTTAATCTGACCGTTGATCTGCGATTGAATGCTTGCTTCAGTTGCGTCTTTGTCCACACCGTTGTCCCAGCACCAGCCCAAGACTTGAGCTTGAGTTAGTTGGTCGTATGGCGTGAAAGTGCCAGAAGGCGCGGGGAACGAACAAGTGCTGTACACAGTAGCATTATAAGTTTTGGCTGTGTCGCCAGAGCCTTCTACCTGTACGCCATTACAGCGCCAACCTGCGGTGATTACAGTCTCAGGGGGATTTGCGGTCGTAGGAGTGGTTTGCATCCATTCGATGACCCAAGTGATAGTTGCTGACATGATATTTCCTTTTTAAAAAAAAAATTGATTAAATACTCCAAGAAACCACTTTGCCAAATACTTCTACAACAACTTGTACATGGCTATCACCTGAATAATTAACAATAACATCAAGGGTTGCGGTACTACCTGAACCAACTGTTGTAACTGTAATTGTTGGATATGTTCCCGCGCTAAAAATAAGGTTCGCTGTTGCGGTTGTGTTTGTTGTGACCATGTATTGAGCATAATTATTTCCGGGATTGCCCCCACGATATTGGTACGAAGTGGTGACTCGAACTAAACCTCCGCCTGTAAATGAGCCATTTGGACTAGCAATTCGGCAAAGTGTTTGTGTGCCGCTTGACGCAACATAAGATGATGCCCATGTTCTTGTATCTGTTCCCGAATAATTTTCTGCACTTCCAGCACCGCCGCCAACCATAGAAATACCGTTGCTTACAGTCAATATATCTTTAGTAATATTAGTACCAACCAAAAAATTACCGCTAGTGTCAAAACGGGCACTTTCTGAGCCAGTAGTTGTTCCAGCCCTTGTAAAAATTGTTGGGATGTTTGAACCACTATATGTACCACCAATGTAAAGGGCAGTAGCAGTGGCTTGGAGCAGAAGTCGAGAATTGTTCGCCGAAGAATTGTCTTGAATTGTTAATGTTGGGCTAGTACCAACCAAAGTCAAATTATTACCAGCGGCTGACACATCACCGTTAGCGGCAATAGTCACACGGTTAGTTCCAACGGTTTGGAAAATTAAAGATTGGGAGCTTTGGTTTGCACCAACATACGCTTGACCACCAGAAGTTACGCCCATTTCAAGGCGCTTGCTACCGCCAGTTGTAGTTTCTTCAAGGCGAAGCACAACGGCAGTGCCGTTGACTTGCAGGTTTACTTGTGGGTTGTTTGTGCCAATACCAAAATAACCAGCACTTGAAAAACGACCAACTTCTGCGTTGTTTGTACTAAACGTCAAAGCACCCGCAAGAGCATTGAACAATCCCAAGTTAGTAATTACGCCACCACTACCGTATTGATAGCCCAAGTATCCAGACCTTGAGTCATCTGCTTGATTAAAGAATGCAAATTCTTTGGTGCGCTCTGGGTTGCCATATAAGCCAACCGAAGCAACAGCAACTGATGTTCCTGCGTTAGTACTTTTTAATTGTAAATTTGCGGCGTAGGGAAAGCCAAACGCCATTGAATGCGTACCAGAAACAGCGCCCCCAGCGAACGAAGCGTTAAGAATTGATATAGGAGATGCTGTGCCAAGTCCCAAATATCCTGCGCTTGTAAAACGACCAAGTTCCGTAAATGAGCCGTTATAACCAGCCCAAACAAAATCACCGTAGCCAGAAGCATTTTGAGCAACGCCAAACACGGTATTGACGTTTGAAGAGCCGGTAAAGTTAATTAAATTTGCAACTCCAGTAGCGGGAGTTGCGCTATTGTAAAGAGTAAGACCATTTGTCCAAGTTGCGGCGTTTGAGCCTGAATAAGCCGTTGCTAAAACATGGGTAAGCGAAAGACCAGAAGCGTAAGCAAGAGAGCCTGCAACAACTTGGACACTGCCGTCAGATGACTTAGTTACAAGTTGTAATACACCGGTTGTTGAGGCATTTGCGCCATAGGCAAAAATACTGGAGGTTGAAACACCTTCTTGGCTAATCTTGATTGCGCTTGCTTCGTTTACAAGGTTTGCGCCAGTAGACTTAATTGCACCACCAGCGGCAATAGTAGTCGTTGCGCTAAATGCACCAGTAACCGCAAGCGTAGAACCATTCCATGTCAAATTGGCGGAGTCTGTCAAATTACCCGCAGTACCTGCAAAGGTCACACGACCAGCAGTCAACGAGGAATCAGTTAGGTCATTGACAGTCAACGTAGTGCCGTTGAATGTCATGTTGGCAGAACCAGCCAACACACCAGAAGAGTTGAACTGAACCTGAGTGTTAGATCCACCAGCAGCACCAGCCGTGGCTGTACCGACAACTTTTACATAGTCTGTGCCGTTAAAGTAAACAAACGCTGTCTCGCCTACAGCAATAGAAACGCCAGTCTGACCCGATGCTTTAAACGTCACGATACCGCCAGTGGCGGCATTCACCACTGTGTATGTTTTGCTATAACTTGGGGCCGTGACTACCTTGGCAGTGGTCAGCGTACCTGTGACTCTCACAATAGCAAACTGCGCTGTGACTGTGCCCGCGCCCGTCAGACTGGATGTAATGTTAGAAGCTGACGCATCGCCCGTGGTGTTAGCCAAAGTGACTGCACCGTCATTGGTCAGGGTCAAGGTTCCTGCAATGGCAATGTTCGTGTATTGCGTAATACCGTTGTTTACGGTGTCGCCCCATGTGCCGGAGAGTTCGCCCTGTACTGGTAGAGCTAAACCTAGTTGTCCTGTTGCGCCTGTAGTCATTTAAAACTCCTAATTCGTGTCGATCTGTGTCCAGCCCGGATTCTGGGTGTCACTAACCTGTGTCCAGCCCGGAGACTGAACGTTGTTGATATTTTGCCAGTTTGCGGTCTGCGTGTCATCAATAATTTCCCACAAAGGCCGTCCAAGTAATAAATCCGATATTGTTGCCAACTCTACAACAGAAGCCATAAAACTTGCCACCGCTATAGCTTCATCCGTAGCAGTTGCTGTTTCTGAAATTACACCATTAAATGTAACCGTACTGCTTACAGAATCAGACCCAGTTGCACTTTCATTAACTTCTGCCCCAATAGACAAACTACTTGATACATTATCCGATCCAGTTGCTGTCTCAACAATAAACGCCAAGAATGTAAACGCTGAACTTGTTAAATCCGTGACTGTTGCTGTCTCTGTAATCTGACCCAAGAAGTTTGCAAATGCCGCATTTGAGTCAGACACAGTAGCAGTCTCACTGACTGACACCCCGTATGTTGGAATGGCGCTTACCGCATCACTACCTGTTGCTGACTCACTGACCGCAGACCCAAACGTTGCTAACGCACTGACCGCATCTGACCCCGTACTTGTCTCACTGACCGCCGCACCGAATGTAGCCAATGCGCTAATAGCATCCGATCCCGTGGCAGTTTCATTAACCGCCGCTTGCACACTAACAACTGAAGAAGTGGCATCTGTCCCTGTCGCAGTTTCATCGACAACCCGGTCATAGACTGAATCACCCCAGCCAGCCTGACCCCATGTGCCAGAACCCCAGCCGCCTTCAGCCATTTAGACCTCAAGCAGCCAAACTGAACGTATACGTTACAGAGATGATGTCACCAGAAACCACTGAGCGATCACCGGGAGCCGCAAAGTCAGCCGCTGAGAACAATGTGCCAGTCGTACCATTCTTAGTACTATCGCTTGTCAGGAACGCACCACCAACAGTGGAAGTCGCGTTGATGTTAAACGTAGCAGGAGAAGCCGCATTTGTCACCACAGAAGGATTGGCAGTCGTAGCTGTAACAAACGTAGCCTGTACACGAGTAGCATTGCTGTAAGGTACAACCTCAGTCCAGCCAGCGTGGGAAGCCATTGTGTCACCAGCCGCAGGAGTGTTCGACGCACCAGCACCGTACAGGCCAATGTACCAAGTGGTAATCTGGGTCACTGAGGTCAAAGCAGAACCAGCCATGTAAGCCAGACCAGCGTTAACTACCAAGTTCTTAGAATCAGCAGACCACTTGAGCTTGCCGTCTTTATCGTGGCATTCAATGTGGTAAACGCCTGTAGCCGTAGCGTGTTCACTTGACTGAGTACCGGCATTGAAACCACAGGTGATGTGGTCGGTTACTTTGAGTTTTTCCGTGGTCATATTGACTCCTTAATTAGAAGAACGAATCAATGCTGCTGTCGCAGTATTAGCAGGCATTGTGATGGTGAAGTTAGTCGATGTCTTGTCAGACCCAAAGTCCAACACTGCAATGGATTTATTACCCTGCGTGACGTTATAGATCAAAGCACAACGAGCCGTGACGGAAGCGTTGAACACCACATCTGCGAAGTCTACATATGCTGTATATCCAGAAGAGTTAATGGTGACACCTGTAAGGACTACGCCACCAGCCACATAACCGCCACCGGTAACTTCTGCGCTCGTTGTATAGATAGTGGTAGCTTCGTTTAAATCAGCATTTGCCGTGTACAGTGCGATCTTGAGTGTGTCCGTGAGCAAGTTATGAACGCCCGTGTACAACTGCGTTTTAAAGCTAGTTGTCTGAGTTTGTAAGATATAGCTCATGAAACAACCGCCCTAACCTGACCATCACGATAAGCATCAGCACGCTGTTTGCCATCTGCCAAGTTTTTATACAAAGCAATTGCTTGGACATAACGTTCATTCGCAATTTGGAACATGCCTTGATCGCCCTTCATGTAGACAAGGGCTTCGCAAATTGTGCCGTACAACAGTACAGAATCAAAGTTATCACCTAGCCAAGTAGTACCAGCAGTAACGATAGATTCTGGGTAGTAGTTGTAGTGAAGTTCTGCGTTATACGCAGCTGCTGGCGTAGGGCCAACAATGAACGTGAGTTCATTGACATCGTCTGATCTAGGGCCAAAGATAGCGTAATGTTTTGGCTCACTTAATTGCGCAGACAAAGGATAAGCTTCACGAATAAAGTTTACGTCTTTGTTGAGCAGGTACAGGTAGTCACCTTGAAACACCACAGAGCCAGACACCGTACCGCTGTTAGCAACAGTCAAAGTAATAGTTGTGCTGGCGATACTACGAACCTGCGCATTTGTACCAATGCCTGTGCCGGTAACTTGCTGGCCTACAGCAATACCTGTTGTGCTGGCAACCACAATAGTTCTTTGACCAGCTGTGCCAGTAGCTGTTGTGGTGTTGTATGGATACACAGCAAGGCTGTACACCGACAGAAAGTCTGACGGGCATTGCAAGTACTTATTGGCTGTAGTCAATATGCCTGTCACGTTCTTCCGCAAATTAGCGGGCTGCGCACTGTTATAAATGCGCTGCTCCGCTTGACGGATGAACGTATTCATGTCGTCAGTTGGGAATGAGTTCTCGCAATAGTTGCTTACCTCAGTGACAAGCTGGGTGTAGTTCATGCCATTGGGCCTCGTGCCATCAAGCCTTTAGTAGCGCAACCTGTACCGCGAACTTTGATACCAGTTGTTTTTACTGGCTTGCCTTCAGGCTTGTTGCTGTATGCGCCAACGCTCATGTTTACGGTGTCCGTATTGCTGTGATTTGGCTCTTTGCCGGGGTTAGTAGAAGCTTTGACTTCCTTGCCAGACATAGTGTGTGGCTTAGCATAGACTTTGGCATCGCCAACTTCTTTGCCCATCATCTTCTTGCTAAATGTAGCCATCATTTGCTCCCAGATTTCTGGTTATTTGCACGAGATAGATTACGACCCATCATCTTGCGATCCATACTAGTAGGGCCGCCCTTTTTGAGTTTAGTCATAGGCTTGCCGGGGTGCATAGCTTTCTCGTGTTTATGCACGGCTCCAGCCATCATCTTCTTGTCTTGTTTTAAATCTGCTTTGTCCATTTTAAGCTCCTTAAGATACCGTTACTGTACCAACAAATGTGGTTGCCACCAAGTAATTTGGTGTCAACTCTGCATCAAAATTACTAGCCCCGCCTACAGGTGCCCAGCCCCACTGAATGTCTCGTGAACCACCAGACAAATTACCATTAACGTTGACACCAGAAGTGACATACGTTGTATCCCTACGCGGGTTGCGCAGAGCTTGCGGATCATCTACTGGAAATGTTCCTAACATCAACTGAGGTTGATCGGGATCCCAGCACTCAGGGCAGACCAACAACTGATACTGCCTCTGCTTGATGATCTCAGTCCGAAGCGTCTTTAACTTGTATTGCTGACCACAGCGATCACATTCAGCAATCGCTTTCTTGCCGGATGCGAATCGATTACCCATCAGTAACCTCCGCCACTTCCAATAAACATCTGCCTAGGAACAAACCTGATAGCGGCTTTCTCTCGATCTTCACCTGCGGCTATGTCAAATGCTTCGTCATAAATCTGTTTAAGCATCTGGATGCGGGGCATTAAATCAGGTGTTTTAACAGCAATGTGGTACGCCAGACCAGCCACAACACATGGTAAAAATCTAAAGTTCATATCGGCTGTTTCAGCGCCCGCGCCAGCATCTTGCACTCTACGCAGTCGGTAATACACAAACTGATAAGTTGTGCTGTTGTCTGGTGTAGGCCATACAGTAATAGCTGGGAGTTGAGGTACAAACACCGCTGTACCATCTGCTTGCGCCGCTGCTGTTGTATTGTTTTGACCACGGTACACACCACCTAGGGTATTCCCTGATACATATGTATAGTAAATATCTTCTGTACCAAGACGGATAAAGCCTGATCCAGCTAACCCAACCACCGTGTTAAGCGTGATCGTGGTGTCCGTTGATGTGATTGCCCCATTGAGCACAGCGTTTGTAGGATTTGTTTCACCAGATAACCGCTGAACCCATACTTGTATCGGTCTTGCCTGTTGTAACTTGTTTGGGATGGTCGCATAAGTAGAAACACTAATACGTGTAATAGTCAAATCAGCTTGAGTAGATGCCGTGTTCTGTCCAGTGCGAATAACGTGCTCTAACAAATCAATCGTATCTGTTGGCAATGCATACGTTGCTAGACCGGGGATCAGAGTAATAACACCCTGCTCCATAGTCCACATGTTGATGCCCTTGTTCTGCCACTCGATAGTCATCAAGTTCATAGAACGACGTGCTGTACGCAGGTCGTAGCCAGAACGCATTTCTCGGCCCGCACGCTCCCACGCTTCCTCGGCGATCTCCGTGAAGTCCATGTTGAACAGTGTGGTTCCGGTAGTAGTCATCTAAATCCTGCCGTTTTCTTTG
>Ga0247723_1000934_pt1 | contig 17988 bp, 15 predicted proteins | sample MSEWelMarce5H_FC_FD_189079 | JGI IMG/M metagenome (GOLD analysis project Ga0247723, IMG submission 189079) | Subsurface sediment microbial communities from gas well in West Virginia, United States - MSEEL Well Study Marcellus 5H_FC | ecosystem: Environmental > Terrestrial > Deep subsurface >... | reverse complement strand
AGTCCACTAAATGTTGTTGTCATTCACTCACCGCTCTCAGGGCTGCGGCAGCAGCCTTATCAGTAGTTCCGCCTAGTTGGTTGCAGACACCACGAAGGTCTTTGTAATTAGGCCGAGTGTTACCAGCCTTGACATTTAAGGCACCAACAACGCTTAACCCTGTAGTTCCAGCCCAAGTGTTTGCAGCCTTAGCTGCACCTACATATGACTGAATAGCAGGATAGGTGCCACCATTAGCGAGGCGATTAAGTTCTGCATGGAGTGTGCTTCCGTTGGTACCAGTTGCCATTACTTAGCCTTTCTCTTTGCTGCTGCGTTATCTACTAAATTTGGATATGGTCTTCCAGCCTTCTTAGCAGAAGCCTTAGCCTTTGCTTTCTGTGCCGGAGTCAATGGAGTAGATTTTTTATTGGGATTCTTTTTATCCCAGAATGCTGTTTTCTTTTTCACCACTTCACCTTGTCTGCCCAATAGGCTGCTGACATTTTGCCCTTAGCGATGTTCTTAGCATGACGAGCTTTGAATGATGCTTGTCTTGCTGTTGGCTTCTTATCACCTGATACACCCTGTTGCCCAAAGCGAATTGTCTTCACCTTGTCACCAACTTTGGCAACTACAACATGAGACTTCTTTGGGTGAGATGGAGTTTTCTTTGGCTTGTTAAAGCCAGATACCCCGGCCTTCTTCAGCCGGGGATCTCTCTTCTCGGCCATTTACTTCTTCTTGCCCATTTTCTTAGGCATAGCCTTTTTCATTGGCTTACCAGATTTCTTTGCTTCCATCTTGGCATCTTTCATACCCTTTGCTGAATATGGGAATTCTTTCTTTCCGACCTTTGGCATTTGCTTCTCCCTTTGAGTTATGACCTTGACTTTCCCACCGCTGTTTATATCAAACGAGATGGAAATCTCTATTGCCTTACGAGCTTCATTAGCTGCTGTTCTTGTGTTCGTTGGAGATAGTGTGGCTCTGGCTAATGCACCAAGTGCATATGAACTTCCAGATCCAACTCCGTATATTCCACGGTCATCTCTTACCCAAGAAAAGTCATTATCGATTTGATAAATCTTTCCTCGAAGGCAGATCAATGCATCAAAACCTGATCCATCTTTAGGATCGTTATCGGCAGTCTTAGGTGCTGGATCGTATCCATAGTCTGCGTATGCTTGCTTAAGTGATGGCAATAAATCTGTCATCATAAATTTATCTAGGTTCACACCTCGTGGAATCTTAGGAGCATTCCAACTGTGTAGAGCTATATCCCCGGCGATTGCATCGCCAGCAAAAGCGATTACATACTCACCCTTTTCAACTACCTTATCCATACCGGTAGCAATAAACTTCTGATCTGCACCCACTATTAGGGATTCGGCTGCGATTAAACCCCAGCCCTTACCTTGAATCCCAATTATGGTTGTCATACTCAGTCCTTAAATGAATTATTGGTTGAGTCGAATGCCTTACCGGCTATGTTACTTAGTTCGACTGCACCACGAATATCCTTCATGTTTGTTGTCGCTGGTTCAATGCCTTGATCGATAGCAGACTTGTATGCATTTAATTCTGCATCCCATTTCTTCTGAGACATTAGGCGAGAACTATTGGCATCACCTGTATTGACCTGCAAACCTGATTGCTTTAGGCAATCACCCCAGTTTGCATGATCTTGCGTTGGGCAACCTGTTCTGCATCCCATTAAACTATCTCCACTAAAAATCCATTATGGGCTACATTCGAATCGGAGTCGGCTTGAGCCTGAGTCCTGATTGGAAATCCTTGAGCTACAAGAATATCCTTCGTGGCTTCATTCACGATGTGACCTCGCCCACCGAGAAACACATAATCATAATCTCTAAGTTCATCTTCGGTAACTGCTCGAGATAAAGACAGTTCACCATCGTTGATAAGCACAGCAACCCCTCGCTGGGATACGACTCTACGCCACCACTTGTCAGCCAATGGATAACCTTCCATCACCTGTGGTGGGTAAAATGTATAACTTGCCATGATTCTCCTTTTAATAGAGAGGGAGGCAGGTTGCCCTGCCCCCCTCAACTAATGCTCTACTAGAGAGCAGATCCGCCTGTTTCCAAACGGCAAACTGCTGCATCACGGAAGATGCCCCAGCCACCGAAGTACTTCCAGCCAAGAGCTGACTTACGGCGAAGGATGTCGATCTGAGGAGCCACGACTGTTTGCACATCGTAAACATTAGCCTCAAGAAGAGCTTCCTTACCGACAGCAACTGCTGAGTAAACTCGAGCAGAAGATGCACCTGATGTTGTTGAAGGTACACGAGATGTCTGAACAACTTGGAAGCCTTCAAGAACACCAATGGTGCCTGTCAATAGGTTTCCAACATTTTCAGTTGTGTACTTGTGGATGTCCACAAATCCGCCTGAACCAGTCTCGGCACGAAGGTCGAAAGCTTGGCGTGGGTGGATGAACAATGTGTAAAGGTCGCCAACACGAGGTTGAGCGTTAGCTTCAAGAAGCTCTGTCTGTGCCTTACGAAGCATTGTTGTTGAAAGAACATCTGTAGCTGTAAGTGTAGCTGTTGATGTACGGCTTCCACCGTACTTAACTACTGAGCCAGATGTAAGTGCTGTTGCAACTAGCTGATCCAAAGTATCAGCAGCGTTGTAAGCAATCGCATCACCGATCATGGTGTCGATAGAAGAGAATGAGGCCATGTTGACCTTCTCTGTCTGCTCAACAGCATTACCGTATTCAGTAACAGTAACTGTTACCTGTGATGGGTTTGCTAATGCAAGAGGTGTTACATCAGATGTTTCTGTTAAAGCTGTGGTTGCTGCTGCCAAGTTAGCATAAACTGCAAACTTGAGAGTAGTTCCCGGGTTGGTGAGGGCTACTGGTCGTACATCTGCGACTGAACGCATGACAGGAAGTGAGCGGAGTGCAGCTCTTACATATGTGTCATATGCATTGACTACTAAGTTGCCTACACCAGAGATTTGAGTGGTTGCCATTTACGGCACCGCCTTTCTGGGTTAGTACCCAGCTTTACCCAGATCTGTAAATAATTGCTTTAATGCATCTGGCCCCTTTGCAGCGGCCTCATCCATTTGGGCTTGAATCATCTGTTCACGATCAGCACTAATGCCGCCGTCTACAGTTGCTTGAGCCTTTTTGTAACTGTCTACAAAACCTTCTGGTATTGCTGAGTTTGTTTGGTTGGTTTGTGACACACCGAATACATCTCCGTATTCTGTGAGCCATGACGACAACGATTCCTCCGTGAGGTCGATGTCCTGTGGAATGAAAGCCGAAATCTTCGGATTCACTCCTCGAGCTGTAAGGACTTCTGAGATAGTTCTCTCTCGTTTTTCTTTACGCAAATTGGAAAGCTCTTCCTGAATTTCCTTCAGTTGCTTTTCTTTTGCCTTATTGGCCTTGCGTAGTTGTCCGAGAACATCGTTCGAATCAAGTTCGAAGTCATCCTCTTCCAGTTCGTAATTGGACATTTGTCCTACTCCCTTTTCATGTTAGTCGCTGGCCACAATGCAATCGGGGAAATGCATTGGCTCCAACTTCCGGGTTTATACTCATCTCAAGTTCCGGCATTTCTAGAGATGGAGTGGGTGTCCGGGTCTCGAACCCGGATGATTGCCAATCACCCTGTTACTTAAACTGTTTTAACTCTTAGTGCCTTAGATCCGATACCACTTGTGCCACCGAATGCTGCTGCACCTGTTGCCTTAATTCGTGCTGCTTGTGCCTGTGCTTGGACATCTCCACCAAACTCGGCAGCGATTGCTTCCTTGGCTCCGAAGTTCTCACCATAGATAGCAGCAAGGTTTCCAGTTGTCTGGAGTTCACGCTGAACCTGTGAATACTTCTGGCGTTGTGATCCATAGCCAAGAGATCCTGCACCGTAGGTCTGAGCCATATTTGCTTCTTCTGCTGTTAGACCTTCGATAAGAGCTGCTGCTGTATTCATGTTCTTACCAGCAATCTGCTCAAGGATTCCCTGACCCTTTGCTGGGTCAATCATATATGCAGTAAGGGCTTCGTCACCGATACCGTATAGATCCTTAAGTTGCTTACGAACATTTGAATCTGTGCCTGTAGTTACAAAGTCACGGTATGCCTGAATGATGTTTGCAACATCGACATTAGTAAGGTTGTTCTTTAGGAAAGATTGGAAGTCTGTTGTCTGATCGTAAAAGCCTGTTGGCATATTGTATGAAGTCAATACCTTCTGGTATTCATCTTCCATTCCAACGATTGTCTTCTCATCTAGTGCCTTGTAGCCAGCATTGAGACGAGCTTCATTGACCTTACCAAAGCGTTCATAGTAAGACTTGGTGTTAATCAACTGAAGGTAAAAACCTTCTGAAGTTGTAGGGATTTCATCAAATGCCTTGCCAAAACGATCTGTGCCTTTGCCAGCAAAGATTGCAGCAATGTCATCTCCAACCTCTTTAATGCCCATCTGGGTAAAGCGTTCCCGGATAACATCGAATGCTGACTTACGCTGGGCTGCTACCTGCTCTGCCTTAGCAGTCTCAAGTGCCTTCTGTTGTGCAGCAAGCATTTCTTGAAACTTTTGATTTTGACTATTGATTGCATCTTGAATAAGTTTATTTACATCATCTGATGATAAACCAGCCGCTGCCTCTGGAGCAGGTGTTCGATCTACTGTTCCATCATCATATTCAGTAACTTGAATACGGTTGGCACCAGATCCTGAATAATACTGACGAACTACCTTTTTGCCAGTTGCTGTTGGAGTTCCAGTTGTTTCCGTAGTTCCATCATCATATGTAATGGTAACTGTTCCGTCTTTGTTGGTTACTCGAGAAACTTCTTTTTTACCGCCAGCAGGTGGATTATCTCCACCTACTACTTTATTAGGATCAGCGACAATCTTTCCATTTGGATCTAATACTGTTCCAGATGCTGCAAGAATTCCTTGAAGTGTTGTTGTGTTTACTCCACTTGTTGGGCCGATAGGAACTGCACCGGTTCCAAGACCTGCATTGGCACCAGATGTGGTTGGGCCATAAGGATTTTTTGATGTATTAGGTTCTGTAATGAGGACTTTTGTTCCACTATAAAGAACTGTTTGTCCTGCATCTGCACGAGCTTTAAGAACCGGATTGTCAGCAAGGATCTGTGCAACAGTAGTGCCTTTGGCTGCTGCAATCGTTGAAAGAGTATCACCCTTTTTAACTGGTACTTTTTCTGCCATTATGGAATCACTCCGAATCTTGAACCGACATCAACTAATATGCTGTCAGCTTTAGCTCTTGCGTTGGCTGTGTATTGCCAACGGCTGTCTTTGTATAGGTCTTGCTCGAACTGCCACAATGGAGTGACTGTTGATGAAGTCTTGTCTCCGACAGTTGTTGTTGAACCAATCATTGCCTTACGAACTGTTGGATCCTCAAGATCCAATGAACCCTCTGGAACCTCGAGTATACGAGAAATTGCACCAATGTAAGGGCTTGCGATAGATAGTGGAGACTCTCCATTGAGGATACGATCACGGAATGCTGGGAACAACTTAACCGCTTCTTGGCGAAGATTCTCATCAATCTGTTCGTTGGATGTATCTCCAAGGAAAACATTCTTTGCAAGATTATCTGCTGCTGATGCAGTAAGTGCCAAGCCAAACTGACGATACTTAGTAGTAACCATAATCTTGTTAGCATTGATCTGTTGCTGGACTTTAGGTTGAGATAGATACTGGTCAGTCCGGCGAAGCTTCTTCTCAAAGTCGCTGATATTAGATGAACTGATAAGAAGTGTCTGGAATTGCTTATCATCTATCTTAAAGGCAGATGAGGCAATCTCAAGGTTTTTACGATAGATCTCGATGTAGTCAGCAGCAGCCTGAGCAAAGGTATTTCCTGCACGGATAGAGTTAGCAACATCTGGCTTAACTGTATCCAACTGGAACTGAGCAATGGTCTTTAGACCAATGTCATACTTGATCTCATCCATGCTCTTGACTTTGGCAAGATATTGATCTCGGTAAGTATCTTTAGTTGCCTGATCTAACTTAAGACCATTGGCAAGTTCGGCTGCACCAATAAGTGCATAAGTTCTTTGATTGACATCTTTAGCCCAAGCAGTTCCCGAAAGGTATGCTTCAACATTGGCAGCAGATGAATTCTCTCGTGCCATGCTAACAAGTTTGTTATATATGTCTGGGTAACTAGCCTTAAAGTAATCGATAAGATACTTGCTACCATACTCACCAAGCTTTGCTTGCTGCTCTGCTGTCAATGCATTTGGATCTACAAGGATTCCACCTTGGTAGGTCTTACCATTGGCGGTTCCTGTAAAAGGTTTTCCGTTCTTTGTGTATGGCTTTTGTGTGGTTCCCATACCGGCGTATTTATCTCCGCCACCTGTTCCACCTGTGCCTCCGGTTCCACCGGTATTGCCTCCAGTATTACCACCAGTTCCACCGGTGTTTCCACCTTTGTTACCACCTGCTTGATCTACAACAGTTGGGCCTCCGCCTACTCTGCCTGTTGCCTGATTAGAATTTGGAAAATTAGGAAGGTTGTCTTTAATGTTTGGAATGCCATCGCCATCAGAATCTTCTGATTCAGATTCAACGCTGGCACCACTTTTAGTAGTTAATTTGCCAGATGTATCTACTTGATATTTTCCAGCAGCAAGATCTTTTGACTCTTGATAAGCCTTAGTCTGTGCATCTAATGTTGATTGATAACGGTTAGCAAAATACTTCAAGTCACGAAGATCGGCAGTAGATAATTCCTGTGTCTCTTGCTTGCGAAGAAGTTGTTTAACTGCAAAAAGATCGCTATCGATTGATCTTTGAAGACCTTCTGCATACTTAATGCGATTCTGTGCAGTAATCTTTATACGAAGTTGTGCATCGTTAGCAGCTTTAATTTTGTTAGCTTCACGCTTTGCTTCATCACGAGCTGCTTTAGCAGCATTCGCATTTGCAACTGCATCTGCTACAAGTTTGCTAATGTCTGGGTTTTTTTCAGCCATTATCGGACACCTGCAATCTTCGCTATAACATCGCCGTATGAATTAAGAGTTTTGTTGACTGCTTCTGTTTCTAACTCTGGGTTGGCCATGATTGCCTGTTCAACTACTTGACCCTTGCCAGCCATCGATAGGCCTCCAGTTGTTGTAGTTGAGTATTGACCCGGTGCTGTCTGTGTCTGTGTAGTGATTGAAGGATTAGCCTTCTCAGCAGATGTAAGAGTCTGAAGTAGTTGATTGTATTCAGCATCACGAGGATCACGACCAAGTTTTGCACGAAGTGCATTCTGAACGATTGCCTGTGCTTCTTCTTTGGTTGAGATACTTGATACTCTTTGAGTTGTTGTTCTTGGTTCTCCACCACCGGATCCAATGGCTGCTAACTTCTCTTGCCATGTTCGACCACCATCAGCGTTGGCTTCGCCAAGAAGTTTCTTAAATGCTTCTGTGTCAGCCTTGCCCCAATAGGCAGTCTGAAAATCAGACTTAGCAAGTTGTCCACCTTGAATCAAAAGAGCTTTAACTTGGTTTTGATCTGATAAAGATTTAATCTGTTCTCCAAGAATTTGATATACCTGAAGATCTGAAACCTGATATAGGGCAGAATAAATCTTGCCAGTTACATCTGTTTTCTTACCAGTCTTAGGATCTGTAAAGACAACACCCGGGCGGAATACACCAGTTCCTTGTGCAGGATATGAGTTGCCACCACCTACTGAAGGTGCAGCATAAGGATTAGTTCCTGTTGGAACCTCCTTGGAATCATCGATTCCATTCTTGTTTAGATCAACCATTAGTTATTTCCTGTCTCTGTTGCAAATACACGCCAGTACATTACAGAGAAATCTGGGTGTTCGGAGATTATCTGGTAAGCAGTTTGGTCTAACCATTGTGCTACATTTTCAACAGCTTTACCTGTAAGTGTCTTGTATCCTGCTTCTGCAACAGAATTCAACGCTGACTCACGAGCCTGTAAGAACTTAGCCAAGCCCTTACCTGATTCTGTTTCAGCAAACTTAGGATTGCTAAGAGCTTGAGTTACTTCCTTGACGAGTGTCTCACGAGGAACACCTGCTGCACGGAAGTCTGGCTGTCCACCGAAGTCATCATCCATTGCTGCCTTACGAGTCATGTAGACCTGATGGGCTTGCTTTGGATCTGCACCTTGCTGGATAGCGATGGCCTCATCGCTTTGTAACTTAGCCTTACGAGCTGTGTATACATAACGAGCCGCTTCCATCTGCATTTCGGCAGGTGATAGTTTGAATCGCTGGCCACGCTGTGCTTGCCATTTAGCAAATTCTTGTGAGTATTGTCCACCGGGGAAGAAGAGGGCAAACGCATTTGGCAAGGCATTGGCATCCTTGCGGTTGTTCTGATAGAAGCTCCATGCATCTCCGGTAGGCGTAATACCACCACGAGATCCAGATACCAGAGCAAAGAGTGCTGACTCGCCATACTTGTCAGCCCACTTGGCTACAGCAATTTCATAACTGTCTGGGTTGTTTGCACGGATCTGCAAGAAGTCATTGAACATAAGAGCCTGAACATGGAGTTCACCTTCTTTGTCTTTAGCAAGAATCTGAGGTGCAATAGATCCGGGAGCCACATTCTGTGTGATACCACGCCATAAAGCGAGGACTCGATTGACTTTACCTGCATCTTCTAGAAGCTTTGCTTGTGCTTCTCCACCAAGTGGGAAGTCTCCATAGTTGCCAGTTGATGCAAGGTATGTCATCAATGGTCGAAGAGTAGACATACTCTTCTCCTCGAATGAGTTAACACCTAGACCATAAAGAACTCGTTGGGCCCAAGCAGGGGTAAATGACTCGACAATTCCAGTCTTACCTTCAGGGGCTCCGAATGGATAAATCACATTGCGAAGTTGATCTGCTGCCCAACCTTCTTGGCTCTGAATTATTCGACCCAATGAGAGTTGAATAGCAGGGCCTACACCCGGTAGTAATTCATTGCTGAATGCAAGGTTCAAAGATGGAATCGATAGCGATGTTGGCATCGATGGAACTGCTTCACCAGTTGCTGTTGAAAGCATCCAGCCAAGTGCATTACCTGCTAGAGGGATAACCATACGAGGATCACCATAGGTTGGATCCTTGTAGATAAATCCTTGGCTTGGGTCATTCCAGTTCTGACCAGTCCATTCGTAAATGACACCAGTCTCTGGGTGAGTCAAGAATTCAAAAGCGTTAGCAGCTTTGTAAGTACGAGCCTTGCCTTGTAGGCGGAAGGTGTTGGCTACATCTGTGCCAATCAACTTACTCCATGTAGCAATGGTGTTGCCCCACGCTGCTGCAAAAGGAGCCACTAAACGAGCTGCAACTGCATACTGCTTCTGTCGCATTGCATCGTAGTAAAGCTTCTGTAGTTTGTTAGCAGCAAAGTTATTTGCGATTGTATGCATATCGTCAGCAGCAAGTCCTCGATCATCGAGTGTCTTGATTGCTTCACGCATACGAACCAATGATGGGTTCTCAAACCCTGCCTTAAGTCCAAAGACTTTAACGCCACGAAGTTCCTTCTCAGCGATAGCAAGGATCTTGACTGCCTCATCCTTGGTAAGAAGGTTCATGTTCTCTGCAACACCATTCCAGTATTGCTGCTTAAACTCTGGGCCAAGTGCTGCTCGCTTTTCAATCGATGCAGAGACTTGGAAGAACTTAGATGCTGCACGATCCCATTGACCCTTGAAGGATGCAACGGCACGGACATCATCTGTTGGAAGCTTGAGTTGACCGATAGCCTTTGAGATGTCTGTTGAATCAACATATCCCTTAAGGATATTGGCAAGCCATACATCCTTTGACTGAGTTCCCTTTGGATTAAATCCGGGAGTTCTCTTGCCATCTACAGCAACCATTGCCTTACCGGCAATAAAGTCACGCAGCTCTCGGCGGCCACCAGATAGGTTATCGACACCTTCTGTAACTACCTTGAAGTAATTCTCCATAGCTTGACGAGCAATGTTCTCGTTAGCATCAAGCATCAATGCACGATTGAGTTCATCAACCTTGGCAATCTGTGTACGAAGCAAGATTCCCTGCTCTGTCTCAAACATAAAGTCAACAATGAACTTCTCGTAATCACGAGATAGATCCATGCCCTGTGCTTGCTTTTTAGCGATGAAAGATTCTGCTTCTTTGAACCAAGGAGTAATCTTTCCATTTGCACCCTTGATGCCACCATCGAGTCCACCTGCAACTAGACGAGCCATCGCTGACTCACGGAACTGGAGGATTGCTCCGGCCCATGCCCGATTGAATCCTCGTTCTTCTGGTGTAATGAAACGCATACCGGTAGGCAGGATCTGTGAAAGACCACGAGAGCCTTGGCCCATACCAACACCGATAGATCGAGACATCATTACGGCAAACTTATCTGCATCTGCAAGTGCTGCTGACTTAAAGCCAACTGCATCTAGTTCTTCAACTGCTTTGTTGAAGTTTGTTCCAAAGACTGTGTTATCGAAGCGAGACCAGCGACTAGCATATTTAGCAATGGCATTACCCTCTGGGTTGGCCATCATCATTGCAGCAAACTGCAATGGGTGATTGAACAAGGTTGTAGATCCACCAAGGAATGAACGAACCTGCATATCACCAACATTTCGTAGGATGTATGAAACACGACCTACGAGAACTGTCTGCTTGAAGAATGAATCGAATAGATCAGTAGTTACTGTTCTGAGTTGCTGTGCATTTTGTGACTGTGAGAAAAGGTTTCTAGTCTTTCCTGTGAGCTGACGGATTGAGTCGATGTCAGGCCACTTGATAAAATTTGCAAGTTGAGAGTCAATAAGCGGATCCAACTGAGTGAACTTCTGGGTCTTTCCAGCGACCTTAAATTCTCTTGTTCCGATGTCCTTGCCAGCAACTTGTGCCAAGAACTTTCGGTTAGCATCTGCTTCCTTCTTAAATACTCGAGCCGCATCATTAAGCATACGGATTTGTTCTTCTGTTAGGTTAGGAGCCTTCTCCTTAACCAAAGACTTAAGTGTGTCAATGAATACATTGAAGCGTTCAGTCGAGGTTGTAGCAGCCATCATTGCCTTAATAGATGTCTTCTGTAATTCAGGAGATGCTTTAAGGAATGGCAAAGTGTCATTCATTTCCTTGACCAATGTATCTACATCGTCTAGGTGAATAAGATTCTTAGTAGGTGCAAACCGTGTAAACGGTGCAGTTACTTTATTAGTTCTTAAAAATGATAATGATTGATCTGTTGCATCAAGTAAGTATTTAGCAAAAAGTTCATGGTGTAACTTCAATGAATTAGGTGCATAAAAACTTGACTGGAATTGAATTGCACGAGATTGTGCTGCAAGTCCAAGCTTGGTTCCACGGCCTAGTTCTAATCCAACTTCACTAGCAAGTAAACCCATTACTTCTTTTTCAGAAGTAGCAGCAGCCAAACGCTTGGCTAGATCAACTGTGATGTTGCCATTCATTGCTCGCCATAGATCATCGTATTGTTCTGGGCCATAGTGGACAGCAATAAACTTTGCAGCGTTCTGACCCATTGGGCCGAAGAATGCTTTAGCGGCTTGCTGGTAATCAAGGATCTGCTTACCACCTACGGTCATAAGACCGAACTCTGCTTCCATCGCTAGTTGCTTGCGACCTCTAGCTTCTTCAAGAAGCATACGAGCCTCGTCATCAGACTTAACTCGATCTTGAACATACTTAAGATTATTCTTCCAAGCTTCTTCAGCCTTGGTAAGTTCCTTTTGGACACCTTTTGTAACCTTGCCCATTTCGGAAAGCTCTTTGTTTATGTTGGCAAGTTGTTCCATGACTGTAAGGCGAGGTGCTGCTGCACCTTCAACTAGCCCTGTAACTTGCTGGGTAATTGCACCCTTAGTTGTAAGTGCTTGAACACCAAGATCGTTAATGTCAGGTGAGTTAATAGCATCAGCCTTGAAGCGACCAAAGTCAGAAATTTTTGCATCGAATGGATCTACTGTTCGTGGGAAGTAAGCGTATCCGCCACCACCCATGCCACGAGTTGCACCAACATTTTCAAAGCCTTGGATACCGGCTCTTTCGTATGCTGCAAATAGTTGTTCTGTTAGTCCAGCCTTCTTTGCTGAATCAATAAGTTCTGCGTGTGTTGCACCGGGTGTATCGATTACATCGAGAACGGTCTGCAACTTAGACTCTTGGATACCAGCAGCAGTTCCAATATCAATAAGGTTGGAACCAATCTCGTTAGATACACGAGTTGCTTGTGGTGAATCTCCAGCCTTGATAAGACCTGTCCACTTGATAAGGCGTGGCTTCTGCTTTGCTGCTACACGAACTACAGCATCTACTCCATTACGGATACCTTGAGTTGCTGCACGATCACCCTTCTTAAGGGCTGCTTCATCAAGAGTATGGATAAGTCCGGGAGCCAACTGCTCTTGCTCTGTGAGTGTTTGTCCTGCACGGACTACCTCATCAAAACCTTTTTCATCGAGGATACTTTGAACTTCTGCTGCACGACCAGCAGTATTGAGTTCAATACGGTGAGCCATAAGGTCTTCAGCCTTACGAGCTTGTCCAACAAGTTGACCGCTTGTATCTTGTGCAGACTTAAGTCCTGCAATTAAAGTATCACGCTGTTGACGGAGTTGACCGTATTCTGCATCTAATAAATCTGCTTCAGACTTTGCTTTGTAATAAGTCTGGTATGTGTTATCTACCTTTTCGGCGATAGTGTTTAGATCATCTTGGTGCTTGATAATGTCTGCTTCAAGCATATTGATGTCGCCAGATGCAGCTCTTGCTTCTGCACGGACTTTACCGACTTCACCCATGACATCTTCAACATCACGAGCCACAGCCTTGATCGGTGCTGCCTTCGCTTCTGCTGCACGAGCTGCGGCCTTTGGCCCAACACGAAGTGTTACGCCAACCTTTCCAGCTTCTTTACCGATCTTAAGTAAACCTACACCGGGAACATAAGTAAGTGGGTCTGCTGCTAGGTTAAGAACGAATCCTGAAACCGCTTGGAATGTTCTAGCGGCCTTAGTCTCTGGGTTATCGAATAGTGCTTGTGTAAGTCCACTTGAATAAGTCCAAGGAACTCCACCCTTCATAGTAGGGCCAGCAGCAATCTTTGCATTAAGTAATGCTTTACCTACCGCAGAGTTTTGATCTGCACCAAGAAAACCAGTACCTACATCAATCTTGCCTGTTTTGAAAAGGTTGATAAGAGCTTGCCCTGTTTGTGTCTCATCAAGAACATTCATGCCACCCTTGCCAGATACACCATTACGAACGGTGGCTTCTAGCATTTCAAATGGTGTTGATAAAAGCATGAAAGCAGTACGAGTAAGTGGTGCTAAGAAGTCAGCAGGTGAACCCTTCTTTGCAGAGTTCTGCTCTTTTAACTTAGCAGCAGCAGCAATGGCTGCGTTACGCTGTGCATCAATCAATGCTGATCCATCGAGTGTGGTCATAGCATTGGCTGTATTGCCACCAATAACAGCACCAGACTTTGTAAGGCCCATGACCGTGCCGACAGATGCAGCAGGGTAGGCCTTAGCCATAGCAGCTAACTGCTTGGCAAAGTCTGGACTTAAATACTTAGATTGCTGGGCCTGAATGTATGTATCGTAAGCTGCTGTTCCTTCTTGAGGAATAGAACTTAGCGATGCACCGAGACTACCAGCACCAAATGTGCCTCCGGTTTTTCCGGCCATTAACGCTTCTCATAATCTAATCTTTGACCTAATCGAACCAAGTCTGGATCTGGATATAGGGCAATAAGTTGGCGGATAAGTGTGGCAGTTTCGTCAGGTGCTTGTGGTGGAATAGGTAATACTTCATTACCCGGGCCAGCACCAAAACCTGCACCGTATGTGATCTCTTGATCTACATTTGGGTTGGGTGTAGAAAAGTTTCTGTTTGGCATAGCAGGTGCTGCGATCATAGGGCCCATTCCGCCACCCATTGCACCTGTTTCAGTTGCTGCTAATGGAACTCCGGGAGCAGTTTGTAATTGTGTGAGTTCTGTGTTCTCACCGTATGCTCCACCGGTAATGGATTGTGCTGCCTGCCTACCAATGTATGGGCCTTCAGCCATCTTTAGCCTCCATTTTTTCAATGTCTTTGGTCATCTTCTCCCACATATACTGCTTTTTTGCTTCGTTTACAGAATGTGAATGGATAATCTTTGTTATCAATGAGAAGAAATCTGCGAATGAATAACTTATTTTATATAGTAAATCTGCTACTGCGTAAACAAAATCTATCTTCTTTGCAGGGCGAGCCAATACAAACATATCATCGAGTTCATCGAAGTTATCTTCTGACATTGACTCGCCCTCCTAAGATTATTACTTAGCTTTCTTTCCTGATGCTGATGCTGGCTTTCCTGTTTCGCCAAGCTTCTGCATTCCTGCCTTGCCTGATGCAGACTTCTTACCCATGATTGGGCCAAGAACTAGAGCCTTAGCTACTGCACCCTTTTTTACTCCGAACATATTGCACCTCCAGATGCGTGTTAAGCCGCCCCAGTTAGGGAAGCTAAAAGATCTGCCATCGGTGGGGTTCCACCTTGTGCTAGATCAGTTCTACGAGAATACTGGCCGGGGCCAGATACCATTTGGGAACCGGCAGCCGGGGCCGCTCCCGGAACCCCCATAGGGGGTTGCGAAGCACCGGGGGCCATCGCAGTCGCTGCCGGTTGTTCTACTGGAGCAAACGCTTTAGCAACGATTGACTCCAATGCTTGACCTTTTGCTCGACCTTCAATGATGTCGGCGAGCCTCTTAACAGCTTCTGTTGGATCCCCACCCTGAGTAGCAAGCATTGGGATTGCGTTTGCATATTGTGCTACTGCGGTTCTTAATGAGTCACGAAGTTCTTCGATGTCAATTCGTTGTTCTTCTTGTGTGACATTGATTGAGAATGGAAGATTGCGGCGGAGGAAGTCACGAGAAATCAACTTGTCTCCACGAAGTTGCAATCCAAAGATTGCAGCACGGTTAGGATCTAGTCCTGCCATGAGGCCATACTGGACATCTACTGTGTAATCACCGTTGATGTCTTTCGATGGTGTGTATTTTAATTCGTATGGTGTTCCGTCATCGGATCCACGAATAGTTTTCTGAGTTGAACCGAATACTTGCTCATCTACACAGAATGCAATACCAATAAGGTTTACAAAGAAGCGAGCAAAGACTGCCTGTGCTGCCTTGATCTGTGAATCAAAGCCACCCATAAGGGCTTGAACGCCACGACCTGTAACAATAGATGCATCGATCTGACCTGTTCGGCCTTCCGGATAACGAGAACCCATACGGAGTTCACGCTCAAGTGCCTGTGATTCAGCAAAGACTCCGTTAGGAAGTTCGATTGGAACTCTACGGATTCTTTCAGGTGTGTTAGATCGAAGCAAAGCATCTGGGCCAAGGGTAAATTCTTGGACATCTGGTGGAATAGCGATAGGTGCATTGACTGACTTCTTCGCTGCTTCAAGCTGAAGGAGTGCAAATCGAGCCTTAGCCATCTGAACTGGTAGGACATCATCGAACTGACCACGAGTTTGACCATCAACTGTTGGTCGTTCTGCTACATCTACAAGGATTTTGCCTAGAAGATTAGGGGTATTAGATAGAACTAGGTTATCTAACTCCGGTAAAAAGATTAAATCTTGATACTTATCATGGTAGCGAACCATGGAAATCGTAGACTTCATACGATACTTGCTGTTGATCTGAGCCTTATACTCTGGATATTGGTAAGATAGAGACTCTGAATCAGACATAATGATCTGAGCCATAGCAACTACTGAGCCAAAGCGATCCTTTTCAAAGTAAAGACCGAAAGGATTAAGCATACGAATGCGTGGATTGTTGGTATCAAAGTCAATCTCCACCATACCTGCTGCAAAGCCATAGGTGTAATACCAGTCTGCTGCCTGATACATCTGAAGTTGTAGATCAGACTTATTGGCATAGTGGTTGGCAATGCGTGTACGAATCTCAGCCTTTCTACGAGCTGAGTCGGAGGTCATGTTGGAAGAGGCACAGTTAATTGCTGGAAGAGGGGCAGTTACCTCGGCAAGGTCACGAGCTGCAATGTCAACCATGTTAGCGATGAGTGGCTTCGGATACTCATCTGAGAATTGACCGAAGAAAACATCTTGCATACGACCTTGACGGACAGCAAGAACATCTGCCATACGGCGATCACGATCCATGTTGCGTGATTTAAGGCGTTCAACCTTAGCTGCAACTTCTTGAACTGAAAGCATTTTTCTCCTTATGCCAAACGGCGATCTGCGGCCCACTCATCAAGGTTGATGACCTGTCGCTTTTCGGCATCTGCTCGGGTGAGGAATTCATTGTGTACGAACTTTCCGCCATACTCACCAAACTGGCAGATCTCTCTTGCTCTAATCTCGCAGAACCAGAGGGCCATAACAAGGTCTGTCTTGTTCTTAGTTTCTGGCGACCATGTTACTAACTGGTCAATAAGTAATCGGATGCCTTCGTGTCGATCTGAAGGCAAGTGCATCAAGTTATCTCGATGGTGCTTACCATTGGATTCAACGCTTCCAAACAAGGAAGCCATTGCAGCGACACCAAATCCAACATCCCACTTATTTCTAGAAGTAGTGTGTTCCCGAAGAAGCACACCACGACTTGCTAACCATTGCCGTAAATTCTCATCCTGTGTCAGATAACCCTGAAAGGCGTTTCGTTCAACCATCCATTCCGATGGTTTGTACTTTTCCGTAAATGTAGTGATGAGATCACGGATGGCTTGCGGTGACGGTTTAGTAATCGTAGCGGCATCCAAGATGTATCTCTTCTTCCGTCTACGATCTACAGCCATGACGACTGCCGCCGTATCACCAACTATCGCTGGGTCAAGCCCTGCGATGATGGTGAGACCTTCTACTGTCTCGGGGTGTCCGGGATTGCCCGGAACGATTGGCCCGATCATTCTCATTCTGTCGATAGAACCTTTAACGCAAGTCATGTTGAAGGTTGAGTCTTCATCAACATCTGCTTGCTGGTAAACCATCGACCAAGTCTTTGGGTCTAATGCACTTCTACGCATGGATAGATACTTGCCATCCCAGCGTGGGTATAGACCGTCTTCGTCTGCCTCTTCATCGCTGCCCTGCCAAGGGCGGTCTGATTTAGGCCAAAGTGTTTTCCAGTCCTTCTGGTCTTCTGCAAACTCTAGAACTGCTGGCATGGCCAGATATGTCCAAGGTGATTTACCTGTTGGGTAGCGTTCACCGTTACGAAGTTCTCTATAGAGATCAATGGAATCTACTCGAGTTCCAAGGACTAAAAGTTTGCCGGTAGGCCCGAGACGAGTAAGGACTTCCTGTTGAATCCATCGAATTTGTTTTTCGTATTCGTGGGCATTCGACATAGTCACACAGTCGTCTAGGATAATCAGGTCTGCTCTCGCACCGTATACCTGTCCTCCGATACCGATTGCTTGAATCGTAGGATCCTTCTGGTCTGAGTCACGCAGTTCGTCTCCGAGGTAGACTTGCGTAGCCTGCCATGTGGCTGACTTAGACTTGAAGCCTGAGCCAGCAGCGTAAGCGAGTTGTAGCTTCTGCCACGATGGGTGAGTCAAACGCTGTTTAATAGCGTAGATAAATTCTGTTGCCTTCTGCTGTGACTTCGAGACAATCATGATACGGACATTGGGATCCATACAGATCCGGTAGACCGGATAGTCAATCGAGGTAGTCATCGACTTGGCGTGTTCAGGGGGCACATTCACCAGAACATACTGGGGGCGGCCTTGCTCAAATTGCATAGAGCTATGCATCCACTCAGGTTCATTACCTTCAAGAAGGTTGATGATATTCATCTGATGTGGAAAGGTGTCTGCTTCCAAATACTCCTTGCGGAAAGTACGGAAGTCCATCTCAAGGGATTCCTCAGACTGGATGCGGCCATGCTTTGATCTAGCAGCACGAACCTTATCTACAGTCTCCTTGAATTCTTTATCC